>OAVJ01000857.1_pt1 | contig 15134 bp, 16 predicted proteins | sample 1516901 | NCBI WGS metagenome assembly OAVJ01 (sample SAMEA2580073, study PRJEB22360) | human gut metagenome | biome: human gut; feature: human-associated habitat; material: faeces | place: Denmark | collected 2008/2010 | reverse complement strand
CATATAAAACCGGTGACAGCCGGTATATGGGTCTTTGCCGCCTTCCACTGGTCCACGCATATGACCACAAACAGGGCGGTCATGGCAAAATCAATACCTGTGGTGTCAAAGGTAATCAGCTCACCCATAAGGGCGCCCAACACGGACCCGGCTATCCAGTAGCACTGATCAAAAAAAGAGGTAAAGAAGGTGGCTGCCTTCCATTCCCTGTCTGTAAAGTCAGACGGACGGGCCATGGAACATAACAGGGAATAGGTTTCATCCGTCAGAGAAAATACCATATATGGATAGGTCTTTCTCATTTCCTTGAAGCGCTCGATGAAGGTGAGTCCGTAAAATGCATGGCGGCTGTTGATAAAGAGGGTCATGACAGCCGTGGTCACATAGCTTAAGCCGCCGGTGAGGATGCCCACCAGGGCAAACTGCATGGAACCCGCGTAAACCAGGGTGCTGATGAGAAAGGCCCAGAACACACCCAAACCGGATTTCTGCAACAGGAGGCCAAAGGCGATTCCTAAGAACAGGTAGCCGAGGAATATGGGGATGGTCTTTATCAGAGCGAATTTTGCTGCTTTTTTCATGGTTTGGTAAATCTCCTCATAATTGTACATAATTTAGCACATTAATATAGTATAGCAGACATGGGACAAGATTTCCACTGCAAAATGTATTTTCCCCTTTCACTGATAAAAGAATTGTGTTATGATTAATAATTATATTTATCACAATAGCAACGTAACGGAGGAACAATTATGGCAGACAAGGATACCGTAATGGAAACAGAGGAAAAGGAGGTAGTCTCCAGGAATTTCATTGAACAGGAGATTGACAAGGACCTGGCAGAGGGCGTTTATGACCATGTCCAGACCCGTTTCCCGCCGGAGCCAAACGGTTATTTGCACATCGGACATGCCAAGTCCATCTTACTGAACTACGGCCTGGCACAGAAGTACGGCGGCAAGTTCAACCTGCGTTTTGACGATACAAACCCCACAAAGGAAAAGACTGAATTCGTGGAGTCCATCATGGATGATGTGAAGTGGCTGGGAGCTGATTTCGAGAACAGGCTTTTCTTTGCGTCCAATTATTTTGACCAGATGTACGAGTGCGCCGTATTCCTGATTAAGAAGGGAAAGGCGTTTGTCTGTGACCTGACAGCCGACCAGATCAGGGAGTACAGGGGAGACTTTACCACACCCGGCAAGGAGAGTCCTTACAGGAACCGTTCCGTGGAGGAGAATCTTGCTCTGTTTGAGGAGATGAAGGAGGGAAAGTACCAGGATGGAGAGAAGGTGCTGAGAGCCAAGATTGATATGGCTTCCCCTAATATCAACATGAGGGATCCGGTTATCTACCGCGTTGCCCGCATGTCCCACCACAACACAGGCGACAAGTGGTGCATCTATCCCATGTATGATTTCGCCCATCCCATTGAGGATGCCATTGAACACATTACCCATTCCATCTGCACCCTGGAATTTGAGGACCACAGGCCTCTCTATGACTGGGTGGTGATGGAGTGCGAGTTTGAGAATCCGCCGCGCCAGATTGAGTTCGCCAAGCTGTGATAACCGGCAAGCGCTATATCAAGAAGCTGGTGGAGGATAACATCGTGGACGGCTGGGACGACCCCCGTCTGGTGTCTATCGCGGCTCTGAGGAGAAGGGGATATACACCGGAGGCCATCAAGATGTTCGTGGAGATGGTTGGCGTATCCAAGGCCAACAGTTCCGTGGACTACGCCATGCTGGAATACTGTATCCGCGAGGACTTAAAGCTTAAGAAGCCCCGTATGATGGCTATTCTGAATCCGGTGAAGCTGGTCATTGACAATTATCCGGAAGGACAGGTGGAGATGTTGGATGTTCCCAATAATCTGGAGAATCCGGAGCTGGGAGACAGGAAGGTGCCGTTTGGGCGGGAGCTTTATATTGAGCGGGAGGATTTCATGGAAGAGCCTCCTAAAAAGTATTTCCGTATGTTCCCCGGCAATGAGGTACGCCTGATGGGCGCATATTTCGTGAAGTGTACAGGATGTGAGAAGGATGCTGACGGCAACATTACCGTGGTACACGGCACCTATGATCCGGAGACAAAGAGCGGTTCCGGTTTTGAGGGACGCAAAGTAAAGGGACCCATCCACTGGGTGGCTGTTCCCACAGCAAGACAGGTGGAGTGCCGCCTTTATGAGAATATTGTGGACGAGGAGAAGGGCAAGCTGAATGAAGACGGCAGCCTTAACTTAAATCCCAACTCTCTGGTTGTGTTAAAGGAGTGCTACGTTGAGCCGGCCCTGGCAGAGGGAGAGGCCTATGACAGCTATCAGTTTGTGCGCAACGGTTTCTTCTGTGTGGACTGCAAGGACAGCACGCCCCAGAAGCCGGTATTTAACCGGATTGTATCCTTAAAGAGCTCATTTAAGCTTCCCAAATAGGATGAACCATGAGGTAATAACAGATAAATCAAAGCAGTCATTAATGCGATAAAGAAAATGCCGGGGAACCTGATGAAAAGGTCCCCGGCATTTATTATGACCGTATCCCATGCATAATCCGGTGACGGATCGCCTGATAACACGTAATCTAATAGTACGCCATTTAATAATACCGGCAGGATATGAAGCGGTATTTAAACAGTTCGTAGAGAAAACGTATGCCGATAATGATATATATGGCTGTGCCTGCTGCAAACAAAGCCATAAAGAATACATAGAGTCCCACATACATGCTGATTCTGGAGGCGGCGATAAGTCCAAGGCAGAGATAGGTAAACTTGAAAACCTTGCGTTCCAGACGGTGTACCGGTATACGGAACACCCGCTTGATGATGGATGCCAGGGACACTATGAACAGCGGGTAAAGCGCATCCACAGACAGACCTGCCAGCAGCTGGTACCATTCCGGAAGGTTCCTTATCTCGCTGTGCTTCTCTATGGCTGTGAACACCAGGATGTGCACGGACACGGTCAGCAGCACAATGGCCGCAGCCCCTATGAAACAGCGGAAAGCCAGTGAATGTTCCTTTTTGGGAGATAGCTTCTTTAACATATTCAGAGTCTGTTCGCTCATGTCCATCCGTCCTTTCTCAACTGATTTTATTGGATTGTCTTCCTACTTTTATTATAATTCCATACCGTGGTGATTACAATATACAAATCAGAAAAAAGAGTATATTATCTTTGAATAATCTTTGTATTTTGCTTGAATAATACGAATTAACAGAATAAATATAAAAACACATTGACATCTTCCACTTGGACTGGTATGATTAGAATGTTTATTTCAAATACAAATGATAATGCCAGTTTGCGGCAGGAAGGGGCGGAAAATGGAATTGATAGTACCCTTTGACAGTCAGTCAGAAAGTCCTCTCTATGAACAGATTTACCAGTACATAAAAAACGAAATCCGCCAGGGAAAGCTGGAGTCCGGAAGCCGTCTGCCTTCCACCCGTATACTGGCCAGGAACCTGAGGCTGAGCCGCAGTACCACCCAGATGGCCTATGACCAGCTGCTGTCTGAAGGGTATATAGAGGCACTGCCGTGCAAGGGTTATTTTGTCTGCAAGATAGAGGAGCTGGTGGAAGTACGGCAAAAGGGAGGCGGTTCTTTTGTAGAGCCGGGAGACACCGGAAAGGACCGTTACGAGGTGGATTTTTCTCCCAGAGGAATTGATCTGGACAGTTTTCCCTTTAATACATGGAGGAAAATCAGCAGGAATACACTGGTGGATGTTTGCGGCAGGAGACCCCCAGGGGGAAAGGGCTCTCAGGACTGCCATAGGAGATTACCTCCATTCCGCCAGGGGGGTGGACTGCAGGCCTGAGCAGATACTCATCGGCGCAGGAAGCGAGTATCTGCTGATGCTCCTATCCCAGATTCTGGGAAACGGCAGGAAAATCGCCATGGAAAACCCCACATACAAGCAGGCATACAGAGTGCTTAAGGGCGAGGGATATCCTGTGATTCCCGTGGACATGGACCGGTATGGAATGGATGTGCAGCGGCTTTCCCGCAGCAGCGCGGATGTGGCCTATGTAATGCCTTCACATCAGTATCCCACAGGGATTGTCATGCCTGTGAAGCGGCGGCAGGAGCTGCTGGCCTGGGCTTACAGCGGTGCAGACCGGTATCTGATAGAGGATGATTATGACAGCGAGTTCCGATACAAGGGAAAGCCTATTCCCGCGCTGCAGGGAATGGACCGGGGCGGCCGTGTGATTTACATGGGAACATTTTCCAAGTCCATAGCCCCGGCTATCCGTGTGGGATTCATGGTGCTGCCGGAGCATTTGCTGGAGGCATACCGGGAAAGAGCCGGTTTCTATCTTTCCACGGTGTCCAGGATTGACCAGAACATTCTCTATCAGTTTATAACCCAGGGATATTATGAGAGACACCTGAACCGCATGAGAGCCCTGTACAAGGGAAAACATGATGCTCTGATGGCAGGGCTTAAGGAACTGGAGGACCGGTTTTTAATCAGGGGAGAATATGCAGGGCTGCATGTGCTTTTGACCCACAGGCAGGGAGAGGCGGAGGAAAGTCTGGTGGCCCGTGCGGCTGAACTGGGAGTGAAGGTTTATGGAATATCAGGATGCTTCATACAGCCGGAGGAGAAGCTGTTTGATTCAACCGTTATGCTGGGATATGCCAGTCTCAGCGAGGAGGAAATCCGAAATGGCACTAAGTTACTGAGTAAGGCCTGGACATTTTAAGCTGCTGTATGAACTTTTCAGACAGCGAACGGGATTACGGGTTAAATAACAGATAATATAGCAGGTAATATAGCAGGTAATATAACAGGAAAAATGACAGGAAAGGAATGGTATGCCATGAAGGGCAGGAAAAATCCATGGACAGATATGGCTGCTGCCGCTGCTTTTGCAGCGGTACTGGGAATCAGTGCCTTCTGGGGTCAGCATGACAGGGCCTATGACCAGGCAGGAACGGCGGGCAGCGCTTATGGCCGGATGTATAACCAGGCAGGTCCGGCGGATGAAGATGGCGGTCCCGTGGGGAAGGCCGGGGCTTATCCAGGTACCGCAGGGGCTGCGCAGGCGGCAGAAGGCGCAGGGGAGGATCTGGCCCGGACGGGAGGGAAAGACGCAGAGATCCTTCCGGATGTGACAGAATCCCAGAAGGCGGTTCTGGACAAAATCATAAATGCATTAGAGACGCGGGATTTGGAGACTGCCGCCCAGGTCATGGACAGCGGTGAGGAGGAGCTTGTGACTCTGTTTTATGAGGTCATGGATGGGGCGCGGTATCTTTATGACGGCCGGTCATTCAGCCAGTCCATGGAGGGTGAGGGGCTGGTCCTTACCATGCCTAAGACCCTGTATTACGGTACCTTTAAGGGCGGCAGGCCGGAAGGGGAATGTACGGCCCTTCAGGTGGTTGAACTGGATGCCCCCAGGTATGATTACTCCCAGGGATTGTGGAAGGATGGGAAGATGGAGGGCCTGGGCCATACAGGATACTGCTATTATGAGACCAGCCCGGAAGGGGAAGCCAGGGATGTGTGCAAGACAGGAAGGTTTTCCGGTGACAGGCTGGAGGGAGAGGTAACCTATACCACCCTGAACCAGGAGGGAGAGACATCCACCTGGAAGCTGGAAGTAAAGGACGGTACGGTACAGTTAGATGACCGTTGGATCTATATAGAGGAACGTGGGGAGTATCAGCTTATGTCCCAGGAGGATGACAGCCATGCCTACATCATGGATGAGAAGCTGGCTGACCAGCCTGTGTGGATTAACCTTCTGGCCTGGGAGGAATAAAGGAGTCAAAAAGAGTTAAAAAGAAGAAAAAAAAGAGTAAACGGATAAATGAAATACAGAATAAAGTGCCAAAAAACTCCGGGAACATAAACTGTCATGCTCTCGGAGTTTTTCTGTTTTATACTGTTTTGGTTCGTTTACATGGTCTTAAACCGCTGTGTTATTCCAGTGTATCTTCCTCAATGATAGCGGTAGAGCGGCCTGCTTCCGATTTCTCAGGCTCCTCGCTGCTGTCGTCGTAATCATCTTCCGTAAGATCTCCTGAATCATAGGAGGAGCTGCCGTCCATGCGGCGGTAATCATAGAGGTCGTCCTCGTCCACATAGTCGTCGTCCAGAAAGCCCTCATCTTCAAACAAATCAGAATCATCATCTTTATCCCTGGAGTGCTCATCCATGAAATCCGCTTTCTTTGTCTTCACGGTCTGCAGAGCAATCTGAGCCGTGTCCACGGCAGCGGAAACCGCCTCATGGGCCGTGTCCGACAGCAGGCTTCCGGCATCCTTAAGGACATTCTTCGTTGCCTGGGCCATATCTTTGGCAGCCACCTTGAATTCGTCCTTGCTGGAGGAAAGAGAGATGTAATTGCGGTCCAGGCTGCGTGTATCAATGGTGCGATCTGTCCCGTCCTCGTCGGTTCTGTCCTCGCCGCCATCCTCGAATTCCCGGAAATCCTTTTCCAGCTCCCTGTGGTATGTCTTATACTGAAGTACGTAGGAAACGCCGGCAGCTACAGCACCGGTTACTGCTGCAAATGCCACGAATTTACCCCAACCTTTCTTTGCCATGCCAAAAACCCCTTTCTTGTAATGGTGATGCATAAAAGCTCCCCTATGGGTCATATTATGCCTTATTGTTATTATTGTAATACGAATGGAAAAAAAAAGAAACAGCAAATTGTAAAAAAACAATAAAATTAAAAGAAATTAGCACTCAACTCTTGACAGTGCTAATAACTGGTGATATAACATATCATGTGAGCAAAAGAAAGTAGTAAGGAAAAAAATCAAGAAAGAAAAATCAGAATATCGAGCAAGGAGGAATTCAATTATGAAGTTAGTACCATTGTTTGACAAGGTAGTGTTAAAGCAGTTAGTTGCAGAAGAGACAACGAAGTCCGGCATTGTCCTTCCGGGGGCAGCCAAAGAGAAGCCGCAGCAGGCAGAGGTCATTGCAGTGGGACCAGGCGGAGTTATTGACGGCAAGGAAGTAACCATGCAGGTTAAGGCCGGCGACAAGGTAATCTACTCCAAGTACTCAGGAACAGAAGTAGAGATTGAGGATGAGAAGTACGTTATCGTAAAGCAGAACGATATCTTGGCAGTTGTTGAATAATAAATAAAACAGTAGAACATAGAATATTGGAGGTTGATGAAAGATGGCAAAGCAGATTAAATATGGCGTAGAAGCCCGCAAGGCACTGGAAGCAGGCGTTAACCAGTTAGCAGATACTGTACGTGTGACCCTTGGACCGAAGGGACGCAACGTTGTCCTGGATAAGTCCTTCGGCGCTCCGTTAATTACAAACGACGGTGTTACCATTGCAAAGGAAATCGAGCTGCAGGATCCATATGAGAACATGGGCGCACAGCTGATCAAGGAAGTTGCTTCCAAGACCAACGATGTGGCCGGAGACGGTACCACCACAGCAACTGTTCTGGCTCAGGCCATGGTAAACGAAGGCATGAAGAATCTGGCAGCAGGCGCAAACCCAATCGTTCTGAGAAAAGGTATGAAGAAGGCTACAGATGCAGCTGTGGAAGCTATCAAGAAGATGAGCAAGCCGATCAACGGCAAAGAGCAGATTGCAAGGGTAGCTGCCATCTCTGCTTCCGATGATGAAGTGGGAACCATGGTAGCAGACGCTATGGAGAAGGTTTCCAAGGACGGCGTCATCACCATTGAAGAATCCAAGACAATGAAGACAGAGCTTGACCTGGTTGAAGGTATGCAGTTTGACAGAGGTTACCTGTCCGCTTATATGTGCACAGATATGGATAAGATGGAAGCTAACTTAGACGATCCATACGTGCTGATCACCGATAAGAAGATCTCCAACATCCAGGATCTGCTTCCTCTGCTGGAGCAGGTTGTTAAGATGGGCGCAAGACTTCTCATCATCGCTGAGGATGTGGAAGGCGAAGCACTGACCACCCTGATTGTAAACAAGCTGAGAGGCACATTCAACGTAGTGGCTGTGAAGGCTCCCGGCTACGGCGACAGAAGGAAAGAGATGCTGCAGGATATCGCTATCCTGACAGGCGGCACTGTTATCTCCGAGGAACTGGGCCTGGATCTGAAGGATGCAACCATGGAGCAGTTAGGACGTGCAAAATCTGTTAAGGTTCAGAAAGAGAACACCATCATCGTTGACGGCATGGGCGACAAGGATGCCATTTCCGCAAGGGTATCCCAGATTCGCAAGCAGATCGAGGAAACCACCTCTGATTTTGACAGAGAGAAGCTGCAGGAGCGTCTGGCAAAGCTGGCAGGTTTAGCCGTTATCCGTGTTGGCGCTGCAACCGAGACAGAGATGAAGGAAGCTAAGCTTCGTATGGAAGATGCGCTGAACGCCACAAGAGCAGCCGTAGAGGAAGGCATCATCGCAGGCGGCGGTTCTGCTTATGTACACGCAGCAGGAGAAGTGAAGAGTGTTGCTGACGGACTGGAAGGCGATGAGAAGACCGGCGCCAGAATCATCTTAAAGGCTCTGGAGGCTCCTCTGTACCACATCGTGGCCAACGCAGGACTGGAAGGTTCCGTTATTGTAAATAAGGTAAAAGAATCCTCTGTAGGCCACGGCTTTGACGCTTACAAGGAAGAGTATGTGGATATGATTGAAGCAGGCATCCTGGATCCTGTAAAGGTTACAAGAAGCGCACTTCAGAACGCAACCAGCGTTGCTTCCACACTGCTGACAACAGAGACTGTTGTTGCAAACATCAAGGAGCCGGCTCCGGCAGGCCCGGCAGCACCTGATATGGGCGGAATGTATTAATCCCCCAGACACGATATTTGATTGATAAAGTATAATTAAGGATGGGACACAGCACAGGAATATGTGTGCTGCTGTCCCATCCTTTTTGCTTTCCTGCCGTATGTGCGGGGAAGCTCTTTTTATACAAACAACCGGGCTACGGCTGTAAAGGCAAAGCACAGCACGATTCCGCAGACCGTAGGCACCAGGAAGGACATAACTGTCCACTTAAAACTGCCTGATTCCTTTCGGATAGTAAGAAGGGTGGTGGTGCAGGGCCAGTGCATCAGGGAGAAAAGCATGGTACTGACAGCGGTAATCCAGGTCCAGCCGTTATTTACCAGCAATTCCCTCAGCTGTGCCAGGCTGTCAAATTCCAGAAGGCTTCCCTGGGCCATGTAGGCCATGATAATGATGGGAATTACAATTTCATTGGCAGGAAGCCCCAGGATAAATGCCATCAGAATCACTCCGTCCATTCCAAGAAGCCTTGCAAAGGGATCCAGGAAACCGGAACAATGGGCTAACAGGGTGATGCCGTTTACCTGTACATTTGCCATGACCCAGATTAAAAGGCCCGCAGGGGCAGCCACCGCAATGGCCCTCCCCAGCACGAACAGGGTCCGGTCAAAGATGGAACGGACAATCACCTTGCCAATCTGGGGACGCCGGTAAGGAGGCAGCTCCAGGGTGAAGGAAGAGGGAATTCCCTTTAACACGGTCATGGAAAGGGCTTTGGAGACCACAAAGGTCATGCATACGCCCAGTACAATAAACAGGGTCAGGAGCAGGGCTGACAGCATGGAGTCAAAGGCTCCTCCGGATACACCCACAAAGAACATGGAGATGATGGCGATGAGTGTGGGGAATGCGCCACCACCTAAACGGTAACTTTGCTCCATACGACGAGTAGAGGGCTGACAGTTCCCTACTCGCCGTCGATAAAAATATGGAGATCTTTGCCATCCCAGACAATTTTCTTAACCATCAGCTTGATTAAGGTGCGTTTTTCTTCGATTGTCAGTGTATGGAAATTGTCTTTGAAGCTGGACAATGCCGTGGACAGCATGTCAACTTGGATTTCCCTGTCAGTTATGACGCTGACATCCTTTTGCAGACGTTTTTTTTCTTCTTTCATGGAAGCCAGTTCTTTGTCCAGTTCCATGATTCTGGCATTTACACGTTCAATGAAAGCAGTGCCTAAGTTTCCGTGTGACAGTGTGTTGATCAGGTTGTCCATCTCGCTGTTACATTTGGTGATTTTATCATCAAGGACTGATAGGGGACTTTTTTGTGTCTGGCCCTGTAAATCCTGTTTCAGCTTTTCCAGCAGCTTGTAGATACCGGAATTTTCATCCGTGTACTGCATGAGGTATTCACAAACAATATCGTCCGCCTGCTGCCCATTGAGGTTTTGACAGTCACATAATTTTAAACCACCACGCAGTTTGTTGTTACAAATATAGTAGTAGAGTTCACGGTTGCCGCCTTTGCCGCTTCTCTGCTTTGCGAACATCCGGCTCTGGCACTTGTCGCAGAAGATTAAGCCGGACAGCAGGGAATAGTCATTATGCATGATAGCTGGTTTCGTACCTGTGGGGATGTTATCTTTCAGGATGTTCTGAATGGCTACCCACTTTTTACCGGAAATACGCCCCTTATGCTTTCCGATAGCTACAATCCATTTATCCATACCCTGCCTTGGGGCATTTTTCTTCCTGTAATCACGTTTATTGTATGTCAGCAGACCATATTTATTGGAACACTCGGTTTTTTCAAAGCAAACGTCTGAATGATGTTCCGTAAAGTATTCCCATGCGTCCTCATCAGCGATACAGTAAACCGGATTTTGCAGTATTTCTTTAATCCCTAACAGAGAGAATATTTTCCCTGTACGTGATTTGATTCCTTGCTTGATTAGGTATTTGCTTACTCCGGATATACTCCGAAGTTCTAAGAACTTTTCCAGAATACAGTCGATGGTTTTAAGTTCCTCCGGATTGTCCTTTAGCTTGCAGGAAGTCTTGATTTTACCGTCAATGATGATTTCCTGTATCTTTTCAGAGGTAAATCCTGTGGGGGTAGTGCCGCCCAGCCAACGTCCGGTCCTTGCCAGCATTAGCATATTGTCACGGACACGCTCTGCAATCGTTTCTCTTTCCAGTTGGGCGAAAACCGAAGCTATGTACATCATGGCCTTTCCCATGGGCTTTGAGGTGTCAAATTCTTCCTTGATACAGACAAATGAAATATTATAGCTGTTCAGGTCTTCAATCAGAGAAGAAAAGTCACTGACATTACGGCTGATACGGTCAAGGCGGTAACAAACAACATATTCTGGTTTGTTTAGTTTTATATCACGAAGCATTTTCTGAAATTGCGGTCTGTTCGTATTTTTTGCAGAAAAGCCTTCGTCTTCATAAACGACAATTTCCGCCTTATCTGATTCGGGGATTTTGGCTGAAATATACTCCCTGCACATTTCAATCTGGTTTTCAACGCTTTCCCCTTTGCCCGTATATACCGATTTACGGCTGTATATATAGATTCTCAAAGATTACTCACCATCCTTTTTTTGCTCAACATAGTCAGACAGAATCTTAGCGCATAAGTTGGAAAAGGTACGCTTATCCTCTTTTGCCAGTTCGTCTAACTGCTGTTTTAATTCTTTTGGGATTGTTATAGGTACTCTTATGTTATTTTTAGAAACAGCCAAATTGTCCACCTCCTTGTATAGTGTGTACCATAGTGTAACACCTTTGTCAAGATTGATGGAGGATTTTGGTGTTCTTTATGGGAAGAATATTGAGGTGGTGATATTGAGAGAAACGTGAAAGAGACAGTGGACAGCCAGACCGTACCTTATCGCACATCTTCCCACATTTTATTTGTCATCTATGGCCGTAATATTTATCGGTTGCTTTGGGCCGGTATTAGTGGGTTGGGGGGATTAATGTTTACAGCATTTGTGGTAGTAGTCATAAAATATATATTTGAATTTGTAAAGCATAAAATATTATTCTGGTGCCTAAACCAGAATGCGCGCATATGAATTTTACGGAAAGTGCTGATAAGAGTAGTGTACGTGTCGGTTTTATCATTATTAGTGGTTTGGTGATAGTCATGTGAATAATAAAGCTGCTATAGAATATTTGGATATTGTTATATAAAATGGTTCCTGGTGAGATACGCCAGGAACCATTTTGAAAATTGTATGAAAGTGTCTATCGGAAGAGTTTGACAAGTTCCTCCATTTTAGCGACCCTTCCAGAAATAACCAGTTTTCCATCCACCATTAATGAGGGGGAAGTCATTACTCCCAATTTAACTATATCTATTAGGTCTTCCACCTTTTCGATTTCCGCATCAATATCCAATTCTTTGATTGCGTTTTGGACATTTTTATATAGCGCATCGCATTTTTCGCAACCCGTACCTATCACTTTAATGTTCATCTGTGACCTCCTCTAATTTTTTAATTTCATTTCAGCTTCTACATTGTCATTCCATGCTGAAAGTATGTTTTTAATGATTGCCGGCCCTATTTTTGAGATGAAAACTAATTGGGCATTACCGGAATCCACGCTTTCTTTAAAATTAATTTTGGTGCCTACTACATCAATTTGCTGCCGCCCAATCCCGTTGATAGTAAGGAACCCCTTTATTCTATATACGCTTGGAATGATTTCATTTAGAAATTTAACTAATTGATTCTTATCCACAGCATCGTATATTTCCATGAATAAGGTTTTTGGCTTTGCCTCCTCCGTATTGGTGGTTTCTTCACTTTCGGCCCACTGATATAAAAGTAAATCATCATCTAAAAAACTGTAATCCATTTTACCTTGTATGCTTGTGGTTAACCTACAGACCGCATTGATTTCTCTTATTTTCTTTTCCAGGTCTGCCATTTTTGATGAATTAACCAGATCAGATTTTGTAATGACGGCAAGATGGCAATGCTTAAGCTGTCTGTACACAGTCTCTAAATCTGTCAGTTGATCTATAAAATTAACTGCATCAACTAAGCAGATAACACCACAGAAATCATAACTTTTACCGGAGACAGCATCGACGGCCCCAAGAATTTCCTCAACATTGGATGGATCTCCCAAGCCTGAGCTTTCTACGAACAGGTAGTCAAAATCATGCTGTGTCATTTCACTGAGTGCGCTGACAAAGGAGAGTTTCAGACAGGAGCAGAAAATAGAACCACGGTTGATTTCAACCATATGGATATCATCATTTTTCAGGATAACGCCGTCAATCCCCAATTTGCCAAATTCATTTTGGATAATACCAACCCTACTCCCTTTCAGGTGTTCTAGCAGTTTTAACAGCAACGTAGTCTTACCAGCCCCCAAGAAACCTGTTATTACGTAAAGCTTTGTCGTCTTTTTATTTTGCATTTTATTACCCCTTTCATTGATTATATAAAAAATGCATGAAACACATTAAATAGATATCCGACAAGAATAATTCCGGTAGTGCATATGACTATGAACAGGGTCAGGAGTTTTGGCTTTACAGCTTTTTTCAACATAATCATCGACGGCAGGCTTAAGGTTGTGACAGCCATCATGAAAGCAAGTATGGTACCGAGCTGAGCCCCTTTGGCTAACAAAGCTTCTGCAACGGGAATTGTACCAAAGATATCAGCATACATGGGAATGCCTACAAGCGTTGCAAGAATAACACCAAAGGGATTATTGCTCCCGAGTATACTTTGGATCCAGCTTTCAGGAATCCAGTTATGAATTGCTGCACCGATACCGACACCTACTAAAATGTAAGGGAATACTTTTTTAAACGTTTCCGTTACCTGTTCCCTGGCAAAATATAGCCGGTCTTTTCTGGTTAGAGCAGGAGCATCCATATCAATACCATTGGCTGATTTAATGAATTCCTCAACGTATTTTTCCATGTGAAGCTTTTCAATCAGAGCGCCTCCGGCCACTGCTATCATTAGGCCAACTATAACATAAGCAATTGCAATTTTTGCGCCAAATATGCTCATCAGCAGTACAAGGCTGCCCAAATCCACCATTGGTGAGGAAATAAGAAACGAGAAAGTCACGCCCAACGGTAAACCGGCACTTGTGAATCCGATAAAGAGTGGGATGGATGAACAGGAACAAAATGGGGTCACAGTACCTAACAAAGCTGAAATGATATAAGAACCAACGCCATGAAAGCGTCCCAATATTTTCTTACTTCTTTCAGGTGGAAAATAACTTTGTATATAAGAGATAATAAAAATTAAAAAGCATAAGAGGATTGTTATTTTCAATACGTCGTAAATAAAAAATTGAATACTTCCGCCCAATCGGCCGTCTACATCTACGTTAAGAGCGGTTAAAAGATTTTTTATCAGGGAGTTTAACCATTTCATTCCTAATATTTGATCCTGGATAAATAGAAAAAATGTTTGTATCGAGTCCAAATGTATTACCTCCATTTCCATTGTAAATATCATATCAAAAAAAATTGATGTATTGGGGCTTATAAAGGCCATCCGAAGATGACCATTTATTCAAATGCGTCCTCTGCTCTTGGGGTAGTTAAGCAGCGTAAACGCTTTAATGCATATTCACTGCCGGATTTACTGAGTGAATAGTGAGTCCATTTTCCCTCCTGCCTGCTTGTAACAATGCCGGATTCACATAGAATTTTCATATGGTAAGATAGTCCGGATTGACCCATGTCCATTTTATCAATTAAGACACAAGCACATTTTTCTCCGCTTTGCAAAAGTTCTAAAATCATAAGTCTCTTTTCATCGCAGAGCGCTTTGAAAATTTTAGCATCATTTGTAAACCTGTGCTCCATAGGCGTCACCTCACATCAAAAAAAATTGATATAATTATTATATGATTGAAATAACGAGTTGTCAATAGATATATCAAATTTTTTTGATGTGAATTCGGATTGCATAGAATTAATCTATCCAATGACTTACAGTATAGAAAAGAACCATTGGTCAATGGCGGCAGATGATTAGAATGAATATGATAAATATTTGTGAAAGGGGGTCGAATATGAAAAAGAAAAAATCAAGAAAGATAGGGAAATTCGTTGTCATAGCTCTAATTGTGTTGGGTGTACTGGTATATTTTTTTGTACCGCCTGTCAATGCTACGATGAATAACATTCTGAAGATGTTTGCAAGCGGGGATTTTACTGTGGTACGGCAGTTTGTTGAATCGTATGGCGCCTATGCAGCGTTGGTGTCCTTCCTGCTGATGATATTGCAGTCCATAGCAGCGCCGTTGCCTGCGTTCCTGCTAACATTTGCGAATGCAAATCTGTTTGGATGGTGGAAGGGAGCTATTTTATCGTGGTCCAGCGCTATGGCAGGGGCGGCAGTATGCTTCTA
>OAVJ01000849.1_pt1 | contig 15267 bp, 18 predicted proteins | sample 1516901 | NCBI WGS metagenome assembly OAVJ01 (sample SAMEA2580073, study PRJEB22360) | human gut metagenome | biome: human gut; feature: human-associated habitat; material: faeces | place: Denmark | collected 2008/2010 | reverse complement strand
GCTGGTCGCTGGTCTTGATATCTGCTGCTTCTTTGAACATCGCCATCAGTTCAGGAAGGTTGAAGAACTTAGCGAATCTTGTTCTTGCCCGGTAGCCGGTGCCTTCGGGATGGACTTCGTCAAGAGGTTTTCGGTAATTTTTCTAAATTCATCAGGTTGTCTGCAAGGAAGTCCCGTGTGACCTCATGTCTGCACATATCCTTGAACATCTTTTCAATCGGCTTTTTGGCGGTTTCGGACTGCTTCACGCACACAATAAAGGTGGTTTTACCAATCTGCACCGAATAACTCGAATTCTGATTCTCCATTTGATTTCTCCTTTTATCGTCACTTTTTGAATTTGGCTGGCAGACTGGCAACTGTGGGTGTACCATGAACTTCTTGCCAGTCAAAATTTTCTGCCAGCCAAATGGCTTATTCCATCCAAAAGACCTTTTTGCGTCCTTCCACGATTTTACTTTTCAGAGCGTTGCCCAGTTCTCGTTTGGCATCCCGGACAGTTCTGCCCGGGATGCCCCTTTCCAGAGCCGCCTTGTCGATGTCCTCGCTGAACACTCGCTTTCCTCCGGCAAGCAGGGTGCAGATCAGGTCTTTGGCTTGCCGGGTCTTGGTTTCACGCTGCGGCTCGATACCGGACAGCATTTCGTCTGCGGTGATGTCGTATTCGCCGATCCAGTGGAACCCACTCTCATCGCCCAGAGAGAACGCCAGCGATGCACCCGGCGGGGCAAGCGAACTTTTCTCATGGGTCAGGATTCGCATGGTCGGGTCGTGCTTCAGCTTGCCGATAAACATGACGCTGCGCACAGCGGCGGCAATGTCGATGGAGCCAAGGCCACGCTGCAAGCTCTGCATTCCGGCGGCCTTATTCAAATGCCCGATCAGCAAAATAGCGCAGCCTGTTCGCTGCGCTACCTGTCCCAGCCGCATGAAGATGGGCCGGACTTCGTTCGCCCGGTTCATGTCCACATCGGCACCGAGATATGCCTGGATCGGGTCGATGATGACCAATCGGGCGTTGTTCTCGATGATGGCTTTTTCAATTCGTTCGTCCGAAAGCGTCAACTGCACATCGCTGTCGTCAATGACCAGCACACGGTCAAGGTCTGCGCCTGCTTCAATCAGGCGGGGCTTGACCGTATCGCCCAGACCGTCCTCGGCGGTCTGATAGATCACGTTGAACGGTTCCAGCCGTTCCATATTTGGCAACAGCTTTCCGTTAGTACAGGCGGCGGCAAGGTGCATGGCAAAATACGTTTTGCCCTCACCGGGGTTTCCTTGCAGCACACTTAGTTTTCCGAACGGCAGATACGGTTTCCAGAGCCAGTCCACCGGGGTCAACTCCACGTCGCTCATGCGGATGATCTTGACGGAATTTTTTTTGGATGGCTCTTTCAGAACGATGCTTTTGAAATAATTGCGGTTCGGAATCTCTGCCCGGTGCACCAAAACGTCGTTCCAATCCTTCATACAGGGCTGAATCCGGGTCACGCTCATAGCGTCCGGCAGCAGAGCCGCCAGCCGCTTGCAGGCATCCTCTCCGGCTTTGTCGGAATCCAGACAGAGGAACACACGTTCCATGTCCGGGCGTTCAGAGAGAAATTGCTGCAATGCCTTTGTAGACACCCCACCCAGCGACAGATAATTGTGCTGCTGCCAGTTTTTCGGAAACAATTCGATGAAGGAAAGCAGGTCAATCGGGGCTTCAAACACCATCAGTTGCTTATCCGTGCCACGGTGCGCAAATCCGAGAGATTTTTCTGCTCCGGCTACGTCCTGCCGGAACTTCTCATAAATGCCACGGCTGCTTGCATAGCGTGGGTGTCCGTCTGCATCCCGTCCCACAAAGACCACATTGTGGTGGGCGGCGTCCTCGTAAATATCTCCGGCGGCGATGAAGAAGTTCACCAGTGACGGGCTGAGTTTCCGTTCCTGTGTCAGATAGTTCACCACGTTGGCATTGGTGACGTTCCGCAGCGGCAGACGAAACGCAGGAGAGGGGGCGGAGTCAGCCTCCGGCTGGGGTTTACCCAGCTCTCCGGTCAGCATCTGCACCGCTTCGGGGAAGGACTTGCCGTAAAATTCCATCACGAAATCCACCGGAAAGCCGCCCTTGCTCTGGCTGTGCCGAAACCATTTGTTTCCGTAGACGGTCAGGCTGTCGTGGGCTTTCCAGCGGTATTCTTTTCCGCTGCGTACCAGCGTTTCGCCCTGTGCCCGGAGAAAATCTTCCAGATTGGCGGCGTTTGCACGGTCGATTTGGGCTTGGGTGTAGGTCATGTTCCTTCCTCCTTACAATTCCGGCGTGTTCTTCTGCTGCTCCGGTTTCTTCGGGGCAGCGGTGGCTTTGGCTTCGTGCAGCTTCTTCAGCACCGATTCTTTTTCCGAGGTCTTGCCGTTCGGTGCGGAAAGCTGCTGCTTATTCAGCACCATGTCGATATACTTGCGGATATTTTTCAGTGCAGAGATGTCCGGCTGCAAGGTTTCCAGTTGGGTGCGCAGCTCTGCGCTGCTGGATTGCAGCGCAGAAAATTCGGCATCCAATGCCGAAAAATCCACCGCTGTGCTGCCGTTCAGCTTCATCAGAGTGCGGACAGCTTTATTGAAGGTGTCCAGTTCCTCTTTGTGCTGGGCAGCATAAGCGTCCTTGGTCAGCTTAAAGTTTTTCTTCATAAAGGTGTCATGGATGGGCTTCAGCTTGACATGGATGGCCGTAGCGTCCTTGATTTGAGCAACCGAACGCATACGGTTCTCGTTCTGCTTCAACTGCCTGCGGAGAGGGGCGGCGGTCTGGCTCAGGTCTTTGATTGCTGCGTTCAAGTCCTCGACCGTGTTCAAGGAGCGAGCTTTCAGATAATCCACCGCCTGCATGACTTCGGCAAGGTCACGGGCAGTACATTTTATCTGCGCCTTGCCAGACCAATCGCTGCGCTGCTCGTTGCGGAGGTTGAAGTACTCCACCAACAGGTCGGACAGCGTGGGTTCCTTCGCTTTTTCCAGAGCATCCAGAAGAAGCTGCTTCTTTTCGTTCAGATCTGCAATCCAGTGTTGCAGTCCCCGGATGGTGCTGCGGATGGACTGCATCAGGCTGTTGGCGGCACGAATATCCCGATTGAGATTTCCGAGAAAGGTTTCAATTCCTCGTTTTTCCATCTGGTGTGCGGCAGGGCCGAGATGGACGGTCGGAATCTGCTGCACTCCCTGACGCTCGAATGAGCGGAGATCAACACGTTCCGGTCTGCCAGCAGCCTCCAGATAGCGGTTGGTGATGGTTTCCCAGCTATGCCGCCAAACCTCGGCGTACTTCTGGTCGTTCCAGTCCACCGTGTTCTCCTTGTGACACTTCCAGTTGCCGGAAGGGAGTTGGATGCGCTCTCCGTTTTCGTCAAGGTCGTAAACCTTGCGGGCTTTCGGGAGCCATTTGCCGTGTTCGTCCATTGCCCGGAGCGTCAGCAGAATGTGGGCGTGTGGGTTTCCATCTCCCTTGTCGTGGATGGCAAAATCGGCAATCATTCCATTGGAAACAAACTGCTCCTGACAAAATCCCTTTATCATGGAGAGATACTGCTCCTTCGGGACTTCCACTGGGAAAGCCAGCACGATGCGTCGGGCAAGCTGGGAGTTCCACTGGTTCTCCACGGCTTCTACGGCGTTCCAGAGCGTTGCCCTGTCTGCATATCCGGGCGGCGCATGGGACGGCAGCATGATCTCGGCGTGGACAAGTTCTTTCTTCTTGTTGTAGAATTTCGTTTTCTGGTCGTACTCACTGAATAGCCGTTCGCCGCTTTGGTAAGCGGCCCCGGCAACAGCGGACTGCCCTTGGCTGCGTTTCACGATGGTAATTTTGAAATGCGGACACGGAATAGGCATCACCCCCAAACAAAAAGACCGCCCAGCAAGATTGCTCTTGATGAACGGTCTGGAATCGTATTCGGTTGTGCTCGCCGCCTTGGAACGGAGTGCTGTGCGCTTCGGTCTTAGGCGGGAGCCGCAAAAGGATAGCTGCAAAGCAGCGCAAGGAAAATGCAGTTTTCCTTGGGATGGAATCGGGCTGGCGCACAAACGCCAGCTTCGATTTCATCGAGCTGTCTGCAAGACCGCAATTTCACCGGAACGGTGTATAATTGCGCCCTTTATTCTAAAGGGTTTTGGACGTTGCTGCGTTCGTGAACGTCATGCACCATCTTTGCAAGCGCCAGCACGACTTCCGGCTGACGGAACGAGATTTTCAGCAGTTCCATCACCTGATTGTCGGTCAGTTCTCCCGGACAGATCAGAAAGCTTTCCAGCATTCCGGCACGGGTGCAAAGACGATGCACACGCTCTCTCCGGTTCAACTCTGACATCTGCCGTTCAAGGATTTTCTCCCGGTGCTGACAAGAGCGCAGCTTTTGCTCCGCTTTGGCTTTTTCGTTGCGGAGGTAGGCAAGGTCGGTTTTGGGTTGGGGCAATGGCATCACGCTCCTTTACAACATTAGTGACATTCGACATTTTTGTTGGTTCGTGGTACATTACATCCAATCGTTGCGAATCAGTTGGAGGTGGTTGTGTTGCTTTCTCTGTACTTGGCTGTTCTTGACGATCAAAGCGATGAAGAACAGTTTATAGATGCAGCAGTGGACGAACAGGCTGCTCTGGACGCTTTGGAGACTTTTGCGCAGAATTGGGACAATAAATATCCCAAGATCGCAAAGTCGTGGCGGGAAAACTGGACGAACCTCAGCACCTACTTCAAATATCCTCCGCAAGTCCGCCGTCTGATCTATACCACGAACACGATCGAGGGCTTTAACCGGCAGCTGCGGAAGGTTACAAAATCCAAGAGCGTTTTCCAGACAGACGACAGTCTGCTGAAAATGCTGTATCTGGCGATGATGGATATTACGAAAAAGTGGACGGGTCGGCGGCAAGACTGGAGCCGCATCCATGCGCAGTTGTCCATCTATTTCGCTGATCGTATGCCGGATTAACACCTGCTGCGGAGGAATGTCAAGGGTATATGAACGGCTTCGCCACCCTTGACATTCCCCCTTGCCGGCGTTATATTGTTATTAAGGCGACAGCCGGATTCGCCGTCTGCCGCCCCATATTAAAATTGCTCTTGTTTTATAGCTGTCTGGACTTTACACAAAATTTGGGAGAGACCCGAATTAATACACCTGATTGATAATTGCGCAATTTACGATGTTTTGTTTTGGCTGGCAGTACTATCTATTTCCTAAATATGTGATGAAGATAACAGTATAAAAGGGGGGACTATATATGATTTTTTCAGACGGCTCATATATTCCAACATTTATAATATTTTCTGCAATTGGAATTATAATAAAGTACGCTCCTGCGGAATATCCTCTTTTCCATAAAAGTTTTCCGTTCCATAGTTACTACGGCTTCCGTTTTTCCTTGCCTGTTGATATAAATGAAAAAAACTGGCCTCATATCAAAAGTATTGGAAGTGTGCTATTTTTTGTTTTTGCAGCTCTTGACCTCATTGTTTTTGTATTAGGCATCTTGAATAGAAGCTCTACATTATATATTTCTTGCACTCAGCATTTATTATTAATCGGTGTAAGTTTTTCATTTGGCGGAATGATACTAGCTGCGAACAAGCATAAGGAGGGTTGAATTAATGAATTTCTCAAAATATACAAGCCTATAACTTAACCAAAGCAACATGGCAGTCAAGCATCGAATTTTCTGGAATGGTTGTGGTTAAATAACGATGGCTTCTAATCATAATGTTCTTAGTGTTGGCGAACTTCAAGAATGGCTAAACAAAAAAGCAGATATAGAAGAAGTGAAATTGACGGATTTTTCAGATGCTTTTGCCAAGATGTTGAACTACAATGCACTAAATTGTCTTCTCAATAATGGAGCTATAACTGATTCTACCCAATTGAAGTTTCGTTTGTATCATTTGCGAAATACCGATCAAAATGCGCCATATTACAATATTCCAGATTCAGATTCATACATATATGTGGTTTTTGAACAGGAAACAGGTTATATGGTTTCTAATTGTGCTAAACTCCAGTGGGAACTTACCATCGCAAGAGGAGTAAGTGATTTTGATATCGAACATCGGACAATTCGTTTTCTTGAGTATCAAGCAAGTATATCTCATTTGAATCTGAAAGAATACTAACAAAACAATAACCCTCTATCTGCAACGACTGCAAGTAGAGGGTTGTTCTTTTGCTTCGGGTATTTTAATTAAAGGTCAATCTTCTAATCTGCCATGGTCACAGCCAAGCGAGAGATAATGTTCTATCTCTCCACCCAGCACAAGCTGGGCGTACTCCAAGGGCTTATTATATAGCAGCCAGTCCAGTTCTGCCCGCTGTGCCGGAGTGTTGCCGTACTCGTCCTCGATGGCGATGCAGTCAATGGCAAGGGTAGTGCCATCTGCGAACCGGTCTTCCACCCGGTTGGTGTCCATGTTGTAGTGGCAGGAAAGCATTTTTTGAGAGTGATTATGGTCGAAATTTTGATTTCGTTTCATTTGAATGACTCCTTTAATAATCTGATTATTTATTTTTTGACGAGATTAGGTCTCTTTTTCCTTTCTCTTGAGTCACCCAACCGCACTATCCTGCATCTGACGGACGATAAGGGCAAGCTGCTTGTCTGCCTGTTCGTCCAGAGTGGCAAGGTAGCTGCCCAGCTCACCGGACAGGAGCAGTTGATTGTACCGGATGGGATGATGTTCTTGCAGATATTTCTTATGTAAGCGGCCCCACCGCTCGGTGGGGTGCTGCTCTGCCGGGGCTGCTGTGGTCAGGTTCGGCAGATAGTAGTCGTTGACAAGGGTGTAGTCCAGACCGTTGTTGCTGTCGTGGAGCGGATTCTTTAAGGTAGTCATGCTGCATTATCCTCCTTTGGTTTCGGCTTTGGGGCTGCTTCTGGGTCAGGTTTTGGATTTCCTTTTTTCTTGTGATAGAATTCCAAGGTTTTCTTGTTGTGGTTGATTCTCCTGCACTCATCGGAACAAAATTCCTGCTGGCTGTGTGTAGGCCAGTAGGAATGACCGCACACGGCACAGGTGCGTTGCCGGTAGTAATAATCTCCTCTTTCGGCTTCTCTATCTGCTTTCTTTTGCTCCTGTCTTGCCTGATTCCAGCATTCCCTTGAACAGAAAAGTTGTCGGTTGCTCGTAGGAGTAAACTCCTTCCCGCAGTGCGGACACGTTTTGGTTTTAATGATCTCGCCACCGTTTTCAGCGATTTTCTTTGCCTTTCGCTTTTCTCGATAGGCTTTTTCACGTTTGCGTTGCTTTTCCATGCGCTGCTGTTCTTCCTGCCCCTTCTGCGCTTTCAATTCGGCAAGTTCTTCCTCGGTATAAGCAATATCGACTTGACCTACATAGTTAAAATAAATGTCAACCTTTTGTGTGCGGGCGTTGCCTGTACCCTCGGCTTCATAAACAACGATCTTATCGACAAGTTCGTTAAAGATTGAATCGGAGATTTCTGTTGGATTTTTGCACTTGCGAATCAGCGAAATAAAATGCTGAATATCAGCAGAACTTGATTTATCTTCGGCAATTTCGGATTTCATCGTTTCCATTTTCGATTCCAATTCTGCCTGCTCGCTATCATACTGTGCCATCAGCTGCTTGTACTGCCGTTCGGGCAACAGTCCAGACATAAAATTTTCGTACAGGCTACGAATAAGGGCAGAAAGCTCATCATAGCGTTTTTGACAACGTTTCAATTCCGATTGGTTCTGCTTCGGCTTTTCTTCGCGTTTCTCTTTCCAAAGGGATTGCAGTTCCAAAGCGAAGATTTCTTCATCTTTTAGAACAAATCTCGAAAAGCGTTTGACCGATGCCAATATCAGGGCTTCAACATTATCGGCACTGATTGAATGGGCAGTACAGCCATTCACCCGACTTGCATATCCACCACAACGATAAGAATATTGAGTAGACCCATCCTTTTTACTGTAGTGTGTTTGCAAGGTCAATCTTCTGCCGCAATCGGCACAATACAGATACCCGCTTAAACGGTTGGTGTGTGTTCCCCAAGCAGAAGCACGATTCACTCGGCATCTACGTTTCTGAACACTATCCCAAAGTTCTTGCGATATAATCGGTTCATGCGTGTTCTGGAAAACGTACTGTTCATCTTCCTCTGTTTCTTTTCTCTTGTGAAGTTTGAAATTTGTGCTTACAGATTTTCGTAAAACAGTGTGTCCCAGATATTCCTGCCGACCTAAAATTGTTCTTACGGAGGATGTGCCCCACAGGTACGGATCGGAGAACTTTATCCCATTGTACTGCTCTGGGTGATATTTCTGTGCGTATGCAGCAGGAATCAGGACTTTTTCCTCTGTCAATAGTTCTGCGATTGCCCGTGGGCTTTTTCCTTCGTTCGCAAGAAGAAAAATGCGCTTTACGACCTCGGATGCCACCGGATCAACAACAAGTGTCTGCTTGTCGTCCGGCAAACGGTTATATCCATACGGAATAGAGCCGCTGCAACGTTTTCCATCTTTCATCCGGGCATCGAACACAGCCTTGATTTTATTGCTCGTGTCTTTGGCATACCATTCGTTCATGATATTCAAAAATGGAGCAAAATCATTGTCTGAAGCATTGTTGCTGTCGATGCTGTTGTTGATTGCAAGGAATCGGACATTTTTCTGCGGGAACAGAACTTCCGTATAAAAGCCGACTTGCAGATAATTTCGTCCTAAGCGGCTCATATCCTTCACAATCAGCGTTTCGACATTTCCTGCTTCTACTTCTTTTATCAGAGATTGAAAACCGGGGCGATTGAATAATGAGGTGTGATAGCGATAGCGGCAAAAAGCTAATAAAATCAATGGTTTTGCGGACAGCGGATAGACAGGGAATGTGTTAAAAACTGAATACGCACACAAACGGCGTTACCTTAACCCCTTTGGGGGAGAAAGTAACGCCGTTTTTTTATGCCCGCAGGAAAGGAGGTGCAGCCGGAATGTATTTCACAAAGGGCAAGCAGCGGGCGTTTGAATTGCTCATGCAGCAGAAGCCGGGATTTGACCGCTATCAATCCGGTTGTGCCGGAGATGATGAAGATTGCGGCACTTGCCGTTTCTACCGCCCCGGGTGGAAATATGAGTTTTGCGTTTTCAAAGAGTGTCCCTATTGCCCCGGCAAAAGGACGCGGAAAACGCACGCCAGCATGGACAAATAGACGGGCAAAAGCCCTTGTGCCATGCGGCTTTGCAGACGCGAAAACGGCAAAGGGCATATTGCAATACCAAAACAGCCGAAAACGGCTTTCTAATTGTCCACGCATACCAAGAGAGGAAGTGAGGAAATATGGCAGTTTTCAGAGTGGAGCGAAATACGGGATATACCGTTATGAGCAACCACCACTTGCGAAACAAGGAATTGTCCTTAAAGGCAAAGGGCTTGTTGTCGCAAATGCTTTCGCTGCCCGAAGATTGGGATTATCTCCCTTGCTGTTGCGGTTACAATCCGTATGCCTTTATCGCTCATACCGTCCAGCAGCGCGTCAAGCTGCCGCCGCCCGGTGGATTTCTCCGCATTGCTGTTCGGGAAGAAAAATTGATCTACCGAAATATGATACCGGGTTACAAGGTCATAGAATACCTGTAAACTCGGCTGTTGTCCCTTGTTCTCGATATTCGCAAGGTAGCGCGGGGAAATATATAACTCGTCGCTTACCTTTTTGCGGCTCTCGCCGTATTCATTTCTCGCGGCTTTTATAGCTGCCCCGAAAGCCTTAAAGTCGTACAATGGTACGGGTCTTTTTGCCATTTTCATTCACCCTGTTACATTTTACAGTTCACCTTTCTTTTTGGATATGTCCACACAATTCATATCATTAGGTTAAATACTTCCTGTTGTGTATTGACAGTAGACTGATTTTCTGATAAAATAAAATTTATGTAAAAGGAGGCGGCGTTTATGTTGCATAGCATGCGTATTAGATAAGCATTGAAAAAAAGGATTTTCCCATTTTCAACATGGGCTTTTTTGTCATGCTTATTTTGCGGATGCTATACAAAAAACTAACGACGTATAGATATAGTATAGACATAGTGCAAGCTATGCCTTAGTTTTGTTGTACTGCTCTGTGCATTATAAATGCAGGTCAATGCTCATGTTGAGGATTGACCTGCATTTTTTTGTGTAAAAAGGACGAGTGAAATATAATGCTTAAAAAATATTGGATAAAATGTCCGATTTGTAACGGAAAGACGAGAGTTCAAGTATTTCATAATACTGTATTAAAAGATTTTCCTCTTTTCTGCCCTAAATGCAAATTGACGCATATCATTGATGTAGAAAAATTAGAGATTGTAATCAAAAATACAGAAAAACAAACTTTTATTATTTAGAAGAAAGGATATAAAAATGAAACGTTTACCTAAATATACGCCTGCGGAAGTACGGAATGATCCATACGGATTTACTTACAAAGAAATGTCGGAAGTTATTGGCGAGAATGAAGCAAAAGCCTTATATGAAGAATTATATAAGCAATTACCACGCAAAAAAAATCTATCAATGTTGGTAAAAAATATTTGCAAAAGCAGTGATACTGAAAAGTATGTTTACGAACTGAAAGACAACAAATACATTGAAACGGTTTTTATCAAGCGGCGAGATGGTGGAACTGTTTGCGTGAGCACACAAGTCGGTTGTCCTGTTGGTTGTATTTTTTGTGAGTCCGGGCGAAATGGCTTTGTTCGTAATCTAACATCGTCAGAAATCGTACAACAGATTATATTGTTGCGTCGAAAAGTAAACCGTATCGTTTTTATGGGTATGGGAGAGCCTTTATTCAATTATGACAACTTGATAAAAGCAATCCATATTCTCCGAGATAGATATGGGCTCAACTTTCCAACCGACGGCATTACCATATCAACAGTTGGTCCGGTCGATCAATTAAAAAAATTGCGCGAGGAACATCTTAAAATTCAGTTGACAATATCTTTACACGCAGCAACACAATCTGCAAGAAATCGTATTATTCCTCACATGCGCATATATGCTATTGAAGATGTTGTTAAGCAAGCCTTATCCTATTCTGAAAGGCATAATCGCAAAATTGTCTTTGCGTATTTGCTTTTACCGGGTATAAATGACCGGCCCTCAGATGTAAGACAACTTGCAAAATGGTTTCGGGGCAAAAAAGTTATGATTAACGTGTTACAATACAACCCAACAAGCAATTCAAGAATTAAAGCACCACAGAAACGGGAAATAGTTGCATTCAAACATCAATTAGAGCAAGCAGGACTTGAAGTTACTATGAGAGTTTCTCATGGCAGAGAGATTAACGCGGCTTGTGGACAGTTAGCTAACACATATAATAAATTCAAAAAAAAATGATTAAAAGTGCCAGACGCATAGACGCAGAGCCGATAACGCATTAGGTCAAAAAACCTATGTGTTATCGGCTTTTTTATTTAATATTGCGCAAAAGCCGCTGTTCCCTATTATAGAATGGATTGCGGGTAGTGTATTAAAGTCGCCCTTTTTTAAGGATACGGCGGTATCGGGGAGGTATCGCCGTGTCCATTTTTATTTACTGTAACCCGCCTAATGCTTTGCGGTCAAAAAAAGCTATGCTCCGCAAGCGGGATATTCCGGCTATGAATGTGAACTGTCAATACATTTAGCTACTGCTTACATTTCCTTTGCGCCCGTCCGCGTCTTGCGGACGGGCGCATTTTGCTTTTTTCAACTTTTTTCTGAAAAGCGCACTCAAGAGCCATCTCCCGAACGGGTACGGAGCGAAAGGGGCAGAGAGGACAAGCCCTTAACTCCCGTCCTCTACTCCACGCGGGAAGGAGGTGAACTCTATGGAGCTATCTTCTTCCGACAAGGAAAGAATACAACATCAGTACGACGCATTAGCAAAGAAAACTTTGGTCGGCGAAGCGAAAAGCCACCGCCGCACTCTTGCGAAACGCGCAGCACGCGAAGTTACTTTTTCGGATTTGAGCGAAAGCGAACTCGCGCAGCTTTTCACAACGGACGAATACGAAAGCGATTATTTCCGTTTTCAAGTGTCCGGCTTTGATGTACTCGTCAAAAATGAACTGCTTGCCGAAGCCCTTAACGCTTTGCCCGAAAGGAAACGCGACATTATCCTTTTGTCCTACTTCTTGGATATGAGCGACGCGGAAATTGGCGAACTGCTGAATGTTGTACGCACGACGGTTTTCCGGCACAGGAAATCCGCGCTTGCGAAAATCAAACAGTATTTGGAGGGAAAAGCAGATGATGAATACCGTTAGGAAGTCTGAAAATCTGTTGCCGTTCCCTGTCATTTCCGCAGCGGCAAACGGCGACACAACCGCCATGTGCGCGATCTTGAAGCACTACGAGGGTTACATAGCGAAACTTTGTACCCGCACGCTGAAAGACGACGCGGGCAATACCTATTCCTATGTGGACGAGGAAATGCGTAACAGGCTGCAAGTGCGCCTTATTACCCGCACCCTTGCTTTTCATGTAGGATAATCTTTTAGCCCATGCGGGGAGCGTGTCCCCTTTCCACGCTTCCCGTTATGGGCTATTTGTCGTTCCGCAAAAGCATATCCGCTGTTGATGTGCTTTTGCAGGCCGACAAAGCCTATTGTTCTTTGACAAAGAAAGCGGCCTTTGGTGCGCAGCATAACAGGCAAACGGGTACATTCCGTCTGTACCGAGCCAGTCGGCGGGTACGCCATGACAGCTTTTCCCCATAGGGGAAAAGCCGAGCGAGAACTACCGCGCCGTAAAACAGGTTTAGCAGCTTGTGGGCGACGACATACAAGGCGGCACAATGATACTCCCGCGTTGAACACCCTCAAAGTATTGCGCGGCGCACCCATAAGCATGGGCCGGGGTGAAACTCCCGTGAGGTTGCAGCTAACAACCGCCCGTTTTTGCCTTTTGACGAATATAGTTTATCCATACAGGAAAAGGAGGTTTTTCTAATGGATAAAAAACAGACAATTACAACCGAACGCAAAATAGGGAAAATCACCTATCTTGTTCAAGCGTTGCCGAGTGAAAAGGCAACCGATACAATCCATAAAAAGATTGAGAAACTCATTGTAAAGGATTTGCAGAAAAAGCCCGGAAATCCGGGATTTTTAGCGTCCGAGTAGTGCATTAGGCGGCGGGATATGGTATAATGATAGCAACACATTATACCTGTTTATTCGGCTGTCGGAAAGGAGGACTAATGTTACAGTCGAATAAAATCACCGCCCTTTACTGCCGTTTAAGTCAAGAGGATATGCAAGCCGGAGAAAGCGGAAGCATACAGCACCAAAAAATGATACTTCAACGCTATGCGGACGAACACCATTTTTTGAACACAAAGTTTTTTGTGGACGACGGATTTTCCGGCGTGAGTTTTGAGCGCGAGGGGCTGCAAGCGATGTTGCAGGAAGTGGAAGCCGGACGAGTGGCGACGGTCATTACCAAAGACCTTTCCCGTCTTGGCAGAAACTATCTGAAAACGGGCGAACTCATAGAGATTGTATTTCCCGAAAACGGAGTACGCTATATCGCGATCAACGACGGAGTTGACACAGCGCGGGAGGATAACGAGTTTACCCCCTTGCGGAACTGGTTTAACGAGTTTTACGCCCGCGACACAAGCAAGAAAATCCGCGCAGTTAAACAGGCACAGGCGCAAAAAGGCGAGCGCGTCAACGGGGAATATCCATACGGCTATATCCCAGACCCGAACAACCGCCACCACCTTATACCCGACCCGGAAACCGCGCCGATTGTCAAACAGGTTTTCGCTATGTTTGTTAGCGGCGTGCGTATGTGCGAAATCCAAAAATGGCTTGCGGAAAACAAAGTCTTGACGATTGGAGCGTTGCGCTATCAGCGTACAGGACAGGCGCGGTATCAGCGGGCAATGATCGCCCCCTATACTTGGCCGGACAAAACGCTCTATGACATATTAGCAAGGCAGGAATATTTAGGGCATACCATAACCGCGAAAACTCACAAGGTATCCTACAAGTCGAAAAAGACCCGGAAGAACGAAGAAGAACAACGCTATTTCTTCCCAAACACCCATGAGCCGCTTGTTGACGAGGAAACCTTTGAACTTGCGCAAAAGCGGATTGCTACCCGCCACCGCCCGACAAAAGCAGCGGAGATTGATATTTTTTCCGGCTTGCTGTTTTGCGCTGGTTGCAGACATAAGATGTATTACCAACAGGGCGTAAATATCGAGCCGCGCAAGTTTTCCTATTCTTGCGGCGCATGGCGCAACAGGGCAAGGACAGGCAGCGAGTGTACCTCTCATTATATCCGCAAAAACGTACTTCTTGATTTAGTGCTGGAAGATATGCGGCGGGTTTTGCGGTATGTTAAGGAACACGAACAGGACTTTATCTGTAAAGCTACCGAGTACGGCGACATGGAAGCGAGAAAGGCATTAGCGCAGCAGCAAAAGGAACTTTTCAAAGCACAGGCGCGTATGACCGAACTTGACACGCTTTTCCGCAAGCTGTATGAGGACAACGCATTAGGCAGACTGACAGATGAACGGTTTGTGTTTCTAACTTCCGGCTATGAGGACGAAAAGAAATCCCTTGCCGCAAGGATAGACGAGTTACAACAGCAGATCGCAACCGTTACCGAGCGAAAAAGGGATATATCAAGGTTTATTCAGATTGTCGGGAAATACAGCGACATACAGGAATTGACCTATGAAAACGTCCATGAGTTTATCGACCGTATTTTGATACATGAATTAGACCGGGAAACCAACACCCGGAAAATCGAAATCCATTATAGCTTTGTCGGACAGGTTGATACCGAGCAGGAGCCGACGCAAGTTGTCAACCATGACCGCCGCAACATGGTAGATGTAAAAAGTATCGCTATCTAACCCCAGCAAAGTTCACACCTGAAAAGCCATCATCTGTAAAATGGCAGATGTTTTTGAAGCCGTTCTTTTGGGCGTAATCTTCCAAATACTTCTTTTGGTTGGTGATGGAATTGGATTCGCCAGCAAGATCATCATCTCTTGACAAACGCTCATAGAGTGCGGTAATTCTTGGTATTTTCGGCATTTGTTCTACCTCCTTTCTTATGGAATCTTTCAATTTAGGACAATCAATTTTATTGTCCTGATTAAGTATAGCCTTCTGGGGCAAGTTCGATGGCGGTAGTAGTTTCGCCAAAAGTCGATGCCCATGCGTCAAAATGGGTCAATCCTTTCTGTTGCAAGGTGTTGTACTGGAGATAGCGCATGAGGGTGTACATCTCGGTCATGCTGTTAC
>OAVJ01000839.1_pt1 | contig 15384 bp, 15 predicted proteins | sample 1516901 | NCBI WGS metagenome assembly OAVJ01 (sample SAMEA2580073, study PRJEB22360) | human gut metagenome | biome: human gut; feature: human-associated habitat; material: faeces | place: Denmark | collected 2008/2010 | reverse complement strand
ATTCTGAAGAAGCGGATGGGATGAGCAAACGCACCCAACTGGAAGAATATTTTTCACGCTCTTTGGAGATAGACCTTCTTCTCCGGCTTTACCCTGATGATGAAGATACCCTCTACCAAATCGTGAATTTGCTGGTGGACACCTGCGCTACCAACCGCAAGCTGCTGCACATTGCCGGGGACGATAAACCTGCCGAGGTGGTACGCAGTCGGTTTATGAAGCTGAACGCCGACCATATCTGCTTTGTGCTGAAGTGCCTTGCAGAGAACAGCAATCCGATCCGTAACATGAAACAATATCTGCTTGCTTCTCTGTACAACGCACCCACCACGATGCAGCTTTCCTATCAGAACCAAACCAACCACGACTTTGCGTGTGGTTCTCCGAGGAGGTGATACCCCCCAAAGAGCCTGTTATTCAGGACTGTGCACACAGGCTTTTTTCTTTTTTGGAAAATATTTCAAACTCGTGCAATTCCGAGAGCGGCTCATTCGTATCCAGAATGTAGCGACAAAACCGGGTGCACACCCTGGCAGTGACACACAATAAGAAGAGGGGATATATCATTATGAAAAAGACGGTTTCTGTTTGCATGACGGCTGTGATGGCCCTTTCCCTGCTGGCAGGCGGTGCGGTACAGGCATACGCACTTTCGGCAGAGACGGTGGAACCGGTTTTTGCCGTGGCTGAGGAAAACTGTATTTCCAGCAGTTGGAAGCGTGCTTCCGACCCGGCACTGACAGAGAAAGTCCGCAAAGTGTTCGATAAGGCCTTTGATGGTCTGGAGGGCGTTTCCTACACGCCCGTGGCTCTGCTGGCAAGCCGCACCACCGGCTTCGGTACCCAGTACCGCATTCTGTGCAAGGCGACTGTCGTCGTACCGGGCGCACAGGAAGAGTATGTGGTGGTCACGCTGCAGCACAGCTGGCTGAGCAAAGCAGAAATTCTGGACATCGGCGATCCACTGTGCCTGACAAATCTGGACTATGGGGAAGGTGCTGTGGGCGCTTGCCAGGAAGCCGAGTCCCCCGCCATGACAGAGGAAGCCACGGCAGCGTTCAACAAGGCCACCGAGGGCTTTGTAGGTGTGGATTATGTGCCGGTGGCTCTGTTGAGCACCCAGACCGTGGCAGGCACGAACTACCGCATCCTGTGCGAAGCAACCACGGTTTATCCGGGTGCTGAGATGCACTATGCCGTCGTGAACGTGTATGAAAGTCTGGAAGGCAATGCCAACATCATCAGCGTGACCGATGGATATGTGAGCTAAGGGAGAGTTTTTGATTCAGAAGGTCCTCCGCTGCACCTTGGGTATATCAGCGGAAACATTTATTTTGATATTACAAACAAGCCAGCCCTACCGGTCTGGCTTGTTTGCTGTTCCACGGAGTGGGCGTGGAGGAAAAGTGCTCCGCAGCATAACCTCAAAGCTGTGAGCCTTTTTATTTGACTCGTCCCTTTCTCTGTTGTCACTCTGCCTGTATCTCCTCCACCAGCGGCAGATAGTCGGCACAGTATTTCCGGTACAGCGGCTGCACCAGTTGCCGGAAGTTCTGCATTTCTTCTTCGGGCAGCGGCAGTTCGATGCAGCCGCCTGCAAGGGCTGCTTTGCGGGCGGCGGTTTCCTCCTGTGCCCAGAGCTGGCGCTCATACTGCGCCGATGCCCGGGCACATTTCTGCAGAATCTGCTGGTACTCCTCCGGCAGTGCATCCCATGTGCGGCCGGAAGCCAGCTGCACCTCCGGTACGCGGCTGTGCTCATCGGCCATGTAGTACCGCGCCACCTTATAGTGCTCCATGGAATAGTAGGCCGGCCAGTTGTTTTCGGCGGCATCGATCTGCCCGGTCTCAAACGCCGAGTACACGTCGCTGTAAGCCGTGGTCTCCGGCACTGCACCCAGCAGGCGGATCATGTCGATCACGATCTGCGAATCCTGCACGCGGATGGTCTTGCCCTGCAGATCGTTCAGGCTGCGCACCGGCTGACGGGCATAGAACGAGCGGGCACCCGCGTCGTACCAGCTCAGGCCCACCCGCCCCTGCGCGGTAAAGTCCTGCAAAAACTCTGCTCCGATGCTGCCATCCAGCACACGCCACATATGGTCGGCATCCCGGTAGAGATACGGCAGCAGCAGCACGTTGAGCCGGGGCAGATCGTCCGTAGCCGCCGAAAGCGACACACGCGCAAAATCTACGCCGCCAATGGCAAGCTGCTCCCACACCTGCTGTTCCGAGCCGTACTCGCCGTTCGCTTTGACCTGAATGACCACCTTGCCCCCGGTCTGCTGCTGCACAAGGTCTGCAAAATACTGCGCGCCCTGCGTAGTGGGGTACCCGGCGGGCTGGTTGTCGGCATAGGTCAGCACATAGTCCGGTGTGGTCTGCGGCTTTGCACTACAGCCTGCCAGCTGCAAGGCTGCAAAGCCCAGCCCGGCTAAAAAGGTCCGTCTGCGCATGGTGTCTCCCTCCCTTTGCAGATAGTATAGCGCACAAGACTGCCTTTGTGCAAGAGACAAGAAAAGGCGGTGCCCGCCGCAAAGCAGGTACCACCTTTTAGGAGAAGAAAAAGGAGATGTCTCAGTTACATCAGGCCCATTGCCTGCGGCAGTGCGGTAGACACTGCCGGGATAAAGGTGACCAGCAGCAGGCCGCCGATGATGGCCACATAGTACATAAGCATATACGGCATGACCTTGGAAAGCGAGGTGCGGCCCACCTTGATACCCACGAACAGGGCGTTGCCCACGGGCGGGGTGATGTTGCCGATGCACAGGTTATACACGAGGATCAGACCGAACTGAATGGTGCTCATGCCAAAGCTCTGGCAGATGGGCAGAAACAGCGGGGTGAAGATGAGGATGGCCGGGGTCACATCCATAAAGGTGCCGGACACCAGCAGGATCACGTTCATGATGAGCAGGATGATGTACTTGTTGCTGGTCAGGCTCAGCAGGGCTGCCGCTACGGCATCCGGGATCTGCAAAAAGGCCATGACCCAGCCCAGAATGTTGGAAACACCCACAAGGAACACCACCATACCGGACATCTTGGCAGAGTCCACGATGATCTTCCACAGGCTCTTCAGGTTGATGGAGCGGTAGCAGAAAGCCAGCACCAGCGCATAGACGACCGCGATGGCAGAGCCCTCGGTGGCAGAGAACACACCGCCGATGATGCCGCCGATGACCACGATGATCAGGGAGAGGGAAGGCAGAGCGCGCAGGGTGCAGACGCCGAGGTTTTTCCAGTCAAATTTGCCGGGGGTGCCTTTATAGCCCAGCTTGACCGCCAGCAGCACGCCCACCACGCAGCAGCACAGCGCCCAGATGATGCCGGGAATGTAACCGGCCATGAACAGCGCAGCCACAGAGGTGCCGCCGGACGCCAGCGAGTAGGTGATCAAGGCGTTGGACGGCGGGATCAGCAAACCGGAGCAGGAGGAAGCAGCGTTGGTGGCAGCGGTCACGGCGGGGTCGTAGCCCTGCTCGTCGGCACCGTCGCGGATCATGGAGCCAACAGCAGCAGCCGCAGCAGATGCAGAGCCGGAGATGGCGCCGAACAGGGCGTTGGTGCCGATGTTGGTCACCAGCAGTGCGCCGGGCATCTTGCCCAGAATGGCCATGACGAAATCCACCAGACGCTTGGCGATGCCGCCCTGATTCATGATATTGCCGGCCAGAATAAAGAACGGGATGGCGGTCAGGCTGAACTTGCTCATGCCCACAAAGGTGCGCTGGGCAGCGGTCAGCACGGCAACATTCAGATCAATGGAAGAAAGGATGGCAGTCAGAGAAGAGACTGCAATGGCGTACGAGATGGGCACGCCGAGGAACAGCAGCACCAGCAGCACTGCCAGAATTACGAGTAACGCTTGAATTGCCACAGCTTAGTCCTCCTTATTTTCCTTATCGGCATCGGCAGCCATTTCGGCTTCCACCTTTGCAAAGTCTGCATCCTCCGGGGTATCCAGACAGATGGAGCCGTTGGCGATGCCGATAATGTTCAGCACGGAATACACCAGAATGATCACGCCGCAGATGGGCATGACCCAGTAGAACACGCCCACGGCAACGCCCAGCGAGGAGGTCTGCTGTCCCATAGCCAGCTGGGACACCTGAAAACCGCCGAACACCAGAATGGTCGCAGAGAAGATGAAGGCGATGACCTCGGCAAAGATGTGGAACGCCTTGCGCATGGTGGGGTTGAACCGATCCACCAGCACGGGGATGTTCATGTGGCCGCGCTCGCCAGAGACGATGGTGGCACCCAGCATGGTGCTCCAGCCGAACAGATAACCCACCAGTTCCTCCGACCAAGTGGAGGGAGAGTTGAAGATATAACGTACAATGACCTGATAGGTGGTCAGCACCACCATGACCGTCATGCTCAGACCTGCCAGCAGGTTGAGCACCTTATTCAGGGTATTTCTCAGTTTTTCCATGATGCTCCTCCTCAGTCCGCAGTGTGGGCAGCATTGTGCTGCTGGATCAGGTCATAAATGGGCTGCAACTCCGGGTTTGCTGCCAGCACGGAATCGTGCAGGGGAGCCATAGCCTCCTGAAACGGTGCAGTGTCCGGGTAAATAAAGTTGACGTGCTGCTCATTCTCAGCCTTATCTTTCGCCTCAGCCACAGCATCCTCCCAAGCATCCTGCTCGGTGTGCTTCACGATCTGGAAACCTTCTTCAAAGATCGCGCGCTCCTCGTCGCTGAGCTCGTTCAGGAAGGCGTAGTTTGCCACCAGCAGGTCCGGCACCATCTGGTGCATATCGTAGGAGTAATACTTGCAGATATCGCCGTGACCGTTATCGGTTAGAGCCAGCTCGTTGTTCTCGGCACCATCCAGAATACCGGCCTGCAGTGCGGTGTACACATCGCCGAAGCCCATGGGCGTAGCGGTGCCGCCCAGCAGACGCATCATTTCCACGTTGGTGGGCGATTGCTGCACGCGGATCTTCAGACCCTTCAGGTCGGAGGGCTGGTTGATGGGGGTCTTGATGGTGTAGAAGTTGCGGGTGCCGGCATCCAGCCATGCCACCGTTTCCAGACCGGCCTTGGAAGTGGTCTTGAAAATGGGGTCCGTCACCTCGGGGTCGTCCATGGCCTCGTGGTAGGCTTCTACGCTGGAGAACAGGTAAGGCAGGTTGAAGATTTGGTATTTGGCGCTGAAGGTCTCCATGATGGCAGTGGACGCCACCACAAAGTCGATAGCACCGGTCTGGGTCAGCTGCACCATTTCGGTCTGGGAGCCCAGCAGCTCGCTGGGGTACACCTCCACACGGTACTTGTCGCCCAGCTTCTCGTTGATGTAGTTGGCAAAGGCTTCCAGTCCCAGATGATCCGGGTGGGTCTGGGACTGCACATGGCCGATGCGCACGATCTTGCGGTCGTCACCGGAGCCGGCGCCGCAGCCGGTAAGCATCATGCTGCTGGTCAGTGCCGCTGCGCCCATCAGCGACAGAAACGTTCTTCTCTTCATGAATGGCATCCTCTCTTTTCGCGTTTTTTCTATGATTTTATTTTAACAACTCGTTCATTTTTGCGAAACCGGATTATTTTGTGAAACGCAGTACGATTTTGTCTTTGTTGTATCCAAGTACAATTTTTGTGTTTTTTGGACGAAAGAAACTGGCAAAAATAAAAAAGCACTCGTTCCTCTCCTGCCGGCAGGCAGGAAAGAACGCGTGCTTCCTATATATCCGATTTATCCTTGTGCCGCTTTTTCCGCTGCGGCTACGCGGTATTCCGAAGGGGTCTGGCCGGTCAGGCGCTTGAACACCCTTGTAAAATAGTTGGCGTCGCTGTAACCCACAGCAGCACCGATGTCCTTCAGGCTCAGGCGCGGGTCCAAAATCAGCTGGCGCGCCTTGTTCACCCGGTATTCGTTCAGGTAGGCCGAAAAGTTTACCTTAAAGCACTGCTTGAACAGCTTGCAGAAGTAGGCGTCGGAGTAGCGCAGCGCGGCGGCGGCATCCTGCATGGAGATATCCTCCCCATAGTGGGCGTCGATAAAGCGGCTGATCTCGGCACGGATGATGGCGGTACGCATATCCTCGTCCTCTTCCCGGCGGAGGGGCTCTGCAGGCGCAGGGGGCTGTGCCGGGCGGGCAGGCAGCGGCACCGACACCTGCCGGATGGCATCCTCCACCGCGAATACCAGTTCCTGCTCGTTGTAAGGCTTGAGCAGATAGTCCAGCGCCCGTACAGAGATCGCCTGCCGTGCATAGTCGAACTTATCAAAGCCGGTCAGGAACAGGATGGCGCAATTTCTGTCTGTTTCTCGGATCTTGCGCGCCACCTCCAGCCCGGTGAGACCCGGCATTTCAATGTCCAGCACAGCCACCTGCGGCGCTTCGCGGGCAAAAATTTCCAGAGCCTCTCTGCCGTTTTTGGCTTCATACAGGCAGATCAGATCTCCCAGATACTTCTGCAAAGTCCGGCACAGCACCTTGCGCTCAATCAATTCATCCTCTGCCACCAGCAATTTGCACTTCACGAGAGCGTCTCCTCCTTTTCTTCCGGCTGCTGCGTCTGCGGGAGCTCAAACCGCACCACAGTACCGTGACCTGCGCGGCTGTATACCTGCATTTTACCGCCCGGATACAGCATCCCGATGCGGCGGGAAATGTTGCCAAGGCCTATGCTGCGTCCGGTCTGCTCGCTCTGCGCAATTTTAGTTTGCACAGCGTCCAGTTCCTCTGCGGTCATTCCCTTGCCGTTGTCCGCGACCGTGAGCACCAGCACCTTGCCCTGCATCCATGCCCGCAGCAGGATGCGTCCGCCTTCCTCGCGGGACTTGAGCCCATGCGAGTAAGCGTTTTCCACCACCGGCTGCAGCATAAAGGACGGCACCAAAACCGCCGCAGGCTGCACCCGGATGCTTTTTTCAACGGTAATGCGTCCGTCGAACCGCATTTGCTGCAAATAAATGTAGTCCTCCAGCCCGTCCAGTTCCTCCTCCAGCGTGATCTGCTGGCGCTTGGTGCGCAGGTTGTGCCGGAACAAACTGCCCAAATGCACGATCATCTGGTCGGTGGTGGAAGCATCCTCCAGCCGCGCCATGCAGGAGATCATGTTCAGGGTGTTGAACAGAAAATGCGGATTCACCTGACTTTTAAGCACCTCCAGCCGGGTGTGTTCCAGATCCTTTTCCAGCGCAAGGTTCCGCACCTCTTCCCGGTGCAAGGCCTGCTGCGTGGTCAGTTGCTGCGCCATGGCGTGCTTCATCTGGTTAAAGGTTCCCGTCAGCCGCCCCACTTCGTCGCTGCTTTTCACCGGAAGATCCGGGCTTGAAAGATCCCCCTCGGCAATGCTGCGGGAAGCCTGCGCCAGCCGCAGCACCGCGCGGCTCAGCACCCGGATGAGCAGCAGCATCAGCGCGGCTGCCGTCAGGAACAGTCCCAGATACAGCCACGGCAGATGCCGGATGTGAGCCGCCGTGCTGCTGTAAAGGATGTTTTCCTGTTCCAGCGTGGCCTGTGTCAGACGTAGCGCATACTCGGCAAGGTAGTCCTGCAGCGCCATCACATGGTACATCTGTTCAATGTAGGTATCTGCCGAGGGCGAAAGCTGCAAAAAAGCATCCCGTTCCTGCCGGTAACCCGCGTACCCCTGCAAAAGGTTCCATGTGCGGGCATAGCGTTCCTCGCCGATGCGGGCATAATCGAAGGGCAGGGCCGCAAGGCTCTGCTCGGCAGCGGCGCAGGCGGCGGTATAGGCCTGCTCGGTTTCAGAAGTAGGCTGGCGCACATAGCGTGCAAAGGCCTGTGCTTCGTCCTTGAGGGCGTTTTGCACCGTGTAGCAGACGGCGTTGTCGGCCAGCAGCGTATCAAAGGAGCGCACCGTCCATTGACCTGCCATGGTAGCAATGCCGGTGGAAAGCATGGTGACCAGCAAAATCGCGGCAAGCCATGCCGTGACCTTGCGGCGCAGGGAGATGCCGCCCTGCGCGGTTTTGTTCCGTGCCATACGCTTTCCCTCCTGTCCTTGCAGCACCCAGCCTTTTTTATAAGTATAATGATCTCCCGGAAAAAGTGCAACTGCAAAAAAGCACCGGTTTTCGCAAGGGAGCCGATGCTTGCAGGCAATATTCCTGTGACCAACGATGACCCCAATCGCCGTTACACCGTTATTAACGGTTATCCTGTCGTTCTCAGTTTTGCAAAAGAACCCAATCCGGGTGTCTTTGATCGTATCCGTGACATTCTGCTCGTCACCAGCTATACCAAGACAACTAGCTGACATCGTGGACGAGGACAAAAGAACGCACTATACTGAGGATGGCAGTGGTATTCGGGACAATCCATGAACCACTACCAATCGTTCTTTGATAACCGAATATCGTTTATCCTCGCTTTTATAGCGAAAGTGAGGACCCCCCTATGACTGAAAATAAAAACCGTGTCTGCTGCCTGTACCGTGTGTCCACTGACAAGCAGGTGGATTTCAACTCGAACCACGAAGCAGACCTTCCCATGCAACGTAAGGCGTGTCACAAATTTGCCGAAGCAAAGGGCTGGGTCATCGTCCATGAAGAACAAGAAGAGGGCGTGTCTGGCCACAAAGTCCGCGCAGAAGCCCGTGACAAGTTGCAAATCATCAAGGATTATGCCCGAAAAGGCAAGTTTGACATTCTGCTGGTGTTCATGTTCGATCGAATCGGACGCATCGCAGATGAAACGCCATTTGTCGTAGAATGGTTTGTGCGAAACGGCATCCGGGTGTGGAGTACCCAAGAGGGTGAGCAACGATTCGACAACCACACTGACAAATTGCTGAACTACATCCGCTTCTGGCAGGCAGACGGCGAAAGCGAAAAAACTTCTGTCCGTACCCGTACCAGCCTGCGGCAGCTTGTGGAAGAAGGACACTTCAAGGGCGGCAGTGCGCCGTATGGTTGTGACCTTGTGAAAAGTGGCCGCATCAACAAGCGCAAGCACGAACTCTACGAACTTCATATCAATGAGCAGGAAGCTGCCGTAGTACGGATTGTCTTTGACAAGTATGTGTATGAAGGTTACGGCCCACAGCACATTGCTACCTATCTGAACAATGCTGGATACCGCGCCCGCTCTGGAAAGTGCTGGCATCCGGGCAGCTTGCGAGGAATGGTCGGCAATCTGACCTATATGGGCGTTCTCCGCTGCGGAGATGCCCGCTCCGAATTGATACCCGAACTCCAGATCATTCCGCAGGGTAGACGTTTATCGCAGATACCAAATCCATGTGGACTTCAACTTTGATCTTGCACAGTATTGGGAGAATAGCGATGAACTTGCTTGCTGACAAACACAAAAACACCGTTGACTTCGATTTGAAATCAACGGTGTTTGTAACTCTCATTTGAGCTGATGGTGGAGAATACCGGGATCGAACCGCTGACCTCTTGCAGTCCATGCACGGCGCTCTCCCGGGTGAGTTAAATCCTCACTCGTTTAGCACTAACAAAAAAGCACCACACATTTCTGTGCAGTGCTTCTCTTTCTGGTGGAGATTACCGGGATCGAACCGGTGACCTCTTGCATGCCATGCAAGCGCTCTCCCGAACGGTATCGAAACACACCCCCACACGAAAGTGCGGGGACAGGCTTAATATCGCGTTGATACGTTCTATCCACCAAAAAGGTTCACAGCTGCATCCTGCTTCCAGGAATCATGCTCCGCCTACAAGGCAATTTTACCACCCAATTTTTAAGTGTGTCAATGGGTTTTGCTCAGAGAGAAGGTCATTTACGAGAAAAGTTTTTTCTGACAGCTTACTTAGCGCAATTTTGATTTTACACATCAAAGTTGCGCTTTTTATTTTCCCCAAAAGTATTGACAAGGAGGTTTTCTCAACGATGCCGATGTATTTTTGCTGTTTTTTATCCATAAACCAACCGCATGACCCTTGACTACTTCTACGGACAGACTGGAGAGCCTTTCTCCTTCTACCGCATTCCAAAGGCTCTTTTTCAGGAGCAGCGGTTCCAGAGCCTGTCCACGGATGCCAAGACGCTCTACGGTATCCTGCTGGATCGGATGAGCCTGTCAGCCAAAAACGGCTGGCTGGACGAGCAGAACCGGGTGTTCATCATCTTCACGATCGAGGATGTCAAGAGGTCATTGTGTTGCGCAGACAACAAAGCGACGAAGTTGCTGCGGGAGCTTGAAGAATTTGGTTTGATTGAACGAAAACGCAGAGGTTTAGGAAGGCCAAGTTTGGTGTATGTGAAAAACTTTTCGGCAGATTCTTCAAAAACACGATTCCAGAATCGTGAAAATCACGAATCTGGAGGCTTCAAAAGCGCAAGTCAAGACCCTGCAAAACCACGATGTAATAAGACTGATAAGAATAATACTGAGATGAATGAGACTTATCCCTTCAATTCGGAAGAAACCGACGGGATGAGCCAGCGCGAACAACTTGAAAAATATTTTTCTCAGTCCTTGGAGGTCGAGCTTCTTCTCCGGCTTTGCCCAGATGATGAGGATATTATCTACCAGATTGTTGATTTGCTGGTGGATACCTGTGCGACCAAGCGAAAGATGCTGCGGATTGCCGGGGATGACCGCCCTGCCGAGGTAGTGCGTAGCCGGTTTATGAAGCTGAACGCCGACCACATCAAATTTGTGTTGAAGTGCCTTGCAGAGAACAGCAGCCCAATCCGAAACATGAAACAATACCTGCTCGCTTCTCTGTACAACGCACCCACCACCATGCAGCTTTCCTATCAAAACCAAACCAACCACGACTTAGCGAATCGGAGGTGATGAAAATTTCAAAGAAAGCAACCACGATTGCCATCGTCAACCAGAAAGGCGGCACCGGCAAGACCACTACCTGTGAAAATCTGGGCATCGGGCTGGCGATGGAGGGCAAAAAAGTCCTGTTGGTGGATGCCGACCCACAAGGCAGCCTGACCATCAGCATGGGCTGGCAGCAGCCCGATGAACTGCCCACTACCCTTTCCACCCTGATGGCAAAAGCCATGAATGACCAGAGCATTCCGCCCGGTGAAGGCATCCTGCACCATGCAGAGGGCGTTGACCTGATTCCGGCAAACATCGAGCTGGCAGGGCTGGAAGTTTCCCTTGTCAACTGCATGAACCGGGAAAAGATGCTGAAACAGGTGCTGGAAAGCGCAAAGCACGACTACGATTTCATTCTGCTAGATTGCACCCCTTCCCTTGGGATGCTGACCGTGAATGCACTGGCAGCGGCGGACACCACCCTGATTCCGGTGCAGGCGCAGTACCTGTCTGCGAAAGGCTTGGAACAGCTTTTGCAGACCGTGCAGAAGGTCCGACGGCAGATCAACCCCAAATTGAAAATTGAGGGCATCCTGCTGACTATGACCGACAGCCGCACCAACTACGGACAGCAGATCGACAATTTGATTCGGGGTGCCTACGGCAGCAAGATCAAGGTGTTCGACCAGACCATTCCCCGGTCTGTCCGTGCTGCGGAAATCAGTGCAGTGGGCAAAAGCATTTTCCAGCACGACCCCAAAGGTAAGGTGGCAGAAGCCTACCAATCTCTGACGAAGGAGGTGCTGACTGATGCCGAAAAACAGCTTAAACGTGTCGCTGAAAGGGGCAGATGACATTTTCTCCACGGAAGAATCCCGACAGGAACAACAACGGGAACAGGTTCAGCAGATTCCCATCGGAGAGCTGTTCCCTTTCAAGAATCATCCCTTTAAGGTTTTGGATGATGAGTCCATGCAGCGCACGGTGGAAAGTGTAGAACAGTACGGTGTACTATCTCCGCTGATCGCCCGCCCACGCCCGGAAGGTGGCTATGAGATCATCTCCGGGCACCGCCGTCAGCACGCTGCACAGCTTGCTGGGCTGGACACCCTGCCGGTTATTGTCCGTCAAATGGATGATGATGCTGCAGTTTTGCTCATGGTAGACAGCAATCTTCAACGCGAAACCATCTTGCCAAGCGAGAGGGCTTTCGCTTACAAGATGAAGCTGGAAGCCATGAAGCATCAGGCAGGACGTCCTACGCAAGATAATTATTCCCAAGTTGGGAATAATTTCGGTACACTATCTAGTGAGGAGATGGCTGAAGAACTCGGAACTAGTAAGAATCAAATTTTCCGCTATATCCGTCTGACCAACCTTGTCCCTGAACTGCTGGACATGGTAGACGAAAGGAAAATTGCCTTCAATCCCGCTGTGGAGCTGTCCTATCTGGACGAAAGCCAACAGCGGGATTTTTTAGAAGCCATGGAGGATACCCAGAATGCGCCGTCCTTATCGCAGGCGCAGCAACTGAAAAAGATGGCTCAGCAGGGAGAGTTCAGCTACGAAAAAGCCTTTGATGTGATGGGACAGGAGAAAAGGAGCGAGAAAGACACTGTGACCATCAAAAACGAGACCCTGCGGAAATATTTCCCCCGCAGCTACACGCCAAAACAGATGGAGGAGAAGATCCTCCAGCTTCTGGATGCGTGGCAGAAAAAACAGCAGCGCCGCAACGAGCGCTAACCGTAACGTAAGACCCGATGGGGTCTTTTTTGTTTGCAAAAATTTGGAGGTAACGCCTATGAACAACACGATTCCTTTTCACTCCGCAACCCATGCTCCGCAGATCACGGTGGATGTGAACATCCTGACCATGTTGAAGCAGGCGGCATCCTGTTTGACCGAGGCAGCAGGCAGGGATGTGTACCTTGCCGCTATCGGTCCCGACATGGAGCTGACCATTATCGTGGAGGAGGATGCCCCTTCCGTTCTGCCCTGTTTCGATGAGGACGATGCTCTGATCTCCGTGAAGGGCGCACCGCTGTTTATCAGCTACAATCCGGCGCAGGTCCTCAAACTGGCAGGCAAGCGGTACCTGACTGGCCCGGTCATCTTCTACCGCACCGATGGGCACAGCACCATTGTGTCCCTGACGGTGGAGGACATTTATCGCTTTCAGACCTATCTGGAAGATCACAGCACCACCCTGATGGCGGATGGTCAGAAGCTGACCTGCATCTGCATCGACTGAGGTGTGCCATGCTGAACTTTTTTATCGGTTTCGCATTTTTTGAAGCCGGCGCTTTTTTCGGCTTCTTCGTGGCAGCTCTGTTGAACGCCGCCCATGCCGGGCAGGAGATCTCTATCAAATTCGAGGAGGACGATAATGGAACAGAACGAGAACACCTTGTCGGTGCTGAAAATTGCACCGGGGCAGTATCCGCAGCAGGTCGAGATCGACCCTGACCTGAAATCTTTGCAGCAGGCAGTCGGCGGCAACATCGGTGCCAGCTATCCGTTCAGTGACCCGGTAGCCATCGTCTACAACGATGAGGGTAAGCTGATGGGTCTGCCGCTGAACCGTGCCTTGCGGGATGAAAGCGGCGAAGCCTATGATGTGGTCGCCGGAACCTTTCTGGTGGTCGGTCTGGGTGAGGAAGATTTTGCATCACTTTCCCCGGAGCTGGCACAGAAGTACGAGGAGCATTTTCATCAGCCGGAAGATTTTATCCGGCTGGGGCATCGGATGATGGTTGTTCGTGTGCCCGATGAAGCAGTCTGCCCGGAAGAAAGCAAAACCACCCCGCCGAAGGATGCCGGATTTGACCGCTAAACACGACTTTCTGCACTGGAGGTGATGGAAATGCAGGAAGAAATCGAGCACAAAACAGTCAATTTTGCCATTTCGACTGTAAAACTGTCTGCCCGCACTCTGCTGAAAGGGGCGCAGTTCTTTCTGCGCCAGTACGACAAGAGTGCATCGCAGGGCAAGCAGTCCATGAATCGGCTCATACGGCAGAACCGGGGTGTGACCAATCTGGAAATCGAAAAGACTGGCATCAAGGATTTTGACCGCTGCGCTAAGCGATATCACATCGACTATGCAATCCAAAAAGACCTGTCCTGCACACCACCTCGGTTTCTGATTTTCTTCAAGGCACAGGATGCAGACGCTCTGAACGCTGCGTTCAAGGAGTATTCGGCAGCAGTATTGAACAAGGCCGAGCGTCCCTCTGTGCTGGCCAAGCTGCACGATCTGGCACAGGTCATTGCCAACCTCCCCGACAAAGTACGGCACAAAGAGGAGGAACGTGGCTTATGAACAAGAAAAAGTTCACCAAGCTGCTGGCCCTGTACCTGCCCTATCTGGTGATTGGGCTGGCTGCGACCAATCTTGGCGAGGCATGGCGGCTGGCCGAGGGTAAGGAGCTGGGCGACAAAATCGTGTCCCTGATGGGTACGCTCCCAGCTGCATTTGCGAACCCGCTTCCTAGTCTGCATCCACTGGATATTCTGGTGGGCATCTGCTGCGGTGCTGGACTGAGGCTGGCCGTCTATCTGAAAAGCAAAAACGCCAAAAAGTACCGACACGGCATGGAGTATGGCTCCGCCCGATGGGGCACACCGGCAGATATTGCACCATTTATGGCTCCGAAATTTGAGGATAACATCATACTGACCAAAACGGAACGCCTAATGATGAGCAACCGTCCACCTGACCCCAAAAATGCACGAAACAAAAACGTGCTGGTGGTCGGCGGCTCTGGCAGCGGTAAAACAAGGTACTTTATCAAGCCGAACTTGCTTCAATGTACGTCTAAAAGCCATCCAGTTTCATTCGTGGTGACTGACCCAAAAGGCGGTCTCATTCAAGAATGCGGCCTTGCCTTGCTGAAGAACGGATATAAAATCAGGACGATGAACACCATAAATTTTCACAAGTCCATGCGCTACAATCCGTTCGCATATATCCACGAGGAAAAGGATATTTTGAAGCTGGTCACGACCCTTATGACCAACACCAAAGGTGAAGGTCAGGGCGGCGATCCGTTCTGGGACAAGGCGGAACGGCTTTTGCTGACCTCGCTGATTGCCTATCTGCACTACGAAGCCCCGGCTGAGGAACAGAATTTTGCTACGCTGCTGGAAATGCTCAACACCATGCAGGTGTCCGAGGAGGACGAGGATTATCAGAATCCGGTTGATTTGCTCTTTGAAGATTTGGCAAAAAAGAAGCCAAACAGCTTTGCAGGGCGGCAGTACAAGCTCTATAAATTGGCTGCCGGCAAGACCGCAAAATCCATCCTGATTTCCTGCGGTGCCCGCCTTTCGCCCTTTGACATCCAAGAAATCCGGGATGCGACCATGTACGATGAGCTGGAGCTGGATAAGCTGGGCGACCGAAAAACAGCCTTGTTCCTTATCATGTCGGATACGGACAGCACGTTCAATTTCCTTATCAGCATGATCTACTCCCAGCTTTTCAATTTGCTCTGTGATAAGGCAGATGATGTGTACGGCGGAAAGCTGCCTGTCCATGTGCGCTGCCTGATCGACGAGTGTGCCAACATTGGCCAGATTCCGCAGCTGGAAAAACTGGTGGCAACCATCCGCAGCCGTGAGATCTCGGCGTGTCTGGTTTTGCAGACCC
>OAVJ01000833.1_pt1 | contig 15482 bp, 9 predicted proteins | sample 1516901 | NCBI WGS metagenome assembly OAVJ01 (sample SAMEA2580073, study PRJEB22360) | human gut metagenome | biome: human gut; feature: human-associated habitat; material: faeces | place: Denmark | collected 2008/2010 | reverse complement strand
GAGTCAGGGCAAGAGCTTTGCCGATGCCCTGCGCACCCGCACCTTTGAGCCGGACGGCCCCAACTACACCCCCCGCATCTCCGCTGTGGTGTATGCCGACGGCAGCTACCAGATGAGCATTCTCAAGTCTGCGGACGGCAATGGCGACAGCGTGCAGCGCTATTTCTTTGATTACCCCCAGCCCGTTGCAGGCGAAGGCCATTTCATCAGCACCTACAAGCACAACGGAAATCCCATCCCCAGCTTTGAGGGTGAGCCGCTGCGCTTTGCCTGCCCCCGCACCATCGGCGATTTTGCCCACGATATGTGGAGCAGCCTGAATCTGGACAACAAGGTGAGCCTGTTTGCCCGGGTCATCGATCTGGAAACCGGCGAGAGCGGCGATATGATCTTTAATAAATATGACCCGGTGTGCAGTGATCTGGACGACCCCGAGGAGCCGGAGCTGCTGCCCGAGGAGCTGGAACTGCTCAAAAAGCTTGACGCTGAGGAAGAATAAGAGTAAACCTTTAGGATATAAGGAGGATGCACCAATGAACGAACTGGCACTGAAGTACGGCTGCAACCCCAACCAGAAGCCCAGCCGCATTTATATGGAAGATGGTTCTGACCTGCCGGTGACCGTGCTGAACGGCAAGCCCGGCTACATCAATTTTCTGGATGCCCTCAATTCCATCCAGCTGGTCAAGGAACTGAAAGCTGCCTGCGGTCTGCCCGCAGCAGCTTCCTTCAAGCATGTTTCCCCGGCGGGCGCGGCTCTGGGCCTGCCGCTCACCGATGTGGAGCGCAAAATGTACCACATTGCCCCGGATATGGAGCTGTCTCCGCTGGCAAATGCCTACGCCCGTGCACGCGGTGCCGACCGCATGTCCTCCTTTGGCGACTGGATCGCCCTGTCCGACATCTGCGATGTGCCCACTGCAAAGCTGATCCAGCACGAGGTGTCCGACGGCATCATTGCCCCGGGCTACGAGCCGGAGGCACTGGCCATCCTGTCCGGCAAGAAGAAGGGCAACTACAACGTGGTTGCCATCGACCCCGCCTACAAGCCCGCTCCCATCGAGCACAAGCAGGTGTACGGCATCACCTTTGAGCAGGGCCGCAACGAGCTGGTCATCAACGCCGACACCATGCTGAACAACTGGGTCACCGAGAACAAGGACGTGACCGAGGAGCAGAAGCGTGATTTGGTCATTGCCCTCATCACCCTGAAGTACACCCAGTCCAACAGCGTGTGCTACACCTATCATGGTCAGACCATCGGTGTGGGCGCAGGCCAGCAGAGCCGCATCCACTGCACCCGTCTGGCAGGCCAGAAGGCCGACAACTGGCAGCTGCGCCACATGGACAAGGTACTCAACCTGCCCTTCCGCGATGATGTGGCAAAGCCCAACCGCGACAACGCCATTGATGTTTACATCGGCGATACGCCGGAGGATGTCATCGGTGATGACGTCTGGGCAGAGACCTTCACCGAGCAGCCCGCGCCCCTGACCGCCGAGGAAAAGAAGGCATATCTCAGCAAGGTGACTGGTGTGTGCCTTGGCTCGGATGCATTCTTCCCCTTCGGCGACAACATCGAGCGCGCCCGCCGCTCCGGCGTCACTGCCATCGTGCAGCCCGGCGGCTCCATCCGTGACCAGCAGGTCATCGACACCTGCAACAAGTACGGCATCGCAATGGCCTTCTGCGGCCTGCGGCTGTTCCATCACTGATAGTACGGCACAGCGGAAGCTTCCTCCTCGGACACGAATCGGGCCATTCCATCGCCCGCCCTGCCGCCTGCAGCGGCTGGGTCCCACCCCAGCGGACGGTCCTCGGAGAAACTTCCGCCGTGCCGATGCATAGAGAAGGTGCAATTATGAAGAAAAAAATTCTGGTTGTCGGCGGCGGCGGCCGTGAGCACGCCATCATCAAGGCACTGAAAAAGAGCCCTGACTGCGGCGAGATCTGGTGCGCACCCGGCAACGGCGGCATCAGCTATGACGCAAAGTGCAAAAACATCAAGTCTACCGATGTGGACACCATGGTGGGCTTTGCCGTAGAAGAAAAGTTCGATTACGTTGTGGTGGCGCAGGACGACCCCCTGGCCCTCGGCATGGTGGACGCGCTGGCCGCTGTGGGCATCCCGGCCTTTGGCCCGGACAAAGCTGCAGCCCGCATTGAGGCCTCCAAGGTGTTCTCCAAGGACCTGATGAAGAAGTACGGCATCCCCACCGCAAAGTACGAGGCTTTCGATGACCCTGCAAAGGTCATGGATTACATCCGCGCCGAGGGCAAGTACCCGGTGGTCATCAAGGCCGACGGTCTGGCACTGGGCAAGGGCGTGCTGATCTGCGAAAACGAGCAGCAGGCTGCCGAGGGCGTCAAGGAGATCATGCTGGACAAGAAGTTCGGCGCTTCCGGCAACCATGTGGTGGTGGAAGAGTTCCTCACCGGCCCGGAGGTCAGCGTGCTGAGCTTTACGGACGGCAAGGTGGTCAAGCCCATGGTGTCCAGCATGGACCACAAGCGCGCCAACGACCACGACACCGGCCTGAACACCGGCGGCATGGGCACCATTGCCCCCAACCCCTATTACACCCCGGAAGTGGCTGCCGAGTGCATGGAGAAAATTTTCCTGCCCACCATCAAGGCCATGAACGCCGAGGGCTGTCCCTTCAAGGGCTGCCTGTACTTCGGCCTGATGCTCACCTCGGACGGCCCCAAGGTCATTGAGTACAACTGCCGCTTTGGTGACCCGGAGACGCAGGTAGTGCTGCCCCTGCTGGAAGGCGACCTGCTGCACATCATGCAGGCCTGCACCAACGGCACGCTGGAAAACGAGGAGGTCAAGTTCTCGGACGGCGCTGCCGCCTGCGTCATTCTGGCTTCCGGCGGCTACCCGGTGGCTTACGAGAAGGGCAAGCCCATCACCGGCCTTGTGGACGGCCAGCTGCCCGGCGAGGAGAATGTGACGGTCTACCACTCCGGCACTGCCATCACCGAGGATGGCACCCTTGTCACGGCCGGTGGCCGTGTGCTGGGTGTCACCGCTACCGGCCCGCGGCTGACCAATGCGTTGAGCCATGCCTATGAGGCAGCAGAGAAGATCAGCTTTGAAAAGCTGCACAAGCGCAGCGATATCGGCCTGCGCGCCCTGAAGGCACTGGCAGAGAAGGAATAAATGGCTCGCCCTCTCCGTCAGCGCTCACGCGCTGCCACCTCCCCCAAAGTGGGAGGCCTTGGCAGTCCACGCAAAGTCCATGGTTTTGCCAAGGGCTCTCCCTTTGGGAGAGCTGGACGCGAAGCGGCCTGAGAGGGCGAGGATGCTTAAAGATATTTAGAATAGCAAGGGGGAACCTACCCAATGGTCTATCGTATTTATGTGGAAAAAAAGCCCGGCTTCGATGTGGAAGCCACCGGCCTAAAAAATGAGCTCACCAGCCTGCTGGGCATCAAGGAACTGTCCGGCCTGCGTCTGCTGAACCGTTACGACGTGGAAGGCATCGACGAAGCGCTGTTCAACCAGTGCGTAGACACCGTGTTCAGCGAGCCGCCGGTGGATAACACCTATGCCGAGCTGCCCGTCAGCGACGGAGTGTCCTTTGCGGTGGAATATCTGCCCGGCCAGTTCGACCAGCGCGCAGACTCTGCTGCTGAGTGCATCCAGCTCATCAGTCAGGGCGAGCGCCCGCTGGTGCGCTCTGCCCGCGTCTATCTGCTGGAGGGTGCCCTGACCGACGAGCAGGTGGCCGAGATCAAGAAATACGTCATCAACCCGGTGGAGGCCCGCGAGGCTTCGCTGGACACCAAGCAGACCCTGAAAATGGAGTACCCCGTGCCTGCCCCGGTCAAGGTGCTGGAGGGCTTCAACCAGCTGGACGAAGAGCAGCTGAAAAAGTTCATTGCGGACAACGGCCTTGCCATGGACCTTGGTGATATCGAGTTCTGCCAGAAGTATTTCCGCTCGGAGCACCGTGACCCCACCATCACCGAGATCAAGATGATCGACACCTACTGGTCCGATCACTGCCGCCACACCACCTTCGGCACCATTCTGGACGATGTGCAGATCGACGATGCCGTGGTGCAGAAGGCCTTTGACCGCTACATGGCCATGCGCGCCGATCTGGGCCGGGAGAACAAGCCCCGCTGCATGATGGATCTTGCCACCATCGGCGCCAAGGAGCTGAAGAAGCAGGGCATCCTGAAAAATCTGGACGAGTCCGACGAAATCAACGCCTGCACCGTCAAGATCAAGTGCGATGTGAACGGCAAGGACGAGGACTGGCTGTTCCTGTTCAAGAACGAGACCCACAACCACCCCACCGAGATCGAGCCCTTCGGCGGTGCGGCTACCTGCATCGGTGGTGCTATCCGTGACCCGCTGTCCGGCCGCAGCTACGTCTATCAGGCCATGCGCGTCACCGGCGCAGGCGACCCGCTCAAGCCGGTCAGCGAGACCATGCCCGGCAAGCTGCCCCAGCGCAAGCTGGTCACCACCGCAGCCGCCGGTTACTCCTCCTACGGCAACCAGATCGGTCTGGCTACCGGTCAGGTGGACGAGATCTACCACCCCGGCTACGTGGCAAAGCGCATGGAGATCGGCGCTGTTGTGGGCGCTACCCCTGCTTCCCACGTCCGCCGCGAGTGCCCCGCTCCCGGCGATGTGATCGTGCTGCTGGGCGGCCGCACCGGCCGTGACGGCATCGGCGGCGCTACCGGCTCCTCCAAGGCTCACAAGCTGGACAGCCTTGAGCACTGCGGTGCCGAGGTGCAGAAGGGCAATGCGCCCATCGAGCGCAAGCTGCAGCGCCTGTTCCGCCGTGAGGACGCCTGCAAGATGATCAAGCGCTGCAACGACTTTGGTGCCGGCGGCGTTTCCGTTGCCATCGGCGAGCTGGCCGACGGCCTGTACATCGACCTGAACAAGGTCACCAAGAAGTACGAGGGTCTGGACGGCACCGAGCTGGCCATCAGCGAGAGTCAGGAGCGTATGGCTGTTGCCCTTGCCCCGGAGGATGTGGACAAGTTCATCGCCATTGCCACCGAGGAGAACCTCGAGGCTACCCCTGTGGCCAAGGTCACTGAGGAAAAGCGCCTGAACATGGTGTGGAACGGCGTTTCCATCGTGAACATCAGCCGCGAGTTTTTGAACTCCAACGGTGCAGAGAAGCACCAGAACGTCCATGTGGAAAAGGGCAGCGTCTGGCAGCCCCAGTGGTCCGGCCTGACCTTCAGCCAGAAGATGAAGTCCATGGTGGGCGATCTGAACGTCTGCAGCAAGAAGGGCCTTTCCGAGCGGTTCGACTCCACCATCGGTGCTGCTACCGTGCTCATGCCCTTTGGCGGTGCATACCAGCTGACCCCCCAGAACGCCATGGTAGCCAAGCTGCCGGTGGACGGCGAGACCAGCACCTGCTCCGGCATGGCATGGGGCTATAACCCCTACCTGATGAGCGCCAACCAGTATGTGGGCGCACGGCTGGCTGTTATTGAGAGCGTGACCAAGCTGGTTGCCACCGGCTTCCGCTACGAGGACGCCTACCTGACTTTCCAGGAGTACTTCGAGCGTCTGGGCAACAAGCCCGAGCGCTGGGGCAAGCCGCTGGCTGCCCTGCTGGGCGCACTGGATGCACAGATCGGTCTGGGCATTGCTTCCATCGGCGGCAAGGACAGTATGTCCGGCTCCTTCGAGCAGCTGGATGTGCCCCCCACGCTGGTGTCCTTTGCCACCGCCATCGGCAAGGCAAGCCGCGTAGTCTCCACCGAGTTCAAGAAGCCCGAGAGCACTGTGGTGCTCATCCGTCCCATCATCGACCCGGAGACCGGCTGCCCCAACTTCTTCTCCCTGAAGGCCAACTATAGAATCGTAGAGAACATGATCGAAGAGGGCATGGTCGCTGCTGCCTGCTCCGTGGGCTACGGCGGCATTGCCGAGGCACTGTTCAAGATGGGTCTGGGCAACCGCATCGGCTTCAAGATGCGTGCAGATATGACCACCCACCAGATGTTCGAGCCCATGTACGGCTCCATCATTCTGGAAATGGTGTCTGATTCTCCCGCCGGTATGCTGCTGGGCGAGACCACCAAGGAGTACACCTTTGAATCCTGCGGCGAAAAGCTGGATATGGCCGAGCTGCAGGAGATCTGGGAGAGCAAGCTGGAGCCCGTGTATCCCTACCGCAAGGCCGGCCCCGCCGTGGAGAAGATCAACGGCAGCCTGACCGCCCCCGCCGCACCCAAGATCGGTGTGGCAAAGCCCAAGGTCATCATCCCGGTGTTCCCCGGCACTAACTGTGAGTACGACACCGCCAAGGCCTTTGCCCGCGCCGGTGCCGACCCCGAAATTCTGGTGGTGCGCAACCTGACCCCCGCCGACGTTGCCGAGAGCTGCGAGGCACTGGTCAAGGCCATTGACGCAAGCCAGATCGTCATGCTGCCCGGCGGCTTCTCCGGCGGCGACGAGCCGGACGGCAGTGCAAAGTTCATTGCTTCCTTCTTCCGCAACCCGGAGGTCACCGAGGCGGTGCGCCGTCTGCTGCAGCAGCGCGATGGCCTGATGCTGGGCATCTGCAACGGCTTCCAGGCTCTCATCAAGCTGGGTCTGGTCCCCTACGGCGATATCCGCCCCATCACTCCCTATGACCCCACCCTGACCTTCAACACCATCGGCCGCCACCAGAGCATGCTGGTGCGCACCCGCATTGCATCCACCGGCAGCCCGTGGCTCTCCAAGTGCGAGGTGGGCGAACAGTTCACCGTTGCCATCAGCCATGGCGAGGGCCGTTTCGTGGCTCCGCAGGAAGTGCTGGATACCCTCATGAAGAACGGCCAGATCGCCACCCAGTATGTGGACATCGAGGGCGATCCCACCATGGATCAGAGCTATAACCCCAACGGTTCTGTGCTGGCGATCGAAGGCATCACCAGCCCGGATGGCCGTGTGTTCGGCAAGATGGGCCACTCGGAGCGCAGCGGTGAGTACCTGTACAAGAACGTTACCGGTGACAAATATCAGCCGATCTTTGAGGGCGGCGTGGACTATTTCAAGATTTGATGGTAGAATAGAGAAAAACTCCTTCCGTCATCGCTGACGCGATGCCACCTCCCTCGGAGAGGGAGGCTGAAAGGCCCCCTCCCCGAGGGGGCTGTCGCCGGAAGGCGACTGGGGGAGTCACTTTCAGGAGGAAATAACCAATGTCTCAGCATGATCGTTATATCAGCCCCTTTTCCACCCGCTATTCCTCGGACGAGATGCAGTATATCTTCTCGGACGACAACAAGTTCCGCACATGGCGCCGCCTGTGGGTGGCGCTGGCCCGGGCCGAAATGGAGCAGGGCCTGACCAACATCACCCCCGATATGGTGGCCGAGCTGGAAGCCCATGTGGACGATATCAACTATGAAGTGGCCATTGAGCGCGAAAAGCTGGTGCGCCACGACGTGATGAGCCATGTTTACGCCTACGGCCAGCAGTGCCCCAAGGCAGCCGGCATCATCCATCTGGGTGCCACCAGCTGCTATGTGGGCGACAACACCGACATCATCGTGATGCGGCAGGGTCTGGAGCTGGTGCGCAAAAAACTGATCGGTGTGCTGGCAAAGCTGGGCCGCTTCGCTGAGGAATACAAGGACATGCCCTGCATGGCCTACACCCACTGCCAGCCTGCTCAGCCCACCACCGTGGGCAAGCGCGCTACCCTGTGGGCCAACGAGCTGGTGATGGATCTGCAGGAGATCGACCACCGTCTTGCCGTTCTGCAGCTGCGCGGCGTCAAGGGCACCACCGGCACGCAGGCTTCCTTTATGGAGCTGTTCAAGGGTGACGCCGATAAGATCCGCGCCGTGGATGCTTCCATCGCCAAGGAGATGGGCTTTGCACCCGATGCGGTCATCCCCGTGTCCGGCCAGACCTACAGCCGCAAGGTGGATGCCTTCATCCTGAATGCACTGGCCGGCATTGGCCAGAGCTGCATGAAGTTCGCCACCGACCTGCGCCTGCTGGCCAACTTCAAGGAGATGGAAGAGCCGTTTGAAAAGAACCAGATCGGTTCTTCCGCCATGCCCTACAAGCGCAACCCCATGCGCTGTGAGCGCATCTGCGCGCTGAGCCGCTACCTGATGGTGGATGTGCTGAACCCCAGCTTTACCACCGGCACCCAGTGGTTTGAGCGCACGCTGGACGACAGCGCCAACAAGCGTGTCGCCATGGCTGAGGGCTTCCTTGCCACCGACGCTATCCTGAACATCATGCTCAACGTCACCGATGGCATCGTGGTGTACCCCAAGGTGGTGCACAGCCGTCTGATGGCAGAGCTGCCCTTCATGGCCAGCGAGAACATCATGATGCAGGCTGTAGAAAAGGGCGGCAACCGTCAGGAGCTGCACGAGCGCCTGCGCCAGCACGCCATCGCCGCCGGCAAGCAGGTCAAGGAAGAGGGCCTGCCCAACGATATGGTGGACCGCATTGCCGCAGACCCGGCCTTTGGCCTGACCCGCGAGGAGATCGTGGCAGGGCTTGTGCCGGAGAACTTTGTGGGCCGTGCACCCCAGCAGGTGGAGGAGTTCATCGCCAACGTCCTGCAGCCCATCTTCGATGCTGACCCCGAGGATGTGGAACAGCACGCCTCCCTGAGCGTCTGATAACAAGATCAAAAGCAAAAAAGGAGAAGCCCACGGGCTTCTCCTTTTTTGCTTTTGTGCCTTGCACGATTTTGTCTGTCATGTTACACTGAGGGCATCATCAACAAAGGAGAACCGCTTATGCGTTTGGATAAATATCTGGCCGAGACTGCCCAGTGCACCCGCAGCGAGGCCAAAACCATGCTGGCAAAGGGGCGCGTGCAGGTAAATGGTGCGGTGTGCAAAAAAGGGGACACCCAGCTGAAGGATACCGACACCGTGGCGGTGGATGGCGCGCTGCTGACCTATCAGAAATTCGTCTACCTCATGCTCAATAAGCCCGAAGGGGTGGTGAGCGCTTCTACCGATAAGCGGGACACCACTGTGGTGGATCTGGTAGGGGACGCCTACCCCCGGCGGGAGCTGTTCCCGGCAGGGCGGCTGGATAAGACCAGTACCGGTTTTGTGCTGCTGACCGATGACGGCGGCTTTGCCCACGATATCCTGTCCCCACGGCACCATGTTTCCAAGACCTATACCGTGACGATTGACACCCCGCTCACGCAGGAGATGTGCACCGGCTTTGCGGCGGGGGTCACACTGGCGGACGGCACCGCCCTTTCACCCGCCGAAGTGACCGCCCTTTCTCCCGATGGGCTTACCGTGCGGGTGGTGCTGCGGCAGGGGGTGTACCACCAGATCAAACGGATGTTCGGTGTGTACGGTGCCGGGGTGAATGCCCTGCACCGGGAGGCCATTGGCGGCCTTGCACTGGATGCGCAGCTTGCGCCGGGGCAGTGGCGGGAGCTTTCTGACGAAGAAGTGGGAAAAATTACCAGATAAAACGCTGCGCTTTTCACGCGGTTTTCAAAAATGTATCACAATTTACCGGTAAAATAACGGTAAGAACCACGCAAAAAGGCACTTTTTTGGCAAAAAATGGTCCCGAAAGATAATTTCAACAAGAAAGAATTATTTTTTTTGTTGAAATCTGTTGCAAAAGTAAATTCTTTTGTGTAAAATATAGATTGTAATGCGGCTAAATTGTTTAAAATCACAACCCATGCCGCCGCGGCTTGCACAAACGAGGAAAAGGGGTATCCATTTATGGCCAATAGAGTATTTCAAAGCGTGATCTACCAGATGAAGGACGCGATCAATCGGGTGGTCGGCGTTGTGGATGAGACCGGCGCTGTCATTTCCTGCTCGGAGCTGAACCTGATCGGCGAGGTGCGCGAGGGCTATATGGCCGAGCGACTGACCGCAGGCGACCGCTTTGTGCGCGACGGCTATACTTACCAGCAGTTCTCCAACGCCAAGCATAACGATTATGCCGTGTTCGTGGAGGGCGTCGATGAGACTGCAGGGCAGTTTGCCGGTGTGCTGGCCATCAGCCTGCAGAGCATCAAGCAGTACCACGACGAAAAATTCGATAAGTCCAACTTTATCAAGAACGTAGTGCTGGACAACATCCTGCCCGGCGATATCTACGCCAAGGCACGGGAGCTGCATTTTGCTACCGATGTCTCCCGCGTGGTGTTCATCGTGCGGGTGATCAGCGGCGGCGATATCTCTGCCTACGATGTGGTCAGCAGCCTGTTCCCCGATAAGCAGAAGGACTTTGTGTTCAATATCAGCGAGACCGATACTGTGCTGGTCAAGGAGATCCGCAAGGGCATCGACCGCACTGATATGGAAAAGCTGGCTGCCAGCATTGTGGATACCCTCTCCGGCGAGCACTACATCAAGGCCGTGGTCGGCATTGGCACCCCCATTGCCAACGTGAAGGATCTGGCTACCTCTTTTAAGGAAGCTCAGATCGCCATGGAAGTGAGCAAGGTGTTCGATACCGAAAAGCAGATCATCCGCTACGATAATCTGGGCATTGCTCGTCTGATCTACCAGCTGCCCACCACCGTTTGCGAGATGTTCCTGCGCGAGGTGTTCAAGCAGGGCAGCATCGAAAGCCTGGATCAGGAGACTTTGTTCACCATCCAGCGCTTCTTCGAGAACAACCTGAATGTGTCCGAGACCAGCCGCGGCCTGTTTGTGCACCGCAACACGCTGGTGTATCGTCTGGAAAAGATCAAAAAGCTGACCGGTCTGGATCTGCGTGAGTTCGACGACGCTATCGTCTTTAAGGTAGCGCTGATGGTAAAGAAGTACCTGTCCAACAACCCGGCCAAATACTGATATTTCGCTGTGCGGGCCTTGCCCCGCCGGCGCCGAACCGGCCGCTCGAAACCGATGCTGGCCGGTTCTTTTTGCAGCATGGGCTGCGGACGGGCTGTCTTGACCGTCAAAAATCTTGATGTCAGGAGTTAATACGATTCCATGATCGATTTTGAACACGTTTCCAAAGAATATAAAAAGGGCGGACGCCTTGCGCTGGAGGATATAAACTTCCATGTGGATGAAGGCGAGTTCGTCTTTCTGCTGGGTCACTCCGGCGCGGGCAAATCCACCCTGCTCAAGCTGATCCTGCGGGAGACACTGCCTACCTCCGGCAAGGTGACCGTGCTGGGCAAGGACGTTGCCAAGCTGCGCCGCCGCAAGATCCCTTATCTGCGCCGTCAGATGGGCATCATCTTTCAGGACTTCCGGCTGATCCCCAGTATGACCGTGTACGAGAACGTGGCTTTTGCCATGCACGTCCTCAACGTGCCCCGCAAGGAGATCCGTCCCCGCGTGGAGTACATTCTGGAGCTGGTGCATCTGGAGGATAAGGCCAAGTGCTACCCGGATACCCTTTCCGGCGGCGAGCAGCAGCGTGTGGCTGTGGCGCGTGCGCTGGTGCATAACCCCAAGCTGGTCATCGCGGACGAGCCCACCGGCAACATTGACCCGGAGCTGAGTCTGGAAATGATGCAGCTGCTGGAGCGGGTGAGCAAAATGGGCATTACGGTGCTGGTGGTCACCCACGAGCACGAGCTGGTGCACCGCTTCCATCAGCGTGTGGTCACCCTGAGCCATGGGCGCATCATCTCGGACGTGCCCGCAGACCCTGTGGCTGCCGCCGAGGACGATCTTTCGCTGGATGTTGCCGCCTTTGATGCGGACGATGCGTCCGCTGCCAAAAAGGAGGTGGCTGCCGTATGATGCGACCCTCTACCTTCTTCTTCCTTACCCGGCGCGGTGTGCGCAATCTGGGCAAGCACTGGGCCATGACCATTGCCTGCATCGCTTCTTTGAGCGTTTGCATGACCCTGAACATCTTTGCCAGCTTGGCCGAGGTGAACGTGGGCAACATGGTGGCCTATCTGGGCAGCCAGAACGAGACGGTAGTCTATCTGGATCCCGCGTGCGATGATGCCACCGCCGCGCAGGTAGGCGCGACCCTTTCGGCCATGCCGGGGGTCAGCGGGGTGCAGTACGTTTCCAAGCAGGATGTGCTCAACACCTACCGCGGCTATATGCAGGATTATTCCTCCCTGTGGGATGAATTTGAAACCGACAACCCCTTTAAGGCCAACTACCGGGTCACCCTGAGCGATCTGACCCAGATGGAGAGCATGAGCGTGAAGATGCAGGCCATCCCGGGCGTTGTCAGCGTTACCGCCCCGGTGGAGATGACCAATATCTTTGTGGAGATCCAGAAAGCCGTCACCAAGGGCGGACGCATGATCGTGCTGGTGCTGATGGTGGTCAGCATCATCACGGTGGGCAGCACCATCCGTCTGAGCGTTTTTGCCCGCCGCCGCGAGATTGAGATCATGAAGTATGTGGGTGCCACCAACCGCATGGTCACCCTGCCTTTCTTTGTGGAGGGCTTGACCATGGGACTGATTTCCGGTATCCTGACCGCAGCGGTCAGCCTTGGCTGTTACACCTATGTGGTCAACGCAGCCGGCGGTCTGGGCGGCATCTGGCAGATGCTCATGGGCCGCGCACTGGTGCCGGTGGCAAATGTGCTGCCGACCATCGTGGTAACAAGCCTGCTCAGCGGCGCCATCGTAGGCGGCGTGGGCAGTATGTTCTCTATCCGCAAACATCTGAATGTGTGACCGAAAGGAGCCGCGTTTTATGAGTAAAGCGATGCACGCAAAGCCCTTCCGGCTCACAGGCCCTTATACCGCCCGGCACGCCCGGCCGGAAAGCCCCCGCAGCAAGCTGATCCGTGCGGTCAGCCTTGGGCTGGCCTGTGTCTGCCTGCTGCTGACAGCCACGGTGTACCCGGCCTCGGCAGCTACCAATAGCACCAGCATGGCCAGCTTGCAGACCAAGCTGGACAAGCTTTCCCAGTCTATCAATCAGCACAAAAAGGAACTTTCGGACGCCAAAAAGAAGGAATCTGCCGCAAAGGCGCTGGAAAGCGAGCTGAAGGAGCGGGTCACCGTTCTGCAGGATCAGATCGGCGTGCTCAGCGGCCAGATCGCTGCAGTGCAGAACAGTATTGGCGAGAAGGAACAGCAGATCGGCGTGATGCAGACCCAGATCGCGGACAAGCAGACCCAGATCGAGCAAAAGCAAAACGAGATCGACGGACAATGGGATGATTTCAAAAAGCACATGGCTGCCATGCAGGAGCTGCGGGACGGCGGCAGTGTGGCCATGCTCAGTGCAGTGAACGACCTGTACGAGCTGCTTACCTTCAACGAGGTGATGCAGGATATCTCCATCAAGGACACCGAGATCATGAACAACATGAAGTCTGCCAAGCAGGGGCTGGAGGACGATAAGGCCGCGCTGGAAGAGCAGAAGGCCGGTCTGGAAGCCGAAAAGGCTGAACTGCAGAGCCAGAAGAGCGAGCTGGACAGCCAGAACGCCCAGATGAAGGGCAAGCAGAGCGAGCTGAACAACAGCATCTCTGCGGCAAAGCTTTCCGCTGCCGAGGCACAGGCGGCGCAGCAGAAGGCACAGGCAGCCATTGAATCCGACGAGTTGAACTACGAGGCCGTGAAAAAGGAGATCCAGAAGATGATCGCTGCGGCCTCTGCCAGCAAGCCGCAGCTGAGCTTTAATGGCTTTGCCTGCCCACTGAAGAGTTACAGCCGCATCTCCAGCGAGTACGGCTGGCGCAAGAACCCGGTCTCCGGCGTGAACAAGCTCCATGCCGGTATCGACTTTGCGGCAGGCGGGGGGGCGCCCCTCTACCCCGCTGGAGCCGCCTGTGCCGGGGGCCCCGCCCATCTACGCAGCCGCCAGCGGCTATGTGCAGGTGGCAGGCTGGTCTACCGGCGGCTATGGCAACTACGTTATCATCTACCACGGCAAAATGTCCGATGGCAATACCTATTCCACCCTGTACGCGCATATGCGCTCGGTGGCTACCAGTGCAGGCAAGTATGTGAAGCAGGGTGAACTGATCGGTTATGTGGGCACCACCGGCAATTCCACCGGCAACCACCTGCATCTGGAGGTGTGGAAGGGCGGCTCCAAGGCCAACGCCGTGAACCCCCGCAGCTGCATCCCCATCCCGCACAACTAACAAGCAACGCAAGGAGTCTGGTTGATCTATGAACGAACAAAAACGCAAGCGCGTGCTGCGCATCGGCTGTCTGGTTCTGGCAGGGGTGTTTGTACTCTCGCTGCTGGGCAGCATCCTTATGATGCTGCTGCTCTGACCGGGAGGAACGAACCATGAACCGTAAAATTTCTTTGGGTATGGCAGTCACCATCGTGATCCTTGCCATGACCGTGACCTTTTCCATCACGATGCTCATCGCCATGCGTCTGTTCGACAGCACGGTCAACAGCGTAAAAGAAAAGGAAAGTATGTACAACAAGATCGCTGAGGTGGACCGCTATGTCCGCAGCAACGATTACTACACCATCGATGAGACGATGCTGTACGACCGTCTGACCGCCGGTTATCTGCTGGGCACGGGCGACAAGTACGCCCGCTACTACACCGCCAACGCCTACACCGAGCTGATGAACATCCAGAGCGGCAAAATCCTGGGCATTGGCGTGGAGCTTGGCATCGACCAGACCGGCTACGCCAAGGTGACCCGCGTCTACGACGGCTCTCCCGCGCAGGAAGCAGGCATCGCCGTGGGTGACTACATCACCACCGTAGGCGATACCGATGTCAAGAGCCTGTCCAGTGCAGATGCCGTGTACAAAGCCCTGCAGGGCGAGGCCGGTACGACCGTTACTGTGACATGGCTGAACAGTGCTGCCGCCAGCAAAACGGCTGAGCTGACCCATTCCGGCTACACCAGCACCACCGTGGACTACCAGCTGCTGGACAATGTGGGCTACATCCGCATCCGTCAGTTTGATGGCACTACGCCCAGCGAGCTGGACTACGCCCTGCGCACCCTGACCGCAAACGGCGCAGCCAGTCTGGTATTCGACCTGCGGGATAACGGCGGCGGCATTCTGGAAGATGCAGTCAGCTGCATCGACCTGATCGCCCCGGAGGGCACGGTGGCCTACGCCGAGGATAAAAACGGCAACCGCACCGTCATCGGCAGCAGCGATGCCGAAAGCTCCATCAGCCTGCCCATGGTCTGCCTTGTAAACGGCAACACTGCCAGCGCAGCCGAGTTGTTCGCAGCCACCCTGCGCACCATGAACGGTGCCCGTCTGGTGGGCACCACCACCATGGGCAAGGGCACCATCCAGAGCAGCCCGCAGCGCCTGTCGGACGGCAGCGCCGTGGTCATCACAGTGGCAAAGCTGGTCTGCGGCGACGGCAGCTGCTTTGACGGCACCGGCCTGACCGTGGATGTGGAGCGCGCTTTGAGCGCAGAGGAAGCTACGAACTTCTACGACTACACGCCCCAGACCGACCCGCAGGTGCAGCGCGCTGTCAGCGCTGCCCAGCAGCTGAGCGGCACTACCACGCTGGCAGGCGCAAGCTCTGCCGCCGCAGCGGACAGTGCCGCAGCTTCTGCCGCAGCAGAGGATACCGCCCCTGCAGAGACTGC
>OAVJ01000822.1_pt1 | contig 15638 bp, 15 predicted proteins | sample 1516901 | NCBI WGS metagenome assembly OAVJ01 (sample SAMEA2580073, study PRJEB22360) | human gut metagenome | biome: human gut; feature: human-associated habitat; material: faeces | place: Denmark | collected 2008/2010 | reverse complement strand
AAGGAAATATCAGAAGAAAAGTTGTGCCGGAAGTATAACGCAAGCCGTAGCACTCTCCGGCGTGCACTCAACATGCTGAAAGAAACCGGTGTACTTTACTCGGTCCAGGGTAATGGAACCTATATTAAGCCGTTCGTATTTACCCAGCCCCTATCTGATTTCTACTCGTTTACTGATACGCTTAAAAGCAGCAATATTCTAATTCAGAATTCTGTCATTCACTATGATCTGGTCAAAGCCGATAAGTCTTTGGCGATTGAAACCGGGTATCAGGAGGGAACGGTGTTCCATAAACTGCTCCGGCTCCGCTCGGCCAGGACGTATCCTCTGATGCTGGAAACCACCTTTCTCCCCCAAAGCCGTTTCTTGACGCTGGACACGGAGGCGCTCTCCTGCGGCTCTCTATATGAGTTTTTGCGAGAACAGTATAACTTCCATGCAGATCGGGCCACGGAAAAATTCCGGCCTGTTATGCCGCGCTCAGAAGAAAGGACGCTGTTGCATATCTCATCCAATGTTCCGTGTACTCTTTTGGAGCGATACAGCTATGAGGGCAATGTCCTGATTGAATATACAAAATCCATTGTCCGCGGCGATAAATATGCGTTTCGGATTGAGTTGGCAAACAACTCGGTGATTCCTCTCCCGGAACAAAGGGAGCGATGAGTACATATTGCGGTTCAGATATCTTTATCCTCACAGTTTTTTTGATATCTGTGGTGAGATGGAAAACCAGCCATATGAGTCTGTAGAGGGGAGGACGTGCTGTCCTCCGCATCCAGCCACCGGCGGCAAGGGCCGGGGCCGGCCATAGTTCCGCCTATGCTCGGCCGGTATAAAATAAAGCTGCGCCCCATGCCATTCCATTTTCGGACGGCATGGGGCGTGTTTTTTTGTGCGGGAATCACTTTTTGTCGGATAACTTTTAAATTAGATCCAGGAGGTTGGTTTTTCTGCTGGCTTATGCGGCGCAGTCAGAGCACGGTGCGTAGATACTTTTCAAAGAGACGGTCAACGGCCACGAAAGCTGAAAGATACAGGAGACTTTGGACATGGCCGGTGAGCTCCGCTGCAAGGCCATCCGTTATAAGACTGCCCTGCCTTTGATCCAGGGGGGCTCAGCCACAGCCGGGCCGATGTGCGCCGAACGGTGTCCGAGGGACTACGTGTGTGAACCAGCCGTCCCTAATTTCAAGGCACATCCCGTAGTGGGCCACAAAGAGAACGGTGAGTCCATCTTCCGCTATATCTATACTGATATCCAGAAGGAACTGACAGTTAAGCTCCGGCAGAGTATTGAGGTGTATCAGAGTGTCGAGCTGACTGAGGAGAGTCGGATGGCACTGGGCCAGTGGCTGGAGCAATGGTTGAAAAACATAGCTCCTAACATTCGACCCTCTACCTTGAGACGATATGAAGGTACCGTGCGGAACCACATTGTCCCCTTTATGGGAGACAAGCCAATCACTCAGATAACCGGAAAAGACATTAAAAAGTTATATGATACGCTGGCTCGTCAGGGAAACCGAACCACAGGAGAGTGCTTGCCAGCAGTACTGTCCGTGGGATTCACTCCATGCTCCATGAAGCACTGGGGAGGCAAAACAAATTTTAACGGATGAGCAGTTGGAACGATTTGTGGAGATTATCCGGGAGGATGCCGTCTGGTATGACTTCTTCTATACAGAACTGACAACCGGACTGCGGCGAGGTGAGATCTGCGGCCTCCAGTGGAGGGACTTTGATGCAGATGATGGAAGGCTCAAGATTTGCCGCGCTGTACATGAGGAGCGTGGCGGAAAACTGACTACTTGGGATACCAAGACATCAGCTGGTGCCAGAACGATCACCCTGCCGCCCAGTACTGTAGAATTGCTCCGGGAGAGGAAAAAGTCCGCTCTGACGGAATGGATCTTCCCCCATCCGTGGAAACCAGAACAGCCTACCCACCCGAGTACTGCCTATGATCGGCTGAAAGCCCTGTTAAAACGGGCGGAGCTGCCTGATATCCGGTTTCATGGTCTGCACCACACTTTTGCCACCCATGCGTTGGCATCTGGTGTAGATGTAAAGACTCTGTCTGGAATCCTGGGACATACCAGGTCGGCGTTCACCCAAGACACCTACCCACACCACTAGGGATATACAAAAGCGGGCGGCTGAGATCGTAGAGGAATTTCTTAAAGATATCTTTGAAGAGGAGTTGAAGCTATGGGAAGAAAGCGAAAAAACGGCGAAGGCACCGCCCAGCTGAGAAAGGACGGCCTTCCCAAGACGAAAAATGTGCTGGCCAAGACCAAAGGTGAGTGCGTGGATAAATTGAAAACACTGAAAGACACCATTGCACCTGCAAATCCGGCCAAGGTTCGGGCAGATATGCCATTTGGGAAGTGTCTGAACTATTGGTACGAAACCTACAGCAAACCATAAATCCGGCCCAGAACCCATCGAACCTACGAAGGGTATCTCCGGCTATACATCAAACCAAGGCTAGGCGATATTCCACTGAACAAACTAACAGAAAATGATAAGCAGCAAATTTGTGTGTGGATGAAGCCAGATGAGCATGCCAATGGAAAAGGTATTGCTGACAGCCAGATTCGATGTTGCCGCAGTCTATGCCGGCAGGCACTGGAGAAAGCAGTTGAGGAGCATTTGATCCTCTGCAACCCGGCCATTGGATGCAAGTGTCCGCCTGCAAAACGAGAAGAGATGAAAATTCCCTCAGGGGAAACTATGCAGAGAGTACTCATCCAGGCCAAAGAGGAAAATTACTATGAACTCTTCCCTCTGGAGTTTGCCACTGGCCTGCGACTGAGGGAACTGGCCGCCCTTCAGTGGGACGATTTGAACTTAACGACTGGAGAGCTGCGGATCGACAAGCAAGCTAGCATTGTCGGATCAGAGGTAGTCATCTGTGAACCCAAAACAAAAGCGGCGGTTCGTACCATGATCCTGCCGCCATCCGTCAGGCGAGTGCTGGCAGAGTATAAGACCAAGGTGGATTCACGATGGATGTTTCCATCCCCAAAGAAAGAAGACTTGCCCATGCGTCCATCCTCGCCCCATAAGCGCCTGCACAGAATTTTGGATTATGCGGGATGTGAACGGGTGAGATTTCATGGTCCGTGCCATACTTTTGCAACCAACGCCTAGGCCTACGGAATGGACATCAAGACCCTGCCGACAATTTTGTGTTATGTATCCAGCGCTACTACCCTGAACACATATTCCCACATAACCGACGAGATGCAGCAATTGGCGGCGGAAAAGATTGACCGTGATACCGCGAAAGCAGAGGTCAAACAACCAGAAGAGCGGAGAGAACATTCCATGACAAACTTCCAAGCAAGGAAACGATGGAGTCGCAAAGCAAGCTGAAATGTTGCAAAACCGCCCCGCCGATGGAAGGTGCCCATCCGGCGGGCTGATTTTTTCTGTCTATGGGCAAATTTGTGGTCAAGAAATATTCTCAGAAAATATAAGAGAAGATTTATGCTGAAAATGCGACTGTTTGAGAGATAGCGGCAACTTCCAACGAGATTAGTTGGGAGGCGCTAAACTGTATTGGCACAAACAAAAAAGACGGGCACTCCTGAAAGGGGGTACCCGTCAAGTAGTTAAAGCAGAAATCCGTCTGTGGTATTTCTGTGGTCAAACGAGAAAACGCCGCAGTTTTCACTGCGGCGTTTTCTATGAATGAAATGTGTGGACAAAAAAGATGCACACTTTCAAAAGCTTTGCAACGAAACAGAATAAGCATTTTGGAAGCGTTTCAGTCTAATAACTTCTGCAACGGCTTTTATTGCCTTACTCCAAAAGACGAATTTCATCATCTTCAAACCAATTATTTTTCATGGCAGTTGCTTTCACTGCTTCGCAGTCATATGTATAAGCAATTATAGCCAAACTTTTTTGTGCGCGAGTACAAGCAACATAAAACAGACGGGTTGTCCTTGTTATACTATTGTCTTTACCCTCTCTTTCATTCTTGATATCAGTTTCTGTTTTTAGTTTGACGCCAAAAAGTTTTTCATAACTAAAAAGAAATCCTTTTGCTTCTGCGTCATCTATAATAACCATAACTCTTGGGAATTCCAAGCCTTTAACACCCTGATGTGTTGCAAACCTCGTATTATCAGAGACATATGCAAAATATTTTTCTAAAGTGGTAAATGGGACAGATAGAGCCTTTCTTAAAGCCGTTATCCTTATAGATTCGTCTGCGGCAGGAGATGACAATATGTTATCTACACGTTCATCCAGTTTAAATAGCCCTGTGTCTTGAATTGAGCGGAGGACATCCAAGCAAGTTGGAATAGCATCATCTTTCCATAGTTCCATCAATTTATCTACAGCACTTTCGACTTGCTGCAGTGCTTTTGTTTGATCGTCAAGAGAAATCCATTTCTTGCTTTCCATTAAAGGAGAATACTCTTTGACTATTTTTAGTACTTCAAAGTCATTATTGCCTTTATAGGCCTGAACAAGCGGAGATATAACTTTTGACAGAAAAGAAAGTTCTGAAATTGACCCATCTCGCAAAGATGTGTTAAATACAGGAACCTCATTAAGTGGTAAATACAGTTCTAAAAAGCCAAAGCGACTAGCAGCCATATGGTGTTCTAGTATGAGACTTTTATATTGTTTACTGTCACGCCACTCACCATCACCAGTTTCTTCAGACATGATTTCCGCAACTCGCTGCTCCGTCACTTCTTTATTAGCATCTGAAGAAACGATAAACAACCTTACATTTCCCACCTCTGCGTCTGACCGAGGGCGTTGTTGTTGAGTATCGACTGTAAACCTTATGGCATTTGCCAAAGTAACTATTCGAGATGCACTGCGATGGTTCATGATTTTTTGGGGCTTTACCCAGTCATCAGGGATACACTGAGAAAGGTTTTCTTTGCCATCTTGATAGATTCGTTGCATTGTATCCCCAAACATGCCAACTATGAACTTTCCTTTGTGCCTTTCGCATACGGTAAAAATGGCATCTACCAGTTCTTTTTTTGTATCTTGGCTTTCATCAATGAGGAGAATAGGATATTGGGAAATCAAAATGTTCTGCATAGTATCTTCTGCACAGATAAATTTCGACCCCATTTTTACTACTTCACTATGGTTGAGAGAATCATATCCTACATTATCTCCATTTGGATTATAGGTAAACCTTCTTACCGTATTGATTTTAGCTAGTCGCTCTTGCTTTTTTCGTATATCCTCTGCTCGTTTTTCTGAAGTTTTTCCCGCTTTGCTTTTTCTTTGCTTTTCTTCAAGTTCTGCGATTTCAAGGTTTATCGAATTGATTACCCACGCTTTGATATCTGACTGATAGTTTTTAATAAGCTCCCACAAGAAACTATGTATAGTTGAGACTGAGAAAATCGACTTGTAATGTAATCGCCTGGATATTTCATCGCAAGCTGCATTGGTGTAAGTAATTACGGCTATCTGTTTTCTATTCGTTAGAAGCCAGTCACCTAGTGTTTCATCCAAGAAAGTTAAGGTTTTTATTAAGCTTCGAGTTTCCCCTGACCCAGCTCCCGCAAAAACAAAGAAACATTTTGGATCTTCTTTTAAAAAGCATCTCTGAATTTCTTCATCTACATGGTCATCTACATGATCATCTAATAATTCTTCGGTTACCTCTTTTATTTTATCCATCGTTAATCCTCCGGATGTAAATAGTCCTGTAGCCACATTAAACCTTGGTTAATATATGGTGGAACCGAAAGCTCGTCTGGACTAATTTCAAAAATTACGTCTAATGCGAATTCTGCCTTCTGCTCTGATTTTCCTGCACGCAGCATTTTATAAATTTTTTCATGGATCATTTCGAATGTGTCATTAGAGTTAAGTAAATCATGCGTTTGTTCAACCAAGTTCCCAGAATCAGTGACTTTTATCTTCTTGAAAAGATCATAATTTGTATATATAAGACAATCTTCAAAAGTTCCAGGTATGGCCTCTTTTTCTTCTCCTTCAAAGTCCACTTTTACAGGAGTTTGATAGGCTAAACGAATAGAAAATCGATACGGAGAAGCAAAAGAAAATTCCTTTTTATCTTCTGAATAATCTACCAACTTGTCGATGTCTTTTTCTTTCATCAGCCACTTTGCAATAGCGTAGTTTCCACTGATTTGGCCTTCTCCTCTCTTGGGAACTACAGATTTGTGATAACCTTCTTTTTCTGCTGGATCTAAATCTGTAATAACCAATGTTGGGAGGCATAACTTTTCAATCAGAGGACTTAACCGGTGAGCATGACGTCCATTAACCCCAAGAATTGTAATATACCGCTGATATAGTTCTGGAAACTTTGAGCGTATAAAATGTGGTAATAGCATACTTTCGGCTACACCTTCGACCAGAATTGCTGCATCAGCAAAAAACAAATCACAATGGGTTGATTGCAGATAACGTGTAACAAATTTGTTGGTCTGATCTGAATCCCCAAATACATCAGATAAGTTAATTACTTTGGATGTCGCTACTGCGCATTCAGTCCCTTCTGGTAGCCGTTTGAAATATCTTAAATTTCCAAAAGTAGTTTCTATAGCAATATGGCTCGAATGGGTGCTGATCACCAATTGCGTTGTAAAATTCAAGTTTTGCTTGAGAAATTTATGGTTAGTTAAAACTTTATATGCTTGGCGTATAAAAACTTGCTGCACTTGAATATGGAGGTGAGCTTCTGGTTCCTCTACCAGCACCAAATGCATCGGCTCAATTACGGTATTAGTATCTTTAGCTTTTCCTTCACGCATCCAGTCATCTCTAAAACCCATCAAATCAAAAACCATTGAAATAAGGTTTTGATAACCCAACCCATTATACTTTTCTGGTAGTTTCAAAGTATTGTCGGTTTTACTGAGCGCATATTGTACGGCTGAATCGTGTTTTAATGTTTCGCTAGTCATAACTTTAGTTGTTATTGTAAGTTTGGGATCACTAATACCCGGATAACCCAACCCTTCTAATTCTTTTATTGCAGGAGCAAATTTTAATGCAAGTGTCTTATCAAAAACTTGGCGTGCGCCTTCAGTAGCTTCTAAAATATCTAAATCTTCTGGAGAAGGAGCCTTTTCTGGATCTAGATGTTTTTCATAATAATTGCGCATTTGGGCAGATAACTGTTTCCGAACCTTTTCTGTTCCTTCTGAACTGTCAGGATCTGCAAATCCGCGTTGTGCGTCAATCATGTCAACCCTTACGATGTCCTTTAGTGGGTTATCTGTTAAACATTCTGCCTCAAAGGATGTTGGTTGTACAGGGGCATCTTCGAAATGTGACGGATCAAGGATAAATGCCTTGATAGAAAAATATGTAGTCAATTTTCTATCAAGAAATTCACACAAGTCTTTTGGGAAGAGATTGAAAGAACTTTTTTCAACCCTTGCATGTTCTGTGGTGCGAGCTGAAGAGTACGCTTCTCGATACTCATTAAATAAATTAGAAACATCTTTTGGTAAGAGAGCTAACCGAACTCCCAATTTTCCTCCGCGCCATTTTAAGGTAGGAATTATGCTGGCAACATAATGCATTTCATTAGGAGCCACATCAAGCCAAATATCCATTTTAGGAACAATAGTATCCCAATCTAATAAATCAGCAGGCTACTCGCAATCCGCTTCCACCCATTTAGTTCCTATTCTGTTTATATCAATACGTTTTGCAATGGTTATGTCATTAAAAACAAAACTGCGATTTGCTAAAAATTTTGCAAGAGCATCCATCGCTGAAGTTTTTCCGCTGTTATTTGCCCCCACAAACAGAGTTGTTTCTTTACTGATATCAATGTGACATCCAAATAGTTTTCGAAAATTCTGAATATCAATTCCTATTATTCGCATACTGTCTCTCCTTTGAAGTAGATGTTACTACAATATGGCATGATAAAATTTAGCAATAAAATCATTCAATCTACAAAAATCCCGTCTTTGCACTCCCTATCAAAAGAGACTATACTACCATCTTTATCTATCATCAATAATCGGTTGATGATTGTTATCTATCTGATATAGATCCAATTGTCCTTCATTTTGTACTTGTTTGTGTTCCAGAAAATTTTTTACATAGGTCTTTTGCAATATCACACTACCCGTATACTTCTCATTTTTCAAAATCTTTCGCAAGGTTTCCCTGCTCCATGTCTCCTTGCCTCTCGGAGAAGGAATCCCCATTTCTTTTAGGCGAGAGGATATCCTTGAGAGACTTTTACCCTCACCGGCCATCTCATAAATGAGCCGGACGATTTGCGCTTCCTTCTCATTGATTACGAGTCGGCCATCTTTGTTATGAGTGTATCCATAACAGATTCTCTGATAATACCTAGACTCTGGGTTCTCAAATGCTTTTCTCAGCCCCCATTTGATATCTTCGCTTTTGGAATAGCTTTCTTCCTGTGCTCTAGCGCAGACTACCGCCAGAAGAAACTCCGAACTTTCATAGAGGGAATGGATTCCCTCTATTTCAAAATAAATGTCGCCCTTCCACCGTCGCAGCATCCGTATAGTTTCCAACGCATCTACAGTATTACGGGCAAAACGGTGTGCCGATTTTGTAAGGATCGTATCGATCTTTCCCCGCCGGCAAGCCGATATCATCGCATTAAATCTACGGCGTCCCTTCGCCTGTGTCCCGCTTCCAATGTCGGAATAAATACCGGCGAATGTCCAATGAGGAATTCGCTTAATCCATTCCTCATAGTATTGTTCCTGTGAGGACAAACTGGTCTGTTGCTCTAAGCTGTTCGTACTGACACGGCAGTATGCCGCCACCTTTAGCTGCGTGGGGACGAGATTATTTGGTGGTATTGTTCTGACGGACCACATGATTTTCCCCTTAAAGTTTACACTACATGAGAATGACTTTTTAGCCTGCTCCTATGGGCTTTTTCTTGTTGGACAATATCAAATAGTTCTCTGGAGATAATTGCCTCATGATGACCATTTATGACTGTCTGAGAAGTGTGATCGACCATCTTGACCTGCACGCCATTTTGCACCTGCGTTTTTCCTAAAATCACATCGCCCACATATTTCTCATTACTCAAAATCTTGCTAATTGTCTCTCGCGTCCACAACTCTTTGCCGGTGGGAGATTTCACCTTCATACGGGCCAGAGAAGCAGCGATTTTCCCTAGACTGTCTCCATCGGCAAATCGTTCAAAAATATGGAATACAATAATCGCCTCTGTGGGATAAGCTACCAACTTGCCTTCGGATGTTACTTTATATCCGTAACACACAGTGGAGGCTTTTGCAGATTCCCCAGTTTGGAAACTTTTTCGAAGCCCAGCTTTGATCTGCTCACTCTTTGTCGTATTCATCCTATCATGTTCCTTTCATAATTGCAATTTGAATAACAAAAGACACAGCCCGAAGCTGTGTCCTAAACATCTATACTTCATATTTAAATGCAAGAGGGTTCGACTCACTTAAAATCCATTTTCCACTACTTTAAGCGAAAAGAAAAGTTGACAAACCCTTGATATAAGCCGTTTTCTGGCTTTTGGGTTTGTCAACTTATCATGGTGGACCTAATCGGGATCGAACCGACGACCTTACGGATGCGAACCGTACGCTCTCGCAAGGTGGCAAGTTTTCTGCCCACGGACTGCGGTGTATGGTTTGATGAAAATGCTGGACGAGGAGCAACTGCAAGAAACACTATCCCCCAGTTTTTCAATAAGGCGGGAGTGGACAGCGAACTTATATGCGGGAAAGACTGAAAGTTATTTTTTTGCCATGACAAATTTGCTCTTGACAGGGAAAGATAGCCTGGTGTATAATGGGGACAATTCATCAGGGAAAAATTTTTTTAGAAAGTTATTGTTATTTATTAGCCGTGACAAAAGAGGTGAAAGAATGAAATTGCAGGACCTTGCGAGTGTTCGCAGCGGCTTGGTCTTGTCGAGAAAACAGGCCAAAGAGCCAAGTGAGTATCGATATCCCTTGATTAATCTGCGGTGTATCCAGCAGGAAGGGACAATTCAATTGAAAGAGGCCGATATCTATGAAGCAAAAGAACCGCTGAAAGAAGAATACCTCTCGCAAAGCGGAGATATCATTGTCCGCCTTACAGCTCCCTATACAGCAGTTCTGATTGATGAAACTACATCTGGAATGGTAGTTTCATCAAACTTTGTAGTGATTCGAGTTGAAGATAAGAGCCTGTTGCCAGAGTATCTTTTTTGGTTGCTGAATACAGAAAAGATAAAACGAAAAATTTATGAGAATGCAACCAGTAATATGCTTGGCGCAGTTAACGCAAGATTTTTAGCTGACTTTGAATTGGCTCTTCTTTCCGTGGAGGATCAGCGTAAAATCTCCCAGTTCAATCTGCTGGCCAAAAGAGAACGCCAATTACTTAGGATGTTGGCAGATGAAAAAGAAAAGTATTATGCTGGTGTACTGAATCAGGCGTACAAAAGAGCAAAGAAAGGGAAATGAAGATGACAACCAGAAAAGATATTGAACAGGTCCTGTGGAACGCCTGTGATAGTTTCCGCGGCAAGATCGACAGTTCCCGCTATAAAGACTATATCCTCTCCATGTTGTTCGTAAAGTACCTCAGCGATGTTTCTAAAGAGAGGCGCGAAGGGTATATCAAACAGTATGACGGGGATATGCGCCGGGTGGAACGGGCCATGAGCCGGGAACGCTTTGCAATGGACGAGCAGTCCACCTTCGACTATCTCTATGCCAACCGGAACGATGCTGAAATCGGCCAGAAAATCAATGTGGCATTGAACCATATCGAGGAACACAACAGTGGAAAGCTGCGCAATGTATTCCGGGCCATCGACTTCAACTCTCAGGTAGACTTTGGTGAACCCAAAGAGAAGAACGCTACCCTGCGCAACTTGCTGGAGGATTTCAACGGTCTGGATCTGCGTCCCAGTCAGCTGGGTTCCGCCGATATCATCGGAGATGCCTACGAGTACATGATTGCTATGTTCGCCTCTGATGCCGGAAAGAAGGGAGGCGAGTTCTTCACGCCAAGCCAGGTCTCTGAGCTGGTGGCTTCTCTGGTTCAGCCCAAAGAGAATGACCGAATCTACGACCCCACCTGCGGCAGCGGCGGTTTGTTGCTGAAAGCCTATAAAAAAGTACCCAGTGGCAAGGTGGCTATCTATGGCCAGGAGCTCAACGCTCAGACCTGGGCTCTCTGCACTATGAATATGTTCCTGCACGGTGTGGATGACGCCAGGATCTGGCAGGGCGATACTCTCTCCAATCCTCAGAATGTTGAGGATGATAATTTAATAAAGTTCCAGGTTGTGGTGGCAAATCCGCCGTTCAGTCTGGATAAGTGGGACAGTGGATTCCTCTCAGAGGCCGAAGCGGACAGCAAGGGAAAGAAGAAAATGTCCGCTGAACTGGATCAATACCACCGTTTCGATTGGGGTGTGCCTCCTACTTCCAAAGGCGACTACGCCTTTGTGCTGCACATGCTCTCCAGCCTGGATGCGGAAAACGGCCGCATGGCAGTGGTGCTGCCCCATGGTGTTCTGTTCCGTGGGGCCAGCGAGGGAAAAATTCGCCGTCAGTTGGTGGAGATGAATCTGCTGGATGCAGTCATTGGCCTCCCTGCCAACCTGTTTTACGGCACTGGTATCCCTGCCTGTATCCTGGTATTCAAGAAGAACCGGACATGCCGTGATGTGCTGTTCATCGACGCCTCTGGGGACGGGAACTTCGAAAAGGGTAAGAACCAGAACATTCTGCGGGACAGCGACATCACCCGCATTGTCAATGCCTATCAAGCACGACAGAACGAGGATAAGTATAGCTATGTGGCCTCCTTCGACGAGATCAAGGAGAACGACTTCAACTTGAATATCCCCCGGTATGTGGATACCTTTGAGGAAGAAGAAATGGTAGATATCGACGAGGTGCAGCGAAACATTGCCAATATTGAGTCAGAACTGGCTGAAGTGCAGGCGCAGATGAAGAGCTATCTGGAGGAGCTGGGATTATGAGCGGTGAACTGGCGAATACCGGTAAAATCCTGATTTATCAAAACGAAAAGGGCGATACCAAGATCGATGTCTATTTTGAGGAAGATACCATCTGGATGACTCAAAAAGCAATGTGTGAGCTTTACCAGGTAGCCAAGTCTTCCGTCAGTGAGCACATCAGTAATATTTTCAAAGACGGAGAATTGGAACCCGAAGCAACTGTTCGGAAATTCCGAACAGTTCAAACTGAGGGCACCCGGCAGGTGACAAGAGAGCGTGACTACTACAATCTCGACATGATTCTGGCCGTTGGTTATCGGGTGCGGAGCAATGTGGGCATACACTTCCGTCGGTGGGCCAGCAGTATTCTGACCGAGTACATGAAGAAGGGCTTTGCCCTCAATGACGAGCGGCTGCGCAATCCCCGTGAATTCGGCGCTGACTACTTTGATGAATTATTGGAGCGCATCCGGGATATCCGTGCCAGTGAGAAGCGGGTGTATCAGAAGGTCAAGGAGATTTTCGCACTCTCGGTGGACTACGACAGCAAAAGCCAGATTGCCCAGAATTTCTTCAAGTCAGTGCAGAACAAGCTGGAATATGCCGCTACGGGCCACACCGCGCCGGAACTCATTGTCCAGCGGGCCGACGCATCCAAGGACAACATGGGGCTCACCTCGTTCAAGGGAGCCAAGGTGCGCCGGGGCGATGTGACGGTGGCAAAAAATTACATGACCCATGATGAAATCAGCACGCTGAATCTCATTGTGAATATGTATCTGGACTATGCGGAGCTGCAAGCCAAAGGACACCACCCCATGCACATGGCGGACTGGGAGAGCAAGCTGGGCGATTTCCTGCGCTTCAACGGCCGGGAGGTTTTGGAGAATTTCGGCACGGTCAAGCGGGAAGTGGCGGAAAAACTGGCTCTGGAGCAATATGAGCAGTACGATACCCACCGCCGGGCACTGGAAGCGGTGGATGATGTGGACGAGCTGGCCGCAGATGTGAAGCGGTTGAAACGATAAATATAAGTTAAAGGATGGGGTGTATCAAATGACTTTTGAAGAAATCAAAGCAAAGATTGAAGCGTGCGCTTCCGTATCGATTACTGAAATCAAAGAAATCCAGTACGGAAAATGTATCTGTCTCAGCAATGGAGGAAAAATCAACTGCTTTAACACAGGAAAATATACTGTACAGGGGAAGGCACAGGATCAGGTTAAAGCCATTCTGGAAGGTATAGTTGAGCCGAATAACCGAAAGATTTTTGTTGTTTATGGTCATGACGAGATAGCCCGTACACAGTTAGAGGCATTACTACGCCGGTGGGACCTGGAACCCATTATTCTGGATCAACAGGCATCTGGCGGCCAAACAATCATCGAAAAGCTTGAAGAATATGGCTCCGATGTGGGGTATGCGATTGTTTTGGCAACACCTGACGATGACGGAAAGGCCAAATCGGAAACTGTATACAAATCCAGAGTTCGTCAAAATGTCGTGTTGGAACTTGGTATGTTCCTTGCCAAATTAGGAAGAGAACGGGTTGCCATTTTGTTGAAAGAAGCTGCTGATTTTGAAAAGCCTTCGGATATCCAAGGGCTTGTCTATATTCCCTTCCAGAACAAAGTGGATGAGGTGGCCCTCAGTTTGATTCGAGAGTTGAGCCGACAGGGATATAAAATTGACACCACAAGAATTTGAACAGGTGATAGTATGACACCAGAAATTAAGCAGCGAATTGAGCAGATTCGCCGGGGTGATATTCTGGAAGGGTATAAAAAAACAAAAGCAGGTATTCTCCCTGGCGATTGGGATGTGTATATGCTTGGAGATTGCCTCAGCCGTGTGGAGAGACCGGTGGAGGTTAAGCCTAACGAATTGTACACGCAAATCGGTATCCGTTCCCATGGGAAAGGCCTCTTCTATAAAGAACCCGTTACAGGTGTAGCACTGGGAAACAAGGCGGTCTTTTGGATTGAGCCCGACTGCTTTATCGTGAATATTGTTTTCGCATGGGAACAGGCAATCGGGAAGACCACACAATCTGAAGTAGGAATGATTGGTTCCCACCGTTTTCCAATGTACCGTCCAGTAAACGATAGAATTGATATTGATTACCTGATTTTTTATTTTTTGACAAAGCGGGGAACCGATATTCTGGAGGCAGCATCTCCTGGAGGAGCAGGGCGAAACAAAACACTGGGACAAGATCGCTTTTTGAAAAGTAAAATCGTACTGCCTCCCATTGAAGAACAACAAAAAATTGCTGCTATCCTCACCACCCAAGACAGAGTGATTGAACTGAAAGAAAAGCGCCTTGCCGAAAAGCAGCGACAGAAAAAGTATCTCATGCAGCAGTTATTGACCGGGAAAAAGCGCCTGCCGCGGTTTAGTGGGGAGTGGAAAGCAAATCGCCTCCGCAACATTACAACGCGACACACAAAAAGAAATACCATAGGAAATACCAATGTGCTTACTATTTCTGCACAGTACGGGCTAATCAATCAGGCTGAATTTTTCAACAAAGCGGTTGCGAGCGATGACAAGAGCAACTATTTCCTTCTGGAAAAGGGTGACTTTGCCTACAATAAGAGCTATTCTAACGGCTATCCCTTCGGGGCTATTAAGCGGTTAACACGGTATGAAGTGGGAATAGTATCTCCGCTCTATATTTGTTTTCGGATAAAAGAAGGAAGTGTTTCCGGAGAATATTTGGAGCAGTATTTTGAAGCAGGTATTATGAACCATGAGATACAGGCATTTGCTCAGGAAGGGGCTCGAAACCATGGTTTACTAAATATTGCAGTTGACGATTTTTTTAATTCGAAAATTCTGCTTCCTTCACCGGAGGAACAAACCGCCATTGCTGAAGTCCTTTCTGCTTCCGACCGTGAAATTGGCCTGTTGCGGCAGGACATTGAACATGAAAAACAAAAGAAAAAGGCCCTGATGCAGCTGTTACTGACGGGCATTGTGAGGGTAAAAGTATGAAAGAGATATATCATGACATTTTTATTGGCAATGAGCAAGATTACCATTTAATACAGCGGGAGAGCAACTGGGCAGTCTTGCATTGCTGTAAGCATCCATTTCATTGCCAATTTGTAGGGTATCGTGGCACGCTACCTTCTACCCATCCCAATTATGCATTAAAGCGCATTGAAAATGAAATGGCACTTAATCTTGTTGACATGGATCGGTTTAGTGAAAATTATTTGGACTTTAATCGAGATATGTTCGATACCGCTTTTTCATTTTTGGATGAGTATAGACTTCAGGGGTACAAAATCCTAATTCATTGCAACCAGGGGGAATCGCGGGCACCAACAATTGGCTTGCTTTATATTGCACGCTTGGGGGCATTCGAGTATGCTGATTTCGATACCTCTGTTCAAAAATTAAAGGAAATATACTCTGTATACATGCCGAAAAGAAATATATTTTTGACTGTTAAGTCCCTTTGGAGAGACTTTGTACAGAATCCAGTAGAGGAGGTGAATACATAATGGCAACCAATCCCCCCAGCGGTGACGGACATAGAAACGGTGCGGTAAAAGACCGTTCTCAGACTTTCAACCCTGTTACAAAACAATGGGTAAAGCGAGACAGCGACACCGGTCGTTTTATGGATGTCAAAAAGGATGGCACTCCTTTTAAG
>OAVJ01000820.1_pt1 | contig 15667 bp, 15 predicted proteins | sample 1516901 | NCBI WGS metagenome assembly OAVJ01 (sample SAMEA2580073, study PRJEB22360) | human gut metagenome | biome: human gut; feature: human-associated habitat; material: faeces | place: Denmark | collected 2008/2010 | reverse complement strand
CCCGCCTGTATCGGCTGGCCGCTGGCTGTGATTCCGTGACCCTCTCCGCAGATATGCGGGTATTGCTCGGTGCAGTAAGCCGTGCAGAAAAACACTCCTGCATCTTCCAGCTCAACTTTCCCATCGGCCAGAGCATCAAGGCGAAGCTGCATAGAATCTATAACCTCTTCGTCCTCTACTGCCCGGTCGATCCAGTGCTGCGCCCGGCTTGCGTAAATGTCCCGCTGCGTTTCAAGGTCCGCGATCCGGCTTTTCAGCACACCGACCTTTGCGCAGTTGATGATTTCAGCGGCGCAGATCAGAGCCAGAATTGCTTTTTCTCTTCTCGTCACTGTTCCACCTCTTTGGATTTGACCACCAGCCACCACAGCGCGGCGTGAAGCGCATACTTCGGGCAAGCCTGAACTGTTGCCATGCCTGCCACGATCGGAATTGCTTCTTCGATTTCCTCTTTCTTCGGCATCGACGCAAGATCAAACCTCGCCCGTGCCACCTTTTCCAGAACCCTGATTGCATCAACGTACAGCACGTTCTCGACCTCCTATTTGATTTTTTCTATCCTTGTCACAGTAATCTTTTCATACTCGTGGCGGTGGAACTTTTGAATTTTTCGGCGGGGGGTGTTCTCTTCTTTCCTCAAAAGGACACGCCGCGCTGTTTTCGGCGGGCGTTTTCCTCTGCTTCGCTCTCCCCCCAGCCGTTGACGCGGATCGTGTGTACATCCGTTTCGTCAGCGGTGCAACAGACGACAATCACCTTGTACCTCTGCATCTACTTTCCTTTCTGTGTTACAATGTTCGGGCCTCGGTCAATCATCGGACTTCCGTCTGCACGAGCGGTCAGCGTTCTTGCTACCGTATCCCCGGCATTTGCAAAGGCCGTGTCCGGTACATCGCCAACGCTATACGCTACTGCGTGTTCGTGTCCTTTTGTTATCGTATACTGCGGGTCGCCATCGTTGCCGATACCAAGTCCCGTTCCTCGACCAAGGGCTTTGTACCGCGTCGCAAGCATTGTGTTTATTGGGAAGCACCCGTGGCTTTCAAAAAGCGTTTGGTCTTGATGGGTTGCCAGCGTTGCGGAAAGTTCTTCTTGCACAAGTGCGCCCTTTCCACCGCCCTCACATCCTCCACGGATTTTCATGGTATATGCTGCTGACCCCCCCGCTGGGTTTTGATGCCACCATTCGATCATGCCATGAATAGCAGTCAGCAGTAAGTCCTGCAACTTCCCCCCCCTGCGGGATGCACGGGTCAAAATTCCATTGAGTGCCTTTTCGCTCAAAAACGACCACTCCGGCGGATTCTCCACAAGTATCGCAGATAGCATATATTCTTCGCCTGCGCTGGGGTACTCCCCAAAATTGCGCGTTGACGATTCGATAGGCAACAGCTCCGTAATCTGCGAAGTTCCTCCACTTTCCGTGCTGCCGAATAAACTTAGCTGCTCCACCTCCGGTAAATTCTCTAAGACAGAGCAGTTCATTGAGGACAACTTCAAAATCTTCACCTCCGTTCGATGAAAGTGCGCCCGGCACGTTTTCCCAGATCACAAAGCGTGGGTATCTTCCGTTAGTTGCTGCCAGCATTTCCCGGATGATCCGTATTGCTTCTCTGAACAGGCCGGACCTTTCTCCCTTCAAACCGGCGCGTTTCCCTGCAATGCTCAAGTCCTGACAGGGTGAACCGAACGTGATAATATCCACCGGCTCGATTTTCGACCCTTTTATTTCCGTTACACTGCCCAAATGCTTCATGTGCGGCAGATGGGTTCTTGTCACCGCAATCGGGTAAGGTTCTACTTCACTCGCCCAGACCGGATGACCGCCGCACATGGCGGCGCACAGCGGCATTGTTCCGCTTCCGTCAAACAGGCTTCCCAGCTTCACCTCATGCGGCGGCTTTCCAAGCTCGCGGAATGCGTTCTGGATAAAGAAAAGGGCATTCGGCAACGCCATGCCATTTCCCCACATCGCATATTCTGCCGCCAAACTGTGCAGCCCATCGTGCCACCGCATCAACACTTCATCGCTCTTTGCGCCGTCCGCGCGAAGGATGGTCTGTTTTGGTTTTGTCTTTTTGATTTCGCAACTTCTGGCATAGACTTCCCGCCAGAAGTTGAACTCTTTCGGATTTTTCAGCGATTCAATTTCCGCCCATCCATCCGGGAACCCTTGCAATCGACTACATTCCAGCGGAATCAATCGGCGGACGATCCAGTCCGGCTGTTCTCTTTCTTCGCAAACCACCGTTTCCGAACCCCCTCCCAACGCTCCACCTGATTTTTTAAGCGTTCCGCTCACATCATCCTCTATGTAACTGTCATATTGCAGTTCTCTATAAGCGACTGCGTGGCGGTCTACTGTATTCAGCGTAAAAGACGTATCTTCTTTTACGCCGCTCCCGTTTTGGTTGGTGTTTCTATCGACAAAATTCCCGGCCAGACACATTGATTTTTCACTGTGAACTTTCATGCTACCCCCCCCCCGAATCAAAATCGACTGTGACCGCATGGCCGACGCGCTGTTCAGGAGAGTTGGAGCAATACCATCCGAACTATATACCCTTGCTCCTTGCGGAAATTCCGGTGTCAAACATTCGATTTCCATTGACGTTCTCCATTCTTTCTTGTGCGGACGGTCGGGATCGAACCGACCTTTCGGCTCAGAGTAACAGGGAAGCCGTTCTTCTCCATTGCGCATCCGCATAATAGACACCCGCCGCCCTGCTGAACTCTAAGAAAGACAGGGCGGCGGGGCGGTCTGATCTACCAAACCAGACCTACCACCTTTGGCTTGGGTGGATCGGACAAGGCATTTCTTCGCTCATGCAGCGGGCATACCTTTCAACCTCCGTCGTTGTCATGCAGGTATGGCTTGACGCTTCGCGCCTGCCGGTGCAGTCCGGCTTCCATGATTTCAAGTAAAGCAGGTGCGGACGGGGTTCGACCCCGCTTTCGGTAGCCGGTCGCGCATCCAGCCACCCCGCACCACATATAAAAGCCGCCCCGCTGACGCGGCGCAGGGCGGCTTGTTTACCTCGAAAGATGTTTTGTATCAGCAGCACCCTTGTTGGTTTTCTCGTAATGCTCACAGTTCAGGTTGTACCCATCACACGGCGCACACTTCGCGACCGTGATTCTGAACGTGTGTCGGCACTGTTCGCTCTTGCGAACTTCATTTATGGTGGGGCTTCTGTTATGTATCTTCATGTTCTTTACTGCTTTCCAAAAATAGACTTGAGGATTTCTTTCAGCGCACCCTCGTCCCGAACGGCATTGAAACCGCCGTTCATATCGAATGCGTCCGTGCCTTTCTCGAACTCCGCCTTACGCCGCATCGCCATAATGCGAATGGTGCCCACGATTGCCCTCTCCATCGCATCTACCGCTTCTGCGTCGTTAAGGCTTTTGAAAATGCCGTCAGCACCTTGCGCCACCAGAAAGCCCAGCTTGTACGGACTACCTTTCGCCTTTACCAGCGAGCGTCCTTTTCCCTCGTCCACCACCGACAATTCAGCCGGTTCGTAAAAGCACTTTTCCATGTCGTTCATAACTTTGTCCTTTCTTTTCTTGATGAATATTCGGAAGTGGCGGCGCATCCCAGAGTCAGCACTGGGCGGCGGGGCGGTGTAAATTCCCCGCTTGCACTGGCTGCGCCATAGAAAGGAGCGGTGTCGTACAGCGCAATGCTTCCGCCCCCATACCCGTGCGGGTCGCCCTACCGTGTTCTTTTCATCTCCGGTAGGCAAGATGCCGGTCTTGCGGAAACCGGCTGACCGGTGCGCTCCCTAAGTGCCCGGTCATGTGGCAGGCGTGTTTCGGTACGCCCAAACCGTTTTTATTTGAACCAGCTCTTTGCGTTGTCCCAGTTCTGAACAGCAAATGCAACGAGCCACAATGCCGTTGGAATTTTCCAATCAAATACCCGCCCTGCAAAACAGCAGATCAGGTAAACCGGAGTGGCGAACGAAGCCCACGATAGGCCCAACGCAAACCCCATGATAAAGCACTCTACAAAATAGATCAGCATTTTCTCTCCCGGCTTTTGGCTGCGCTACCGCGCAGCCCATCAGCTTTTCAGCGTTCAGCTTTCTGCTTCTTCTTGAAGAAAGCGGAACGGCCCCCGCTGCTCGCCCACGAATCAGAGCGCGGAATGCTGAGGTACAAGCTGAACACACCGGCACCCCCGCCACCGGACCAGGAGCCGCCGCGGACCGGAATGTATTCGCCCTCAGTTGCATCAATGTAGCAGTAGGCTTCTTCCTCCCCGGCGAACAGCGCATACTCTTTGAGCATTTCGCTCTTGCATTCCGTCTTGACCTTGCCCCACTCAGAGCTGCCCACGCCGCCCGCTTCATCGTTGTCAGTGGTAAACACGATCTCGCTGCCGGATGCGGAAACATACACTGGTGCGCCCTTATCGTCCGTCAGCAGCTTCCAGTCGTCGCCGCACTGGGTCAGGTCGGTTTCGGGGAGTGCTGCATCGTTATTCGCGGCCACCATCAGCACACCGTTTTTAATCCGCAGACCGGCCAGCACTTCCCAGATATTGCCGCACAGATCGTGGACACCGGTTTTGGTGTGATCGTGCGTCCACGTTTCCGGGCCAGTTCCGGTGAGCGTCCGATTGCTGTTCGGTGCTTTCTGGCCGTGCTCCTTATGGTCGCCATGCCATGCGCCGTAGTCGGTGTTCCCGTGCGGCAGAGTCCCCAGTTTCAGACTAAGGTTTGCAAGGAAGCCCCACTCTGCTGCCGTCATTGGATGCCAGCCCTCGCCCTTGCTGAAACAGGCTTTGGAGAAGTCGTCCAGCGTGATGTTTCCCGCCGGTTTCTGAAACGGCAGGCTGTACGGCTTTCCGTTAATCATCACATTGGGGTACACGGAAATATAGATTTCGTCGTATCCCTCGCCGCCGATGATGAACGCCGGGTGCGGCTTGTCGCTGCCACCGAACAACTCTTTATTGCTCATGCGGCGGAATCGGTGCATGATGGACGGAATGCCCGCATCGTCATAGATTGCCACCACGTCCCAGTCTGCGCCGGGTGCAACTTCTTTCGGCGTGGTCAGCGGCTTCATATCTCCCGTGTTCAGTTCTTCCGGGTCACGGCAACCGTCCTCGAAAACGGATGGAGGAAGAGCCGGGAAGTAAAATCCGGGTGCGGCATACTTGTCCGCCATGTCAAGGAATCTGCCGGACAGCTCCCGCACCATGTCGTCGCTTCCCTCTGCCCTCATGCTCAGGCTCATGTAGTCAAGCTTCACTTTCGCCATGTTCGTTCTCCTTTGCTGCTTTCATCTGTTCACGCCGTTTCTGGCGTTCCTCAAACTTGCGACGTTCCTCTTCTTCCTCTTTGCGGCGGCGTTCGGTTTCTTCGTACCGCCACCGGCCATAGGATTTACCCGCTGCATCCGCCTGTCGAACATCCAGCATCAGCCGATCCGGGGTAATGCGAGTTTTGCACTGCGCACGTTCCGCCGGGGTGGTCTGGCTCTTTGCATTGCAGATCGGACACAGTTTGATGAAAGGTGACTCCGCAATGAATGTTTCCTTACAGGCCGTGCAGGTCTTAAACATCGGCATTTGCGGTGTCCTCCTGCTTCTTATGATGGATGCTGCGGCGGGCATCGCAGATTCTTTTCTGTGCCAGCTCTGCGCTGTACTCGCAGTTCCCGTTCTTGTCCACCCGCCCGGTGTCACCGCGGCGAAGTTCGTTATAAATGGTGGAGCGGTGAACCCTCAGAGTTTCCGCGATACTCTCCACGCTGATCCTATCGAGGTAATATTTTTCCAGCTTCCGACGATCCTCAATCGTCAAATGTCTGCCGCCCAAAGCTCTCTCATCCCCCTTGTTGCCTAAAAATGCTCAAAAAAAATAAACCCGGAAGAAACCGTGTCGATTTCTTTCGAGTTTATTTTAACTATTCAGCAAGCCCTTTCACCCGCCCATGGGCTGGTAGCGGGTAAGCACCGTATGCAGTCCCAGCTCCCGGGCGCGTGCCAGTAAGTACCGGTAACGGCACAGCAGCGCCTGCCGCTCGTAGATGCGCTGCTCGATGAGGTCGGTGTCCACCTCCATATCAAACATCATCTCGTTGCGCTTCAGGCAGAACAGGCATTCTTTCAGTTCTTCTTCCAGTTCCGGGTGGTAGCGCTCGTGCTCGGTATCCCGCGGGACGCGGGGCGAAAGCAGGGTCTGGGCGTTTTGTGTGGTTCGTTCCGGCATAGGCATCCTCCTTCTGGTACTTTGCAAGGTTTTGTACCTTCCAGTATAGGCGGTGCGGTGCGCAGAATGTGCCGAAGCGTGGCAGCGCTCCGGCACAGATTATCCGGCGCTGCTGCGGCATTTTCCAAAAAAGTACAACTTTTTTCAAAAATACGCTTGACAACTCCGGGCTTTTCCCGTATAATAGCACACGTTGAGCGGCTCACCCCGCAAAACACAACAGAATATTGGGGATTTGCATAGTGGTAGTGCGGTAGACTCTGACTCTACTTGTGGGAGTTCGATTCTCTCATCCCCAACCAGAACAAAGCCATCTGAGGAAACTCAGGTGGCTTTTCTGTTTGCATTATTCTGCGCGGCGCAACCATTCAGAATGCCCTCCGCTTTGCTCTGGGCATTTTCAGCGGAAGGATTATTTTAATATTTCGCGTTTGTCGCACTCTGCGGAGTGCTCCAAACGCTATTTTCACAGGAGGGGCCGCAATGGTTAAAGAGCAGTCTAAATCACAAAATGCAGTTGACTTCTACGACCCCACTGGTGAAAAGGGGATTCAGAAAAGCCCACAGGCTTTTCTGAATCCCGAATAAAAAACCGATTCCGCTAATTATGCGCAGAGCGGAGCGGAGCGCATTTCCAATCGTTCGTACCCGCACACACAAAAACCGGGCAGCCCGCAGACTGCTCGGTTTTTTGCTATACCGTTGATTTTGCCTTAATAAAGAGCTTTCTTTTACAGAATAGTAATGCGGCCTGCGCCGTAGGGCTGCTCGTAGTTGAGCAGATAGCCGGGGTAAGCGGCCAGCGGGCTGTTGGCGCTGGACAGGTGCGGCAGACCCGCAGCATCTGCGCCGTCAAAAATCATAGCGTAGGTAGACATCACCAGATAATCCTCGGACACATAGTCCTTGATCAGCTCTGCGCCGTCAAACATGGCAAAGCCGTCGCCCAGATTGCGCAGAGTGTAGTTCATGCCGGCCAGCGCGTAGGTAGCGCTCGGGTCCAGCGGCAGATAGCTGCCGGAAGCCTTATCGTAGATCTTCACGTTCTGTACGCGCGGAGTGCCGGTGGCGCTGCCGATCCAGACATTCTTCTCATCGGTCTGCACGGTGTTGGGGATATCGGTGTGGATCTCGTAGGTAGCACCTGCCACCTGCAGGAAGCCGCCGTTCTCCTTGCCGCCCTCGCCTGCAAAGCGGGCTGCAAACTCCAATGCGTCCTGGATCTGCTTGCCGGTGACCGACATCAGGCAGGCCACGTTGCCAAAGGGGCTGACCTGCTTGCAGGTCTTGAAGGTCCAATCGCCTGCGGGCACATCGGCGCGGATGCCGCCGCCATTCATGATGGCCAGATCACAGTGCAGCTTTTCCACTTCGTTGAAGTAGGCGTAGATGCCGTCGGCCACAAAGTCGCCGAGGTTGGTCTCGGCAGAGCGGATGCGGCGCTTGCCGGTGGCGGGGTCAGAGACGTAGAAATCGCTGTCGCCCACAGCGATCTTCTCGCCCAGCATATCGTCCACGGTATTCACCCAGCTGGTCTGCATGGCGGCAATGCCTGCATCCATACCCTCGTGGGTGGGGATGAGCTTGGTGGTGATGATGCCGTCCGCAGCGATGGTCATCTCGCCAACGTTGGCAAAGTAAGAACCGGTCTGGGTCAGGGTGACCGCCTTGCCGGAAGCATCCTGCACCTGCTTGTTCTCCATTACGGTATGGGAGTGGCCGTCGATAAAGGCGTCAAAGCCGCTGGTGTGGGCAATAACTTCCTCACTGGTCCACGGAGAGGAAGAGGGGTCTACGCCCAGATGGCCCAGACCGATGACCACGTCTGCCAGAAGCTTTGCCTTATCAATGGCCTTCTGCACGGCGTCATAGAGCTTTTTGCCGTCCTCGCCGCCCTGAATGTCGTAGATGTACTTGCGCTGTGCCTTGTCCATAAAGTAGGCAGGGGTGGACTTGGTAAAGGTCTCGGGGGTAGTCACGCCCACAAAGGCGATGCGTCTGCCGCCGCGCACGAACACCTTGACGGAGGGCAGCACACGCAGGCCGGTGCGCAGGTCTACCCAGTTGCAGGACAGGTACGGGAAGTCCGCTTCCTTCATGATGGCCTTGGCGCGGTCCATGCCGTAGTCAAACTCGTGGTTGCCGGGGGTGGCGACATCGTAACCGGCAGCGTTCATCAGCTTGATGATGGAAGCGCCCTCGTCCATAGAGCCATAGGCAGTGCCCTGCACATGGTCGCCTGCATCTACCAGCAGCACATCCTTGCCGGCGTTCTGGTAGCTCTGCTTCAGGTCGGCAATGGCGGCGTAGGTCAGCTTGGGGCTCTGCTTGTCGATGTAAGTATGGACATCGTTGGTGTACAGGATGGTGACGTCAGACTTATCACCAAGCCAGCAGGCCGATGCGGCGGGCGCACCGATGGCCATGGATGCAGCGGCAGCGGTCACACCAGCAGCCTTTAAAAAGCTGCGACGGGAAATAAGTTGTTTCACAGGAAAACGACCTCCTTTTATTTTTGGCGTATCGCATTTGGGCAGGCTCTTCCCTCCTGCCCTTTCAATAGTTCTAGCATAGCACAGAACGCCGCCGCAGACAAGCCAAAATCGTTCTTTTGGCACAAATAATTTTCACGTCCCGCTTTATTTTGACACACATTGTACCATTTTTACACAAATCCCATACAAAAAAGACCTCCCCGCGCCCTGTCGCAGAGCAGCGGAGAGGTCTTTTTTAGGGGGATTCAGACCCGTTGCCGGGTCTATCGGAGGAGAGGAAATATCAGATGGCGTTATACTCCTTGAGGAACTTCTCAAGGTCGGTACCCTCGATCTTCTTCAAAGCTTCCTTCAAAGCCAGACGCGGGATCAGCGGCAGATCCATGTCGGTGATCTTTTTGCCGTCGCGCAGCTTCACGGTGGCATCGATCAGGGCGCGCACATCGTAGGTGCTGCCCCAGACCTCGGGCACGCCGCGGTCGATGTTCAGCAGGGTGTACACGGCTTCCATACCGGTGCGCATGGAGTACTCGGTGGTAAAGATGGTGTCGCGGGCGGTCTCGGCAAACTGGCCAAGGAAGGCAAAGTTCACAGCACCCTCGGGCACAACATCGGGACGGTCGCCCATGGCACGGGGCATGAAGAAGGCATCGATATAGGGCATCATCACAGGCACGGTGTTGGCGCTGTGCTCTGCCAGTTCAGCGATCTGATCCTCGGGCACGCCGATGTGGTACAGCCACTCCATGCAGATCTCGCGGCCGGTGCAGTCACGCATGGGCTTCTTGACGTAATCGCCGGGCTTATCGCTGAACAGGCCGTACACCCAGACGCACAGCTGGTTCTTGGGCTGATCCTTGAACTGCTGCTGACGGTTCAGCGTCCAGCTGAGCAGCCAGCTGGAGTCCTTGACGGTGACGATGCCGCCGGTGACAGTGTGGCCGCTGAAGGGGTCGCGCTTGCAGATCTTGCGGATATACTGGGGGATCTTGTCGTCCAGCGTGGTGATGGTGGCGCTTTCCCAGTTGCTCAGCTCCGGCTCGGAGCAGAACTTTTCCGGGTGACCGAAGGAGGGATCCTGTGCGGCGATCTTCTTCCACAGATCCCAGCCGTTGCCGGGCTGGATGGTGGGGTCGAAACCGGTGGCCTTATTCTGTGCGCCCACGGTGCAGCTTTCCACACAGCCGCCGTTGGTGATGAACAGCAGATCGTTCTCGGTCAGGTCGATATTAGAAGTCTCGCCCGCGTGCTCCACGGTGACAGAGCTTGCCAGCTTGCGGCCGTTCTGGATATCGAACTTGACATCGGTGACCTTGGTGTTGTAGTGGAACTGCACGCCAAAGCTTTCCAGATAGTGCACCATGGGCAGGATGATGGACTCGTACTGATTATAGCGGGTAAAGCGCAGGGCGGTAAAGTCCGGCAGACCGCCGATGTGGTGGATATAGCGCTTGAGGTACAGCTTCATTTCCAAAGCGCTGTGCCAGTTCTCGAAGGCGAACATGGTGCGCCAGTACATCCAGAAGTTGGTGTTGAGCACCTCGTCATCGAAGAAATCGGTGATCTTTTTATCCTGCAGCTGCTCGTCCGGGGTGAAGAACAGCTTCATGATCTCCATGGCACCCTTATCGGACAGGCCGAACTTGCCATCGGTGTGGGCATCCTCGCCGCGGTTGACGGTGGCACGGCACAAGGAGAAGTTGGGGTCCTCCTTGTTCAGCCAGTAATACTCGTCCAGCACGCTGGCACCCTCGGTCTCCAGAGACGGGATAGAGTGCAGCAGATCCCACATGACCTCGAAGTGGTTGTCCATCTCGCGACCGCCGCGCATCACATAGCCGATATCGTACTTGTAGCCATCGCAGGCACCGCCTGCCAGTGCGTTCTTTTCAAACACATGGACGTGCTCGCCCTTCATCTGACCGTCACGCACCAGATAGCAGGCAGCGGTCAGGGCTGCCAGACCGGAGCCGATGATATAAGCGGATTTATGATCCACGCCCTCCGGCTTTTTGGGGGTTGCAAAAGCTTCGTAGTTGCCACTGGAATAGTACATAAAAAAGCCTCCCTGCTTCAAAAATATCTTTTCACAGCCTTCGTCGTGCTGTTCTCTATGGCAACAGTATACCCCGCAAAGTGAACTTAAACAACAAACAAACTTTGCCCGGTGTATAGATTTTTTACATCCGCCCTTATTTGCTGGAAATGCGTACAAATTGTGACATAGTGCGAAGCGCAAAAGCATTTAAAGCATTCCCGCAAAAACGCAATGCCGGACAGCTTGCAGGCTGTCCGGCATTGCTCTAATTCAAAATAATTTTCCGCTATTCATGCCCAGAGCATAGCGGCGGGCATTCAAAACCGTCCCGCACAAAAAGAGAGCCGCCGCACAAAGGTCTGTGCAGCGGCTCTCTATCGGTTTTAGTTCATCTCTTCCAGAGCCTTTTTCAGGTTCTTGGCGATCTGGTCCGGGCAGCTGGTGCTGCGGAAGCCGCACAGCGTACCATCCAGACGGGCAATGGCGTCCTCTGCCTTCATGCCGGTAAGCAGCTGGCAGATGCCCTTCAGGTTGCCGTTGGCAGCCGCCGATGACCTCGATGGATGCAATGGTGTGGTCATCGTTCAGCACAAAGTTGGTCTGCTTGGAGCAGGTGCCCTTGTTCGGGAAGGAAAATTCCTTGCTCATGGTCTTTACGTCCTCTCTCTTTTACGTTTTTCGGCGATGGCGCGCAGCTGCGCTGCGGCTTCGTCCGGTGCGGTGCAGGTGCCGATGGGGTGGGGGTGCTTGTGGTTGCGGCCATGGAAGTCCGTGCCCGCAGTAGCCACAAGGCCGTACTGCTTGCACAGGGCAAGACACTCGGCGCTGTCCTCCGGGCTGTTGCTGGGGTGGTACACCTCTATGCCGTCCACTGCGCCCTCTGCCGCCAGCTCGCGCAGCAGGGGCATACTTTTGTACACCGTGGGGTGGGCAAACACCACCGCGCCGCCGCTGGCTTTAGCGGTAGCCAGCACCTGCCGCACCGGCAGATACTCCGGCGAGTGCAGCACGATGCCCCGGGGGTTCCACCCGAACAGCTTGTGGTAGGTCTCGCCGTAGATGCTGCCATCGGTCAGGCCCAGCAGTTCCAGCGCCTGCATCAGTCCGCTTTTGAACAGCACCCCGCTGGCCTTGGTGGTCTCCCACGCAAGGTCGGTGGTAAACTGCGGGTACAGCTGCTCCAGCTCCTTTGCGCTCTGCAAAGCGCAGGCGTTGCGACGCTCCTTCATGATGGCGCAGTGCTCCCGCAGCGCCGGGCAGTTAATGTCTGGGTAGTCGCACAGCAGGTGCACCCGATGCTGCCGCTCAAAGTCGTAGCCGGTCAGCTCCACGGCGGGGATCAGCTCTACCCCGTCCTGCCCGGTGTGGGCATAGGCGTACTGGGCGCTGAGCAGAGTGTCGTGGTCGGAAAGGGCGATGGCGTGCAGCCCGGTGCGGGCAGCGATGGGTGCCAGCCGCTCAATGGGCACAGCACCGTCCGAGCAGGTGGAATGGATATGCAGGTCACAGGACATAGCGGGTTACTTCCTTAGTGCTTATAGAAATTGATCAGGCAGCCGTCAGCCAGGATCTGGCGCTCGTCGGTGGTGAGCGGAGCCATGTACAACTCGAACTCCTTGACGGTATCGCCCAAAACGTAGGCCTTGATGCTCTGCAGATCGCCCTTGAGTGCTTCCCGCACATTGGGGATGAGCACATAATCCCCCAGACCAAAGGGGGTGGCACCTGCCAGCTGCAGGGGCAGCATACCCCAGTTGATCAGGTTGGAGCGGTAACGCTTGGTGGCGTACTCGGTAACGATATTGGCACCGGCACCCAGCACACGCTGGCAGCTGGCGGCCTGCTCGCGGGCAGAGCCGTCACCGGGCTTGACTGCAAAGATGGTAGAGGCGATCTGGATATCGTTCCACTTCAGCTGCTCGCAGCCGGGCACGGCGTTCACCTTTGCCAGTAGGGCGGCGTCCCCTGCACCGGCGCGACGGGCAGCTTCCTCGGCCTGCACGGCCTTGGCGCGGCCCACATACTCCGGGTCCTTGCGGCTGAGGGTGAACTCAGCCAGACCCAAGGGGTTGGAACGGTACGAGGACGTCTCGCCGGAGGGGATCAGCTCATCGGTGGTGGTGACGGGGTCGGTGATATAAGAAGCCACCTTCAGCAGCAGGTTGTCGCCCAGCGGTGCGATCTCCGGCCAGTCCTTGATGTTGGGGCCGAACTTGAGCAGGGCATCGTAGTCGCCCTTGCCAAAGCCCTGATACACGCGGGTGTCGTAGCTGGAAGCATCGTACTGGTACTCCGGCACGGTGGGATCGTAATCAATGTCGGTGGCGGGGGTCAGGATGCCGCCGTTTGCGGTGGTGGCTGCAATGCTGCGGGCATCCATCAGTGCCACACCGGACAGCTGGCCGCTGCCGGGCTTGGAGCCCTCGCGGCTGGGGAAGTTGCGGGTGGTGTGACGGATGGACAGTGCACCGTTGGCGGGCACATCGCCTGCGCCGAAGCAGGGGCCGCAGAAGGCGGTGCGGATGGTGGCACCGCTGGCCATCAGTTCGCCGATGACGCCGGTGCGCACCAGTTCCATCATGATGGGCTGGCTGCCGGGGTAAACGCTCAGGGCGTAGTCGCCGCAGCCGCCGGTGTGACCCTTGAGGATGGAAGCAGTCTCGTAGATGCTGTCGTACAGGCCGCCTGCACAGCCTGCAATCACGCCCTGATCCACACGCAGCTTGCCGTTCTCGATCTTGCTGCACAGATCCAGCTGCACATCCTTGCGGCCGATCAGCTTCTGCACATCCTGCTCGCAGGCGTGGAGGATGTCCTCCAGATTTGCGTTCAGCTCCTCAATGGTAAAGGCGTTGGAGGGGTGCATGGGCAGGGCGATCATGGGACGGATGGCAGAAAGATCCACCTCCACCACGCCGTCGTAGTAGGCAAGGTCTGCCGGTGCCAGCTTTTTGTAGTCCGCTGCACGGCCGTGCACTGCCAGAAAACGCTGGGTGGTCTCATCGGTCTCCCAGATGGAGGACAGGCAGGTGGTCTCGGTGGTCATGGCATCAATGGCGTTGCGGGTATCCTGCCGCAGGGAAGCAATGCCGGGGCCAACAAACTCCATGACCTTGTTCTTGACGTAGCCGCTCTTGAACAGCTTGCCCACAAGGGCAATGGCTACATCGTGGGGGCCGCAGCCCGCCGGCAGACTGCCGGTCAGGTAGATAGCCACAACGCCCGGGCGGGCAACATCGTAGGTGCGGCCCAGCAGCTGCTTTGCCAGCTCACCACCGCCCTCGCCGATAGCCATGGTGCCCAGTGCACCGTAGCGGGTGTGGGAGTCCGAGCCAAGGATCATTTTGCCGCAGCCCGCAAAGCGCTCGCGCATATACTGGTGGATGACTGCCATGTGCGGGGGCACAAAGATGCCGCCGTACTTTTTGGCAGCGGACAGACCAAAGCGGTGGTCGTCCTCGTTGATAGTGCCGCCCACAGCGCACAGGCTGTTGTGGCAGTTGGTAAGCACATAAGGGATGGGGAACTTTTCCAGCCCGGAAGCACGGGCGGTCTGGATAATGCCCACAAAGGTGATGTCATGGCTTGCCATGGCATCAAACTTGATCTTCAGATTCTCGGCATCGCCGCTGGTGTTGTGTGCCTGCATAATATTGTAGGCCATAGTGCCGGTCTTAGCCGTGGCAGCGGCAGCGGCATCAAAGCCCTTGGCTGCCAGTGCAGCGGGTGCATTGCCGTCTGCGGGCACCCACTCGCCGCGCGCATAGTACGCGCCGCCGGTGCTGCATCTGATCATATCCAACATCTCGATTCGCCTCTCTTTTTGTATTTTCCCGCCCGCCGCAATTGCGGGCATTGCCCCGGCAGTGCAGCTATTCATCCCGAAAACAGCTGTCCTCTTAGCCTTCACCCCTTGGGGGGAAGGTGGCGCGCAGCGCCGGATGAGGGGTATTTCTTGGTAACAGCGCCCTCATCAGTCGCCTGCGGCGACAGCTTCCCCCGACCGGGGGAAGCCTTTAAGCAAACCAGCTTTTCAAAGACTTATAACCCCTGCCCTATTACGGCATAAGCCGTATTTACCTGTTATTATAGCATGAAAGGGCGAAAAGAAAAAGCACTTTTTATGAACCCTTACTGCGCCTTTGCGGCGGCTTCCTGCTGCTTTTCCTTTTGCAGTTTACGGAACACCACAAAATACGCCGGGATCAGGAAGAAGCAGGCAAAGAACCATGCCACCGGGCTTGCGATGCAGGCGGCAAAGTAGCCCCACAGCGGCACGAACCAGAAGCCCACCATGGCGCGGGCGATCATTTCAGCCACACCGGCAAACATGGCAAGGCCGGAGTGCCCCAGACCCTGAATGGTGTAGCGGTAGATGATAAGCACCGCCAGCGGGATGTAGAACACGCTGTTCCAGAAGATGAACTCCTGCGCGTTGGCCATAATGGCGGTCTCGCCTGCGTCCAGAAACAGGCCGATCAGGGGCTTGTCCAGCACGCGCAGGATGAGGAAGGACGCCACACTGTACACGCAGCCGATGCCCAGTGCGGTGTTCACGCCGCGGTTCACACGGCCAAGGTCTTTGGCGCCCATATTCTGGCTGGTGTAGGTGGTCATGGCGGTGCCGATGCTCTCCAGCGGCACGCTGAGGAACTGCGCGGCCTTGCCGCCGGCGGTCTGCGCCGCCACGATATCGCTGCCCAGACCGTTCACCGCGCCCTGCAGCACCACGCTGCCAATGGCGGTAATACTGCACTGCAAGCCCATGGGGAGACCCATGGCGCAAAGCTTTGCGCAGTGCGGTGCGCTGATGCGGCCCTCTTCCCTGCTCCAGCGCAGCTCCGGGTAGTGGCGCATGATGTAAATAAGGCTGCCGATGCCCGCCACAGCCTGACTGAACACGGTGG
>OAVJ01000819.1_pt1 | contig 15675 bp, 8 predicted proteins | sample 1516901 | NCBI WGS metagenome assembly OAVJ01 (sample SAMEA2580073, study PRJEB22360) | human gut metagenome | biome: human gut; feature: human-associated habitat; material: faeces | place: Denmark | collected 2008/2010 | reverse complement strand
TGGCAGAGATGGCACGGTCAATGTAGTGCTTGACGATGGTGATGCCGTTCTTTTCCGCATAGGCCGTGCACTCCCGGATCTGGCCTTCGATGGATTCTTCACGCTGGTTGTCACTGGAATAGCGGGCGTAGATCACAGCGGTCATGGCAGGCACCTCACTTTACACATCATTGAACGGTGGAGTGTTCTTTTAAAGCAATGTTTCGTATAATGGATATACCACATTTTACAGATGATTGCAAGCTTTTTATACGCTTTTCACGAGATTCAGTAAAAAAAAACATGAACTCCTATGAAAGCAAAATATTCACATTCCATGGTTCTATGAAGGTGTCCGGAGCAATTGTGTCATTTTGACACAATTCCTTATTTCTCCATAAACCATAAAAATTCAACTTTTTAATGCAGCAGCTACAACGTTGGATTGCATATCGCAAATATACTATTTGAATATTGCGCTGATTTTTGTCTTGTTACGGTTTCGCAATAAGACCAAAGTGGTGGGTATCACGATGATACCCACCACTTTAGCCAAGTAAATTTTTATTTTTGAATCGTAAAACGGAACGAGGTTCCCTTCTCCACCGCAAAGCAGGCGTCTGCATGGGGCTTTGCGCCCCAGCTGTTGTCGCCGCCCACGCCGCGCTGGAAAGCAGCGCAGCGGACGACCGTCTTATTGTCGTCCCGGGGCAGCTCGTAAAGGTGGCGGGCGTTTTCCAGTTCATGGGGCGTGTAGGGCAGCGCCGAGAAGGTCATGCCGTCCCCTGCAAAGCCGATGCCTATATTCAATCCGCTGCCGGTGAGTGCTGCGCTGTACACGCCGGTACGGCTGCCGCATTCCTGCGGGTAGACCGGGCTGTTCTGGGCAAAATCCTGCCGGACATTGTAGCTCCAAGCGCCCATCTTGCCGCCTGCGGTGCGGTCGGCGGTGGTCTCCCGGGGGCCAAGACCCAGATAGGATACCTTGGTCAGCTCCCGGCGCATCGGGAAGAGCAGCCCGAACTCCGGCAGCTCAGTCTTTTCGCCCTGCCATGTCATGGTGATATCGCAGCGGCCTGCGCCGTCGATGGCAAAATCAATGGGCAGCGTCTGCCCATCTGGTAGGGTGTAGTTTGCGCGGACGATGACGAACTCATCCTTTGCTTCGGCAGTCAGGTTATCGCACCGGGCGTAGAGACCGGCGGTTTTCCAGAAGGCAAATGCAAACGGCTCTGCGCAGCCCTCGTCGTTGTTGGTGGGCGCACGCCAGAAGTTGGGGCGCACGGTATCGTCCAACAGCTGCACACCGTTGTAGCGGATGGACACCAGCCCCTTGCCGCGACCAAAGATGTACTCGAAGCCATCGCCCTTTACGCCGATGTTGCAGTCCATCTCCACCAATTCCGGCGCGGCAACGGTCAGCCGGGCGGCGGCGTAGTTGTGCCATACCTGCCCAAAGGCAGCTTCATAGCCCGTCGGGATGCCGGGCTTTGCAGCCCGCTGCACTGCGGTAACGGTCATGCAGGCAAGCCCTGTCTCCGGCAGAGGGAACGGGAACGCGATGTGCGCAGTCTTGCCGGGTGCGCAGTCTGCCCGCAGCACCGCGCGGCGTTCCGGCTTGCCGTTGACCGAAGATGCAAACACAAGGTCGTAGGCGCTCAGGTCGGTAAAGAGGTTCCGGTTTTCAATCACGACTTCGGTGTCGGTCAGGGTGATTTTCAGCGGTGCGTAGGCCGCCTTGACTGCATCCATCTTGGGAGTATTGCGGCGGTCGGGCAGCACAAGGCCGTCCACGCAGAATTCCCGGTCGGTGGGGCGGTCGCCAAAGTCGCCGCCGTAGGCAAAGCCGGGCTTTCCGTCCGGGCTTATCACTGCAATGCCGTGGTCCATGTACTCCCAGATAAACCCGCCCTGATACAGCGGCTCTTCGTAGGCATACTCGGTATAATCTGCGATGCCGCCGCAGCTGTTGCCCATAGCGTGGCTGTATTCGCACATGATGAAAGGCTTTTCCGGGTGCTCTGCCAAAAACTTTTTAATGTCTGCCACCGGGGTGTACATCTGGCTTTCCATATCGGAGGTGGCGGGGTATTCCCGGTTCCAGAAAATGCCCTCGTAATGCACAAGGCGGCTGGGGTCGGTGCGGCGGAAATACTCGCTCATCTCCCACAGGGTCTTGCCGCCGTGGCTCTCGTTGCCGCAAGACCAAATGAGGATGGCCGGGTGGTTTTTGTCCCGTTCCAGCATGGCTTCGGCGCGGGCAAGCACATTCTCCCGCCACTCCGGGCGGGCACCGGGCAGCGTCCACTCGTCCGAGCCGTCCGCACCCAGCTTCTGCCATGTGCCGTGGGTCTCCAGATTGGTCTCCCCGATGACATACAGACCGTATTCATCGCAGAGCTGCAGAAAATAGGGGTCGTCCGGGTAGTGGCTAGTGCGCACGACGTTGACGTTGTGGGCCTTCAGGTTCTTTACATCCCACAGCATCTCTTCCCGGCTGACGGTGCGGCCGGTCCGGCAGCTCCACTCGTGGCGGTTGACACCCTTGAACACGATGCGCTGGCCGTTCAAAAGCATCTGGCGGTCTTTCAGTTCAAATTTGCGCAGACCGACTTTCAACCCGGTGCGCTCCACGAGAGCGCCCTCGCGCAGCAGAGCAATCTCGGCCTCGTACAGGTTCGGCTGCTCGGCGCTCCACAGGGCGGGATGCTCCACCGTAAAAGTGAAGGAAACGTCCTGTACGTCCTCCTCCACATCCGGGTCGGACTCGCCTTTGCCAAACACCACGCCGCTGTCGTATTCGGCAGGCTCCCCCACCTCAGCGGACTGCTCCTCGCCGTCAAACACCACCGACACCGTTCCCGCGCCGCTGACCTTGCAATCAAAGGTGACGGTGGCACTGGAAAAGTCCGGGGCAAAATCCTGCTTCACAAAGACATCCTCGAGGTGAATTTCCGGCTTTGTGAACAGCTCCACGGAGCGGAATAAGCCGCTCATGCGCCAGAAATCCTGATCCTCCAGCCAGCTGCCGGAGGAGAAACGGTACACCTGTACCGTCAGGGTATTTTCGCCGGGGTGGACGGCAGCAGTCATGTCAAATTCAGCGGGAGTGAAGGTATCCTCGGTGTAGCCGATGTAAACGCCGTTGCACCAGACGGCGGCGGCACTGTCGGCACCGTTCAGGCGCAAGTAACAGCTTGCCCAGCTTTCCGGCAGGGTGAAACTGCGCTGGTATTCCCCGATGGGGTTATAGTCCTGCGGAATCTGACCGGGGTGCAGCTTTTCGTGGCCATCCCACGGGTACTGGGTGTTGACATAATGGGGCGCGCCGTAGGGCTGGCCGGGCTTTTGCAGGCTCTGCATCTGGATGAAGCCCGGCACGGTCAGGGTGTCCCAGTCCGTAAAGGGTGCAGTCAGGTTTTCCGCATAGCAGAAGTTCCACTCGCCGTCCAAGCTGACGGTCAGGGGCAGTTCCAGGCTGGTCTGGTCGGTAAAATGGGCATGGAAGGGCAGACGGTTCTGCTGGAAAATTTCCGGGTCGGCCAGAAGCGCCGAGGTAATGGGATGATTTAACGGCATAAATGTCACCTCGCAGCATTTTCTGCTTTTATTATAGCACAGGATATAAGAAAAACAGCCGCACAAAACGACTGTTTTTCTGGAAAGAAGCGGCATCAGTCCGCTTCGTCAAAGACCTCGGTGTCCAGTCCTGTGTGCCCCTTGGGGATGTGGTACTTCACGGCGGGCAGATGGACGTTAGTGAAGTACAGGCTGGTGTTGGGGTCGCAGCCGATGACCACTGCTTCTCCCCTGCCGCGCACGGTGCAGCGCAGGGTGTCGCAATGGGCTTCGGCGGTGTCATTTTCCACGCTTTCGGCATAGCCCGGTGCAAAATTGGGCACGGCAAAACCGCAGTCGTAGGCTTCGCAGTCGAAACTGCTGTCAATCTCGTGATGGCGGCAGTGGCCGGTGGCCGTGGGGGTGATGGTAGTGGTCACCTCAATGCCGGGGAAGGGCGACCACTGCGCAGTCACAGCCCCGGCTTCAATTTCCCACGTTTTGCTCACCTTGCGCACAAACACGTTATCGTCGATGACAAAGGCCAGCATACTGTCGGGAGCCGCCTGATTGAGCACCTCCCGGCTGCGGGAGGCGCAGAAGCCAAAGCGGGTATCGTAGGCAAATTTTGCATACTTTTCCGGGAACTGTCCGTGGCCGTGCCCCTCGTTGACACCGGCAGCATAGGCCGTTACCCGCCCCGCCCGGCGCTGCACCAGCATATTGGCGTAGGGCATTGGCTTGAGCCGCTCCAATGCGGGCATGGGCGCGGCTTCGGCAGACCAGAAGGGATGGTCATCCGGCAAAGCAAGCAGCAAAAAGCTCTTCATGCCCCAGTAGGGACTGCCGGGGGCGTTGTACCGCTCGGCCATGTACATCTGCGGGTAGCAGTAGCCGATGGTCAGGATACCGTCCCGGTCGAACATTTTCTGCCCCAGCCACCAGTTGAAGTTGCGGACGATGAGCCCTTTCATCACCGGCAGGGGCAGCGGCTCCAGCCCTGCCCAGATGCAGGCCGCCCAGAAGCTGTTCTGAGCAAAGCGGTAGGTCAGGCTGCGGCCAAAGGGCAGCGCTGCGCCGTTGGCATCGAACCAGTAGACGAACTGCTGCGCGAACAGCTGGGCGCGCTGGCGGTAGAGTGCAGCACGCCGGGGGTCGGTGTCGGCGGCAAATTTAGAGTAGAGCAGCCCGTAATACTGGATGGCCCACGGGATGTAGTAATCCTTTTGTACGGAGGCGCCATCGGTGGACCAGCCGTCGCCGCTGTAATAGCTGTCAATTTTGCAAAGACCGTCCTCCAGCAGTTCCGGGCTGAAAGGCATCCCCACGCTTTTCAGGGCAAGGTTTACAAGGATGCGGAAAAACTGCCAGTTGCAGTCCGGGATGGTGTGGGCGTTGATCTGCCCCAGCCATGCAGCAAGGTTCTGTTTTTCGGTGTCAGAAAGCGGGGTCCACAACTTTTCCGGTGCGGTGAGGATGCCGCAGGCAATGGCAGCCATCTCCACATAACACTGGTCGTATTCCCCGGTGGTGCCCCAGTATTCGGGGTTTTCCGGGTCGGCGCCGGCGGCAAGACCCTTGCGGTAGATGGTTTCAAATTCCGGCTCAGAGCCGCCGCCCACCCAGAAGGGCACCAGCGCCCACAGCGGGCGGCTGAAGGCTTCCAGCTCAATAGCATTTTGGTTGTAGGTCACGCCCGTCTCGCCCAGATGCAGCCGAGCGCAGCCTGCGGAATAATAAGGCTTGAGCGGGTCGAGAAATTTGTGCATCAGTGCGGTAAAATCCGCTTTGGTCTGCAAGTTCATCACCAGTACATCTCCCAATCTTTGGTCAGGCGGGTCAGCGCCTCCATGTAAAAATAATCGCCCCAGCTCGTGCATTCATCCACGCCCTCCGGGGTGCAGGTGTTGTAGGGGCTTTTTTTGCTGTAAGTGCCGTGCAGCAGCTGGCCGGAGCCGAGGGTACCGGGCTTTACTGCGTAGTTTGCGGCAAGGCTGGCCAGCATCTGCCGCGCCAGCGTGCGCCACTGGGCAGCTTCTGTTTCATCCACATACTTGGCTGCTTCCAGCAATCCACAAGCCACGATGGCAGCGGAGGAGGAATCCCGCGGCTCGCCGCTTTCCGGGGCAAAGAGCATATCCCAGCAGGGGATCATGTCCTCTGGCAGACGGGAAAGGTAGAACGCCAGTGCCTTGCGGAACACATCCAAAAACTTTTCATCGTGGGTGTAGGTGTAGCCAATGGCGCTGCCGTACACGCCCCACGCCTGTCCCCGCGCCCAGAAGCTGTCGTCCTTATAGCCCTGACAGGTGCGGCCGCCCTTGGGGGTGCCGTCCGGGTTCATAAAGAAGGTGTGGTAGGTGCTGCCGTCCGGTCGGAAGGAGTTTGCCAGCGTGGTGGCGGTGTGGGCGGCGGCGATCTCGCGGTAGTGGTCGCTGCCGGTCACCTGCGCTGCCCAGTACAGCAGCGGCACGTTGAGCATGCAGTCAATGATATAGCGGTAGTTGTCGGGGTCATCCATAGTGCCCCATGCCTGCAAAAATTTTCCGCTGGGCTGGTAGCGGGTCAGCAGCTGGTCGGCGGCGGCAATGGCGGCGTTTTTGCCGGTTTCGCTGCCCACCAGCTTCCACGCTGCCACGCAGGTGGGGCTGTACAAAAAGCCCATATCGTGGTGGTCCACCTCCACCTTGCGGGCAATGCGGTCCGCAAAGCTGTCCACCTGAATGAGGGCGGCGGTCTTGAATTTTTCGTCCCCGGTGGCCTCGTAGGCCAGCCAGATCTCACCGGGCCAAAAGCCGCAGGTCCACTGGTTATTGGCGCAGCCGGGGTAGATATCGTTCACACTGGAATGGTTCTGGCACTGGTAGGTGTACAGGGGCAGATTGGTCTCCACCTGTTTGCAGGCATCGGCCAGTGCCTGCCGTGCCTCGGCGTCGGTCATCGCGTGGTTCTGGTAGTTTTTCATCATGATTACTCCTTAAATCCAAACGTAGGGATCTCTGCCCACCGCTGGCGCAGAAAGTGCATACCCAGCTTGGGGCGGCGGTCCCGGGTGAACAGGCCCTTTTTGTTGCCATCCACCCGCATGGGGCCCTGCACGGTGTCGTAGTCTGCAAAGTTCCAGACAAATTCTCCCACAAACCACGGGCGCTTGTCAAACTCTGCATCCAGACGGTGGTAGAACTCCACCTGAAACTCCTCACTGAACATCTCGGCTCCGGCGGTGTGCAGGCCTGCCACAGTGTCTGCGCCGTACTCGCTCATCATTACGGGCTTGTGCTGCTCTGCCCAGAAATCCAGCTCCTGATTCAAGCCGTAGCAGGCAGCGTCCATGTCGCCGGAAAGGTTGTACCAGCCGTAGTAGCGGTTGATGCAGACGATATCCATGGTGCGGGTGGTGATATCCTTCGTATAGTCGTTCTGGCAGCAGACGAGGGTGACCGGGCGGTTCTGCGGGTCCAGCTGATGCGCCAGCTCATACAGCGGGTGCCAGTAATCGTAGGCATCCTGCGGGAAGTGCTCCAGATCCGGCTCGTTGCCAAGGCTCCACAGCACCACGCAGGGGTGGTTTTTGTCCCGATGGATCATCTCGGCAAGCACCTGCCGGTGATGCTCCGCAAGGGGATATTCCTTGTAAGGATTCACCGCCACCCCGCCGCCGATGCCCACCGCCGGGGTCTCGTCCATGACCAGAATGCCCTCCCGGTCGCACAGGTCGTAGAACTCCTCAGCGTAGGGGTAGTGGCTGGTACGCACCGCGTTGGCGTTTGCCCAGTGGATCAGGTTCACATCCTTCACGTTCAGCACCGGGTCAAAGCCGCGCCCATGGGCGGTAAAGTCCTCGTGCTTGCAAAAGCCCTTGAAATAGAGCGGTTTTCCGTTCAAAAGCACCTGTGTGCCCCGCACCTCAATGCTGCGCACGCCAAAGGTCTGGTCGTAGACATCCGCCCCGCAGGTGATGTGCAGGGTGTACAGGTAGGGCGTGCCGGGTCTGGGCTCCCAGAGATGCACTTCCGGGATGGTGATCGTGCCTTCTGTACCCTCGGCGCTTGCAACGGCGTTGCCGTCCGCATCCAGCACCGTGACATGGACAGGCGCGCTGCCGGTGGTTTTGACCGCATACTGCACCGTGCCGTCCACGGCGGGCACTACGGTCACATCCTCGATATACTCTTTTGGGGTGGTGTAGAGCACCACCGGGCGGTGGATGCCCGCATAGTTGAAGAAATCAAAGTTCGGGCGGTTCTGGGGTGCGGCGGCGCGCTTGGCGGCTTCCACGCTGGGGATGCCCGCGTTGTCCGAGCCAAAGAAGGCCAGTTGTCCGTCCTCGTTGCCCACAGGCAGGGTGCTGTGGTTTACCCGGTTGTCGCAGGCGACGGTCAGCAGCACCGTCTCGCCGGGGCGCAGCAGGGCGGTGACGTCTGCTTCAAAGGGGGTAAAGCCGCCCTTGTGCTGTGCAATGAGCTGGCCGTTCAGCCAGACCTTTGCGGTGTGGGTCACCGAGCCGAACCGCAGCACCACCCGCTGCCCGGCGCAGAAAGTGGGCAGGGTAACTTTGCGCTGATACCATGCCCAGCCGTAGTGGCGGCGCAGGGCGGTGGTCTGGTCGTTCTGGTCGTTGTAGCTGGCGGGCACGGCGATGGGCTGGGCATCCGGCAGGGGCTTTGCGGGATCGAACTGGTCTTCCACGCAGCTGCCCAGCGCAAACGCCCATGTGCCGTCAAGGCTCAGCTTCAAGCGCGCTTCATTCTGTTCAGGATATAACATAACGTTTTCCCTCTATTTCTGCAAAAAATGCGGGGCGCGGGTACTGCCCACGCCCCGCTTACGGGTGATTTATTTAGCCCTTGATGCCGGTGGATGCCACGCCCTGCACAAAATACTTCTGCAGGGAGAGGAACACGATCAGCACCGGGATCAGTGCCACCACAGAGGCCGCCATGATCAGGCCGTACTCTGCAGAATACTGGGTGATGAACATACGCAGACCGATCTGGATTGTCTTGAGTTCGGTCTTGGTCAGGTAGATCAGGGGGCCAAGGAAGTCGTTCCAGGTGTTCACAAAGGTGAAGATGGTCAGGGTGGACAGGGCGGGCAGGCTGAGCGGCAGCATGATGTGCCACCAGATGCCGTACTCGCTCAGGCCATCAATGCGGGCAGCCTCACACAGCTCGGTAGGCACGCCCTCGTAGAACTGCTTCATCAGGAACACGCCGAAGGCGCTGAAGGCCTGCAGGCACATAATGGCCAGATGGGTGTTGTTCAAATGCCACGAGCTCATCATCATGAACTGGGGCACCATGTAGGCCTGCCAAGGCACTGCGATGGTGGCAATGTAGCCGAGGAAGAGCACGTTTTTGCCCTTGAACTGCATCTTTGCAAAGGCGTAGGCTGCAAAGGAGGAGGTAAACAGCTGCAACAGGGTGACCACCACGGTGATCTTGACCGTGTTTTTCACAAAGGTCAGCAGCGGGATCTGGGTCCAGATGTCCACATAGTTCTGCCAGCGGGGATTTTTGGGGATCCACTGGATGGGGAAGCCGAACACGTCCTTATTCAGCTTAAAGGAGGAGGACAGCATCCACAAAAAAGGCAGTAGCATACAAGCTGTGATGACGATGAGGAAGAAATAGATCAGGAACTTGGAGATGAAATTGCGGCGCTTCTGGGAAGCGTGGTCTTTAATAACAGCGGTTGCCATGGTTTCTTCCTCCTTTCTCAGTTATCGCCCTTGGAGCCGCGGAACTGGATGATGGTAACGATCAGCACCAGTACGAACAGCACCATGGCAATGGCACTTGCGTAGCCGTATTTCGGGGTATTGACGAAGGCCACATTATAGATGTAGTACACCAGCGTCATGGTAGCAGTGCCGGGGCCGCCCTGCGTGATCATGTACATCTGGTCGTAGACCTTGAAGCCGGAGATGGTGAGCATAATGACCACAAAGAAGGTGGTGGGGCGCAGCTGCGGCAGGGTGATGTGCCAGAACTGCTGCCAGCGGTTTGCACCGTCCAGCTCGGCGGCTTCGTTCAGGTCCGGGTTGCAGCCCTGCAGGCCTGCCAGATAGATGACCATGTAGTAGCCCATGTTCTTCCACACGCTGAACAGGATGACCGTGATCATAGCGGTGTCCTTACCGGCAGCCCAGCGGGGCAGGTTTTCCACCGCCACGCCAAAGAACTGGTTCAGGATCATGTTGATGGGGCCCATGGAGGGGTTGAAGATCATGTTCCACACCGCTGCCACCGCCACCAGCGAAGCAACGTAAGGGAAGAACGCCACGGTGCGGAAGAAGTTGCGCAGCTTCACGTTCTGGTTCAGCAGCACAGCCATGGCCAGCGAGCAGGCCAGCGTCAGCGGCACCGTGCCAATGACGTAGACGATGGTATTTTTCAGCGCCGCCTGAAAAATTTTATCGGTGGTAAAGAGTTTTACAAAGTTCTTCAGACCGATAAACTCGATGGCGTGGCGGCCGTCCCATGCGCAGAAAGCCAGCGCAATGGCAAACACCATGGGCACCAGCGTAAACACGCAGAAGCCAATGAAGTTTGGCGCAATGAAGGAATACGCGATCAGGGAATCGCGGGTCGATTTTTTTAGCACTTTACGGGGAGTTTTATTCTGGACAGCAGCACTCGCCATAAAAGAGCCTCCTTTCCCGGAAGTATAACAGTTTTTCCAAAAAATGAGCGGGGCGGGCGCTGTGCATACCCGCCCCGCTCGGACAGGGCTTTTTTCCGATGCTCGTCATCGGAAAATGAATGGGGATTGAAAACAATGAAGAAGGAGAACCGCAAACCATTGCGGAAAACGCTTTATCAGCCGAGAACTGCGGGAACCTGATCGTTCATGTTCTGGATGCCCTCGTCCACGGTCTCGCTCATGGTCATAATGGCATCGTGCTCGGCGTTCAGAATGGTCTCGATATCAGATGCGTACTGGGTGTAGGGCATCTCCAGATAAACGTTGCTGGTGGTCAGTGCATCCACAGAGTTGCTGTCCTCGGGGAAGCCTTCGGTGGACTTGATGATCTCGGCGGTAGCAGCGGAGCCGCAGGCCGGGAAGGTGCCGGTCTTGGCAATGGCCTGTGCGCCCTCTTCAGAGACACACCAGTTGATGAAGTCGGCAGCGGCCTCTGCCTTGGGAGAATCGGCGTTGATGGCCAGGCTGGTCACAGTGCCCAGCGTAGAACCAGCCTCTGCACCAGCGGGGTGCGGATACTTGACGATGCCCCAGTTGAACTTGGTCTCAGCATCCTTCATGTAAGCTTCCAGCGTGGAAATGAACCAGCTGCCCATGTTGACCATTGCGCACTGCTGGTTCTCAAAGGCTGCGGAGTAGTGCAGAGAAGAGGTCTTGAGGTAGCCGTAGTCCATGCAGATGCCGTCCTTCTGCTGGGCAATGACCATATCGTAGGTGGGCTTCATGAAGTCGTATTTGCCGTCGATGATGGTGTTCTTGCCGTCCAGAATGGAGAACAGAGAAGCGGCGGAGCGCCAGGTGTGGTAGTGGCAGCCATAGACCTTGGTGTCGCCGGAGCCGCTGGTCATCTTGCGTGCCAGAGCATCGTAATCTTCCATCGTCAGGTCATTGGAGGGATACTCCACACCGGCCTTATCGAACAGATCCTTGTTGTAGTACAGCACCCAGAAGTCGCTGCGGAAGGGCACGGCGTAGAAGTTGCCGTCGTCGGTGGTCAGCTGCTCGATGGTGCCGTTGAAATCGCCAGTGTCGCGGGTCAGTACCTCGTTCAGGGGCTTGAGGTAGTCCAAATTGATCAGGTTTGCGTAGCCGGGGATATCCTTGATGGTCACGATATCCAGATCGGCGCTGCCAGCCAGCTGGGTGGCCAGAACGGTCATGTAATCGCTGGAGCCCAGATCCACCATCTCGATGGTCACGTCCTTGTGGCTTGCCATGTAGCCGTCGGCCATGGCCTGCCAGTAGGGGGTGGACTCCTTATCCCACACCGACCACTGCAGGGTAACAGGGCCTGCGGCTGCGGATGCAGCGGTGGAGCCGGCAGTGGAGGAAGCAGCGGTGGAGCTTGCGGAAGAGCCGCCGCAGGCGCTCAGGGCAACAGCAGCGCCGCAGGCTGCGGCAGCGGTAAGGAACGAACGACGAGAGATCTTTTTCATAAGTGTGTCCTCCTTCAGGGCAGTGTGTGTATTTCGTGCAGCGTTCTCCCCCGTGCCGGGGAGCCGCTCGCTTTTGTTGACACTAGGATACCGCACAAACGCAAAAACCGGAATGGAAAAATTCCGGGAAGAGTTGCAGTTTTTCTGTATCTTTTAAAAAAAGATGCACTTTCTTACACTGGAGTCTGCACTTTCTTGTTCTCTTGCACAGTTTACATCCATGGCACAAGAAAAAAGCGTATAAAGTACACAATTTCCATGAAAAAAGTCGTTGACAAACCGCGCCGGAATCAGTACTGTATAAAGGAAAGAATGCAAAATATTACCGGAAAGGAGGCTCCGCTATGAAGAGCAGCCATCGTTTCCCGCTGCGGCGGCAGATCGTGTGGGGGATGCGCTTTTTTACCATCCTTACCTCGCTGGCTGTGGGCGCGGCGCTGTTCACCCTCTCCAACCAATATGTGCGCGCCAACTCCCTGCAGGCGGCAGAGTTCAACCTGCGGCTGGTGGCTACCTCCATCGAGACCAGTCTGGACAGCGCCGATGCTCTTTTGAACTGGGCTTCCATCGACAGCACCGTGCGGCGGTACATCACGCAGGAAAATATCAACGGCACCCAGACCATTGCCGCCTACGAAGCCATGCAGGAAAAATACTATTCCAGCACCCTGTACAGCCATATCCTCCGCTTTTTTGTTACCAATGAGAACGACCGGCATTTGCAGTTCGGCCCGCTGAACGCCTCGGCGGCGCTCAACCGCACCAGCATAAAGCAGTTTCTCACCAAGGGTTACGGGATGCAGTTCACTACCGACCCGCTGCTGCCCGGCAGTCCGGGCTGCATCGCCCTCAGCCAGCCTGTCCGCTGCGGCAAGGGCACCTTGCACCGGGGCAGCACCTACCTTGCGCTGGACACCGCCATTATCACCGACCCGGCCGCGGGCTACAGCCTGACCGACGGCAGCGCGTTGTACTGGGAGATGGGCAGCCGCCTGTGGCAGATCGAAAACGGCAGCCTGACCGAGACTGAGAACCGCCTGCGGGAGGTGGACTACACCCTGCGCACCGGCAGCAATAACGGCGTGACAGAGCAGACCGCATGGCAGGGCAAGGTGCAGCTGGACGACCAGAAGTATTATGTAGTCAAGGTAACACTGAACGGCCGCAGCGCGGCGCTGGTGCAGCTTTTGCCCGCAAATACCTTTTTGCTGCACTACGGCGTGTACCTGTGGCTGGTCGCCCTTGGCACTGCCATCATCTGGGGACTGAGCTTTTTGATGCAGCACTGGCTGGAGCGGGTCATCACCCGCCCGGTGGAGGCGCTGCAAAAGCGCATCGAGACCGTGGGCAGCGGCAACTTTGCCCCGGACCGCACGGTGGAGTGGAACAACGAGCTGGGCGACATCGGCCGGGGCATCAACCAGCTGGCTGAAAACGTGGACAGCCTGATGACCCGCCGGGTGGAGGACGAGCGCCGCAAGCAGGAGCTGGAATATCGGATGCTGCAAAACGAGGTGAACCCGCACTTTATCTACAACACCCTCAACAGCATCCGCTGGATGGCTACCATCCAGCACGCACCCGGCATTGCCGAGATGGTCACCGCCTTTGCGCGGCTGACCAAGAGCATCTCCAAGGGCACCCAGAAGCTGGTACCTTTGCAGGAGGAGCTGGCACTGCTCAACGATTACTTTACCATCCAGCAGTACCGCTACGGCGGCGACTTGGAAATTGAGGTCTCCCGCATTGAAAGTGAGACCCTTTGCCGGGACTGCATGATCCCCCGGTTCACCTTGCAGCCGCTGGTGGAAAACGCCATCTTCCACGGGCTGGAGCCCAAGGGCGGCCACGGCAGCGTGCTGCTGGATATCTCCACCGACTCGGATACCGGAGACGTACTGCTGCGCATTACCGATGACGGCGTGGGCATGCCGCCGGAGCTGGTGGCTCACCTTCTGGACGAGCCCGCCGAGGGTGCCGAAAAGGCTGAAAAGTTCCGTCATGTCGGCCTGTGGAACGTGAACCGCCGCATCCGGTATTCCTTTGGCGAGGGCTACGGCCTGACCATTGAAAGCGAAGAGGACGTGGGCACCGAGGTCACCATCCGGCTGCCCTATCAACAGAAAGGAGACAGCCATGCTGCGGATATTACTGGTGGATGATGAGCCGCTGGTGCTCATCGGCCTGCAGGGGATGCTGGAATGGGAAAAGCTGGGCTATACCGTCTGCGGCACCGCCCGCAACGGCAAGCTGGCGCTGGAACTCATTGAGCGGGAGAAGCCGGATATCGTCATTGCCGACGTAAAAATGCCGGTGATGGACGGGCTTACCCTTGCCCGCACCTGCCGGGAACGCAGCGCCCTGCCCGCCTTTATCATGCTGACCAGTTTTGAAGAATTTGATTACATCAAGCAGGCCATGGGTGCCGGGGTGGTGGATTATCTGGTCAAGCTGGACCTGACCCCCGAGAACCTGCAAACCGCCCTTGCCAAGGCCGCCGAAAAGGTAAAAAAGGAGCGTGCTTTGCTGGGCGAATTGTCGGCACAGGAAAATCTTGCCGAGAGTGTGCGCAGCTATCAGGAGCGTTTTTTCGTGCGGCTGTACGCCGGGCTGTTCCCGGACGAAGCCGCATTGGAGCAGCCTTTGCAGCACATGGAGCTGAACCTTGCAAGCGACGCCTATCTTGTAGCCAGCTGCGAGATCATCGCCAACACCGCCCTTACTCCCGCCCAGCAGCTGAAGCTGAGCTTTTCCTGCGGGCGGATGCTGGAGACCACCCTGCAGAACTATCTGCCCTGCTATGTGACCGGGGCGGATGCCATGCGCTGCAATGTGCTGTTCTGCCTGACCGATGTCCAGTGTCAGAACTACCGGACGGTGCTGCGCCCGTTGCTGGAACGCGCCAGCCAAATTCTATACAACTATTTCACGGTACGGCTGCTCTGGGCGGTAGGTCGCCCCACCGGCTCCCTGCTGGGGCTGGCGCGCCGCTGCCGGGAAAACGCCCACCTGCAGCCCCTGCTCACGGTGGAGCAGCCCATCCAGTTCGTGGAGGTCAACGAGGGCGACGCCACCGCCGGGAAGATGCAGGTGGTGGCACAGGTGCAGGAGTATATTAAGAATCACCTTTCGGAAAAACTGACGCTGGCCGATGTGGCGGCTGTATTCAATTTTTCGCCCAACTACCTCAGCCAGCTGTTCGGCAAATACGGCGACAGCGGCTTTGTGGAGTACATCACCGAGACCCGCATCGCTGCGGCGAAGGAGATGCTGGAACAGGGCGATTTGAAAGTATACGAGATCGCTGAGAAACTGGGGTACGAAAGCGCCTTTTATTTTTCCAAGGTGTTCAAAAAGGTCACAGGGCTCAGCCCGCGGGAATACCAGCAAAGTATTTAAAATCGGAGGCTTTTATGATACAGGAACAACTTGCCCATCTGCCGGAATTTCTTCCCGATTACCGGCCCTTCCCCCCTGCCAAGGAACGCACCGCATGGCAGGGGCTGCCCCTGCGGGCAAAGCAGCGCTTTTTGCAGGCGGGGGAAGCCGCACTGCAAACGCCCATTGCGCCCCTGCCGCTCTCGCTCTGGCTGGATTTCACCCACACTGGGCGGCGCACGCCATGGGAGACGGCTTACTTCTCCCGCCGGGCGCGGCTGTGCGCGCTGGTAAGTGCCGAGTGTGTGGAGCACACCGGGCGCTTTCTGGATGAAATTGCAGATACCGTATGGGCGATCTGTGAGGAAAGCGCATGGCAGCTGCCCGCCCACAACAGCTACATCCGGGACACCCCGCAGCTGCCCCTGCCGGACACCACCCGCCCCATCGTGGACCTGTTTGCCGCCGAGACCGGCGCACTGCTGGCGCTGACCCGGTACTTACTGCCCGATGAGCTGGATACTGCCGCGTCGGGCATCACGGCGCGGATGGAGCGGGAGCTGAACGCCCGCATCCTGACGCCTTATTTTACAAGCCACTTCTGGTGGATGGGCAACGG
>OAVJ01000809.1_pt1 | contig 15835 bp, 8 predicted proteins | sample 1516901 | NCBI WGS metagenome assembly OAVJ01 (sample SAMEA2580073, study PRJEB22360) | human gut metagenome | biome: human gut; feature: human-associated habitat; material: faeces | place: Denmark | collected 2008/2010 | reverse complement strand
CAGGAGAGCCAGTGCGAGGGCAAGTGCACCCGCGGCATCAAGAACGAGCCGGTGGGCATCGGCCGTCTGGAGCGCTTTGTTGCCGACTGGCACCGTGAGAATGTGCACACCGCCCCCATCGTGCCCGAATGGAACGGCCACAAGGTGGCCATCATCGGTGCAGGCCCTGCCGGTCTGACCGCCGCAGGCGATCTGGCAAAGCTGGGCTACAAGGTCACCGTTTACGAGGCCCTGCATGTGGCCGGCGGTGTGCTGATGTACGGCATCCCCGAGTTCCGTCTGCCCAAGGCTATCGTGCAGCAGGAGATCGACGGCCTGAAGAAGATGGGCGTTGATTTCGAGTGCAACATGGTCATTGGCAAGGTGCTGACCATCGACGAGCTGATGGGCGAGTACGGTTATGAGGCCGTGTTCGTAGGCTCCGGTGCCGGCCTGCCCCGCTTTATGGGCATCCCCGGCGAGAGCCTGAAGGGCGTCTACTCTGCCAACGAGTTCCTGACCCGCTCCAACCTGATGAAGGCTTATCTGCCCACCAGCAAGACCCCCATCCGCACCGGCAAAAAGGTCGCCGTTGTGGGCGGCGGCAATGTGGCCATGGACGCTGCCCGCAGCGCCCTGCGTCTGGGTGCCGAGACCGTGTACATCGTCTACCGCCGCGGCATGGCTGAGCTGCCCGCCCGTAAGGAAGAGGTGGAGCACGCCGAGGAAGAGGGTATCATCTTCAAGACCCTGTGCAACCCTGTGGAGATCCATGCCAACGACGAGGGCTTTGTCAAGTCCATCACCTGCATCGAGATGGAGCTGGGTGAGCCCGATGCTTCCGGCCGCCGCCGCCCCATTGAGAAGAAGGGCAGCGAGTTTGAGCTGGATGTGGACACGGTCATCATGAGTCTGGGCACCAGCCCCAACCCGCTGATCCGCTCCACCACCCCGGGTCTGGAGACCAACAAGCACGGCTGCATCGTCACCGACGGCGACGACGGCAAGACCAGCCGTGACGGTGTGTACGCGGGTGGTGACGCCGTGACCGGCGCTGCCACCGTCATCAAGGCCATGGGCGCAGGCAAGGCTGCTGCAAAGGCCATTGACGAGTACATCCAGAGCAAGTAAATTCCCTGTGAAGATGGGCCCAGCCCACCGAATACCGGATATAAAAAATCCCCTGTGCCAGCGCACAGGGGATTTTTGCATCTTATTCTGCGGTCTCCATTGTGAGCACCGGGTAGCCCGTCCGCACGCACCGCACGGCACAGCGGGCACGGCCGCCGGTGGTGCAGGTGAAGAGGGTCAGGTCCCAGTTATCGGAATCTTCCGTCTTTTCGGTCATTTTTTCGATCTGGGTAGGCTGCAGGTTCTCCACGTAGGAGACCTCGTAGCTCCACCGCATGCCGTCCATATCGGTAAAATAGACCTGTGACCCTTCGGCCAGCCATTTGATGGGGCTGAAGTGCTTTGCATAGTTATGGGCGCAGACCACCATGTTGTCCGCGTAGGTGGAGCCGGAGTACCGGCCGGGCGCGATCTTCAGGCCCGCATAGCTCCACTCGCTCATCACGGGCAGGTCGAGCCCAATGGAGGGGATGGACAGGTAGCCGATGTAGCTCCAGCCGTCCAGTTCCGTCTCGGTCATGGGCTGGGCGGGGTCCAGCTCCGGCTGCAGCACAACGGTCTCCGACTTTGCCTTTTCCTCAACCGTTGTGGTCAGGGTCTGTTCCAGCTCTCCCAGTGCCTGCTGTGCCGCCTTGTCTGCGCGGGCCGCATCCCACTTGTTGTAGGCAAGCAGCGCCGCCGCCGCCAAAATGAGCAGCGCGCCCAGCACCATGCATATCTTTCCTATTTTCTGTCTCATGGCAGCGCTTCCTTTTTGTTCAGCACCCAGCCAGCGGCAAACAGCAGCACACCGCTGACCGCCAGCACCGGCACGGGCCAGTTCAGCTGGCCGGTCTGGGGCAGGCCGCTCATGACTGCGCCGTCCGGACGGCCCGCCAGTGCGGGATTATCCGGGTTTCCCGGGGCTACCGGGTTGTCCGGATTGCCGGGAGCCACCGGGCTGTCCGGGCTGCCGGGCGAGACCGGACTATCCGGGCCGTCCGGGTTCTTGGGCGTATCCGGGTTTGTGGGCTCCGTGGGCTGTTCCGGGGTGCCGGGCTTGTCCGGCACGGGAGTGGGCGGCACAGGCGGCGTATCCGGGTTGACGGGGGTGTAGCCGCCCACCTTGGGGGAGGCGTCCACCTCATAATTCCATTTCCCATTCTCTGCCATGGGCAGGGAAACAAGGAACGGTTTGATGGGCGCATAGCCATTGGAGGCCTTGCTCTGCACGATCAGGTACAGGCCAAGTTCCAGATCTTCAAAGGCGGCATTGCCGTCTGCATCAACGGTTTTTGTGGTGCCCCGTGCGCCCTGCGGCATATATTCCAGCAGCTGGTCTGCCAGCGTGCTGTCGGTCAGGTCGCCCAGCGCGATGCCGCAGCCGTAAAAATCGCCGCAGTATTCAAAGCTCAGGTCGCCGTTTTTGCGCTTCACCTCAGCCACGCGGTACAGCGTCAGCTGACCGCCGCTCAGGGCCTTATCCTTCGCGCTGTCGTACAGCGCAACGCGGATGGTGCCGGTGGCGGGGTTTCCGCTGGCATCCACCAGCCGGATGTTCGCACTGGTGGCAAGGGCAGGCAGTGCGCCTGCCGCCAGAAGGCATAGCATCAAAAGCAGGGCTGCAAACCGCCTGCGCAAGCTTTTCTGTTCCATCGGCTGCTCACTCCCCTTTCTCTTCGTGTTTTTTGCGTTTGGCCAGCAGCAGGGCTGCACCCACGGTCAGCATACCGCCTACCGCCGCAAAGGGCACCGTGCCCATGCCGCCGGTGGAGGGCAGCACGTAGCCGCTGTAGACATAGTTCCGGAGGTAGATCTTGCCGGTCTGGATGCCGTTGTTGTTGCTGGTTTCCAGCGTCCAGCAGCCTGTTGTAATTTCTTCTACCATATAATAGTACGGGTTTCCGGCATTGTCCGTCGCCGGGGTGAGCTCGCGCGGCCATGTATACGACCAGCTGTTACCCTTGTTCAATTCCTTTATATCACCCACAGGCACAGCGCTCTCTGCCGTCTGGCCTTCCGTATAACGGTACAGCTCCACCTGAATGGAATTCACCGGAATATCTGCCAGTGGTCTGCCGTCCGCTGCGCTCAGCCAGTATTTTTGGACAGTGAGCCGATTGTAGGTATTCTTGACCGTCAGCTGTGTGGTATTGGTCGAGCAGCCGAAGGTCACGTCGTCCACCGTCACGGTCTGGCCGTTGTCTGTGATTGATTCACTGCCCAAGGCCGTCTTGAAGGCGTCCTTGCCATCGGCGCCCTTCTCGTAGAAGAACAGATACTTCGGCGTGCTGTCCAGAATATAGTTGTCCGGAGCCTTCGTCTCGGTCAGGCGGTAGAGCACATTCGGCGACAGCGTCTGTTCCGCACTTGTAATGCTGAAGGTCAGCTCGCCATTTGCATCGGTCGTGCCAGATATGAAGTTTTCAAACTCACCCGAGTTCTTGTAGCGGTCGATCGTAAACTCCGCGTCCGGCAGGAACTTGCTGGTTTCCGCATCCATTTTGTGGATGACCAGCTGGCCGCGGGTGATCTGCACGCTGCTCTCGTTCGTTTTAAAATTCACATCCTCCGCTGTGCCCTGAGCAATGCCCTCCAGATGAACCGTGTTGCTCAGCTTGGGCTGAGTATAGCTACCGGGGTCGAATTCAATGTCATACTGCAGCAGCAGCGCAGTTTTATCCGGGACAGTCATGCACAGCCAGTAATCGGGTTCGGGGTCGTCAATGTGATAGAGTCCTTCTTCTACCTGCGTCAGGCTCGATACATCCTTGTCGCGCTCGTAGTGGTACAGACGGACATTGTGGCCGTAGAAGCTGTTACCGCGTATGATCTCTGCCTTATCCTTCAGTTTCAGTGTTCCAGTGGTTCCCAGCTTCTGCGCCGACGGGTTGATGATGACAGTATAGGTGACATTGTTCGTCCAGTTACCATTTTTGTCCTTCAGCTGTTTGCCGGTCTTTATCAGCGGAGCGATATCCTTGTGCACCGTGGTCTTGATGGCCGCAGTCTCACTACCCCATTTTGCTTCGTTGGTGTAGGCGATATCCGATGTGAGCAGGTCTTTCCAACGGGAGTCGTTCTTAAAGCTGACCTCATACAGAAGCTCAATGACGTGTTGTTTTCCGTCGTTGCAGCCGTACACCTCTACAGTCAGCTTCTTATTAGTTTCATCATAGGTAACATGCCATCGCTCAGCGGGGTTCCAGCTGCACTGCTCGTTGTCCACGTAGAGCCTGAGCTTATCGCCGTTCACAGTCAACTCGGTTCCCGTCGGCATGGTATCCGTGATAACGATGTTGCCTGTTTCTGTTCCCGTTGTAACCAACCTGATGCGGTACAGCAGCTTCTGATCCTTGACATCATCATAGTTCACAGTGGTGTCGCCGGTAATGTAATCCTGCCGCTTGCCATCGATGGCCACCGATTTTTCAAAGACACTGCTGCGATAAACATCCTCAGCCGAATCGCTCGCCTTTGTGCTGCCGTCCTGCGTGATCTTTGCGTTGTTGGTGAAGATCCAATCCGCACCTTCCGGCTTACCACTGCGCACTTCATGAGTGGGCACATCCTTCAGCACCATCTGGCGCACAGCAATGGAGTCGTCGCCTTCTGCTTTCTTCACTGCAACGGTAAAGCTCAGCACATGTGTGTTAGCATCATTCGCATCAACTTTATTATTGAATGCATCAAAATAGGTGATAGTCAGATATTTTTCTACCTGCGCATAGTTCAGTGTACTATTGCTGCCGGTCAGATACAGCGTCAGGCCATCTTCAATCGCTTTCTGCAGCTCCGAAGCAATGGCATAGTGCCTGTCGCTGCCATCGGTGGTGTTCCCGATGGTATCGGTCAGCTCAAAATGGTCGGCACCGGTCGCATTCACTGCGCTCAGATCCCAGTAGGCGATATTATTATTATCGGTACGGTTGTGGGTCTTGGTCAGTTTCCAGATGCCCTGACTGACGGGAACCGTGTCCTCCGCCCAGAGGTTATCAGCTATATACGCCCTGTTCGTCACAGATGCCGAGCCATCTGTCGGTACAGTGGTCTTGTAGGTAATGGTAAAGCGGTAGGCGGTCTTTGCGTTGTCGCTCAGTTCTGAGAGCTTAATGCCACCTTTCATATCTTCCGGCTTCATCGTTACGTATGTCGTCTGCGCTCCCTCGATTTGGACGTTGATCTCACCGGACAGTGTGACGTTCCCCGGCAGAACATCCTGAAATGTATAATCCTTCAGGAAATCCGTAGGTCCATCCAGCGGTGCACGAACTACGACTGTCCATTCGATCAGACCATCCGCATTCAAGACGCCTGTCTTTTGGATGATATTGCGGTTATACGTGATACGCTTTTCACCAGAGGAGACTGTCTTCACCGTATCGGTTTCTGCTGCAGCCGTGTTATACATTATGTTCGGCTTGCCGGTTCCGTACATAGCCTTCAGGTCTTCGTCCGCCGCCTTTGTGGCGTAGTACAGGATGTACTTTTCACCCTCATTCAGCTCCGGAAGTGCCGCAAAGCTTAACTCGCTGCCATCTGCAGAAACAGTATACTGGTATGGGTCGTTTCCAACCGTAAGCCGGGTTTGGACACCGTCCGCCGCTACCTTCCATAGCGTGATGGGGATATCCGTGGTATTATGCTTTCCCGGGAAGCCGGTTATTTTGTCGCTAATCTTCACCGTGCCGCCGGAACCGTTCTTGGTAGATACCGTAACCTTCCAATAGGCATAGTAGCCTCTGTTTTCGTTGCTCCACCAGCTTACGCCCTTGTCCTGGTAGTTCGTGAGTTCCTTTTTTATGGACAGATCCGGATCTTTTTTGGTAACTTGCAGCTCCATATTGTTGCCAAAGCTGATCTTGCCGTCCGGGGCCGTGGCGAGGTCCGCTTTGGCTTTGAAGGTCAGTTTTCCGTCAAAGGCTGCGCCTCTGCCGATCCCAGTAAAGTTCATCGTGACCAAGCCGTTTGTATCGATGGAATAAGTACCCATCGAATTACCGGTTGCTACATCTATGATCACGTCTGTTTCGATCTTCTTATCCAGTTTCAATCCGCCCGGCAGCTGATACGTCATCGTGCCGCTTCCCGATGGGAAAGTACCGTCTGGCAATTTGAAGTTCACCACGAGCTGGATGGTATCGCCATCCTTCACCGTTTCACCCTCGGGGATGTCTGTCCATTGCTTTTGGCTTCCTGTTCCGCTTTCCTTCTGGAATGTTATGCTGGTGATATGTCTATCCAGCGACTTCACCGTTTCTGCAGCTGTGCTGACATCATCTGCGGCTTCATCGGACAGCAGTGCCACCGCATATGGAGAGACCTGCGATACAGGACCAGTTGCCCAGATCACAAGAGAGGTTTCCTCGTCCCCTGCCGGTTCCACGCCGTCAGGTTCCGCTCTTTCCCCTTCTTCCTGCGCCTTATGGGCTGCGGCCAGATCGATCACATCCGTGATCTCGTCCGCACGCAGGGACACCTCGGCCACCTTGCCGTCCACGTCGCCGGAGATCACGGTCAGGGTGCCGGTATCCGCGTCCACATCCGACACGATGCCCACGGTCTCGGTGCTGACGGTGCGCTCCTCGGTCTGGGGCTCAGCGGCGGCAGGCTCCAGCGAAAGCAGGGCAATGTCTGCATCGGCAGAATCATCCATGATCTGCGGCACGTCCTCTTCCACCGCCACCGTCTCGGTGGTGATGCTGTTATAGAACACGATATCGCCGGGCACAAGCTCGACCTCTGCCGCCGCCTTCAGCCACTCGGACCCGCGCAGGTCGCTGCGCAGGGCCTGCACACCGGCGCGCTGCGGCACCGTGGTCTGCGGCACATTCGCGTAGTTCAGGCAGTAGGACAGGAACATCACATCCCACGCACCGTAGGCGTTGCCATACCATGCACCGTAACGGGTGTAGTGGCGCACAGTGGTCTGGTCCTCATCGTCCAGCTGGAAGTTGCGCTCGCTCTGCTGGTAGCCCAGCTGACTTTTTGCCACAGCGGTCAGGTCGTCGGCCCACGCACCGGTGAGCACAACATTCGTCTTTGCGCTCCATGTCTCCTCGTCCTCCACATCCGCCAACGGGTCGGACAGGCAGTTCACGGTGTGGTGGTGCTCCGGCAGGCCGCAGACCAGTACTTCCTCATAGCAGGCGTCGGTGTGGTGGTGCACCGGGGTGTCCAGACTGCTGTCGTCCACAACGGGCTGAAGGGCCACGGCATCGTCAAACACCGCAAAGGCTTCCTCATCCACCGGCACATAGTCCGGGTTGGGCTCCTCCACAAGCTCGCCCTCTTCCAGACCGCACACCAGCTCATATTCAATGGAATAGCAGCTGTCGTCGTGGGTGTGCTCGAACAGGTCACAGATCAGGCTGCCATCCTCGGGGTCAAAGCAGTCGTCGGTGTGCACATGCTCTTCCTCATAGCAGGTCAGCGTTTTCACTTCCTGATAGCAGTCGTCGGTGTGCTGGTGGGGCACAAAAATGTACTCCGGCTCCGGCTCTGCCGAATGGGCAGCAATGTCGGCCTCGCTCTGCTCCACACCATAATCCGCATCAGGGAATGCGCTGTCGTCCGGCTTTGTGGCGTTCCAGTCCTCCGGTTCGCCCTCCTCATAGCCGCACACCAGCACCTTCTCGTAGCACTCGGCGGTGTGCTGGTGCTCGATCTCGCCGCACTGGTAGTCTGCCGTCTGGGCAATGCCCACACTGTGCAGCTGCCAGTTGACGAACAGGCTGGTGAGCAGCGCCAATGCCAGCAGCAGTGCCATATGCCGCCGCGCTGCCTTGTGTTCCCTGCGGAACTGCTGCATCAGTGCCGTTGTGATATCCTTCATGCTTTTCATCCTCACTATACTAAAAACAGCGTATTTTCGTCGTTTGCAAAACCGCCAAATCCACGCCCTGTTTTTATACTCCTATAACCTATCCAGTGTACCACATCCTTGGCCGGAAATCAACTTTAAAATGCTCGTTATTTGGCTTGAGCGCTGGATTTTTGGCAGGTTTGCCGTGCCAGACCCCGCAGGCAGGATGTGCCGGATTTCTCAGCTATTCCGGGCTTTGGGCGGGCGATCCGGCACAAGGCGGCAGACCAGACGCACCATCAGCGGGGTCAGCGGCAGCCACACCGCAGTGCAGATGAGGTTGAACAGCGTATGCGCGTTGGCGAGCTGCCGGGCAATGACTTCCAGCTCCGGCCCTTTGGGCGAGATCATTGTCACCAGACCCGCATACCACGGCAGCAGGGCGCAGAACGCCGCCGCACCGGTCAGGTTGAACAGAGCGTGGGCCGCTGCCGCCCGTTTTGTGTCCCGGCTCTGCCCGATGGATGCCAGCACCGCCGTGACCGTGGTGCCGATGTTATCCCCCAGCAGCACCGGCAGTGCCCCTGCAAGGCCCAGCAGACTGCCGCCCTGCGGCCCGGGCCGGGCCGCAACGCTCTGAAGCACCGCAATGGTGGCAGAGCTGCTCTGCACCGTCAGGGTCATGCAGAGGCCTGTCAGCAGGCCCAGCCACGGACGATGCCGCACCCGTGCCAGCCAGAGCGCAAACATCGGGCTCTGTGCCAGTGGGGCCAGCGCCGTGCTCATACCGGCAATGCCCTCGAACAGCAGACCAAAGGCAAACACCGCCCGGCCAACGGCCCGGCCCCTCTGCCCTGCACAGGCAAAGCAGAGCAGCAGCCCGGCCAGCAGCACAAGACCGCGCACATCTTCCAGCCGGAAGGCCAGCAGCTGTGCGGTAACGGTGGTTCCGATGTTGCAGCCAAAGATCACCGGGACCGCCTGCTGCAGGGTCAGCAGGCCCGCACTTACAAAGCCCAGCACCATCACCGTGACTGCCGAGCTGCTTTGCAGCACCGCCGTGACCGCTGCACCCGCCAGCACGCCCCGCACCGGGCTGCCGGCCAACACCATCAGCAGCCGCTTCATCCGCTGTCCCGCCGCTGTTTCCAGACTGCGGCTGAGCGCATCCATGCCATACAAAAACAATGCCAGCCCGCCAAAAAGCGCAAAGATCCCTTTCAGTCCCTGTTCCAATGCCGCCGCCCCTCCCGCAGAAACGTTTCTTATTCTATTTATGCAGCTGCCGGGCGGTTCAGGCTTTCTGTCTCCCTTCCCTTTTTGTGAACTTTTTTAAAATTATCCTAAACCGCCCTTGCATTCTGGGTGCAGGAGGAATATTATTGTCAGGCGTTAATAGTTAACAGTTGTTAAGTATTTTGCAATGAGGAGGGATAGAATGTTGAACGAGACCGAAGCCGCAGCGAGCTTTCACGGCCTGTGCCATTTTTTCGGACGGCTGAGCAAGGCGTCCCAGGCCGGCATGAAGGCGGCTCTGCGGGGCTGTCCCAAGTGCCACTTTCCCATGCTGGAGGGTCTGGCTCACACGATCAGCACCCGCGGGCAGGACGGAGCGGTGTATGTTTCCGATTTTGCCCGGGAGACACACCAGCCGCTGCCGGCCATCAGCCGCAGCCTGCGCCAGCTGGAACAGGACGGCCTTGTTCTGCGCGAAGCGGACCCGGCTGACCGGCGCAAAACGCTGGTGCGCATCACGCCGGAGGGCTACGCCGCCTGTGCCCGGTGTGAAGATGCCCTCAGCGATTATTTTGCCTGCGTGATGGCCCGGCTGACACCGGAGCAGGTGCAGCAGATGAACGTTTTGCGCGGCGCACTGATGGATGCCATCCTTGCGGAAAACGCTTCCCGTGAAGCAAAAAACAACGAAGGGAGAACCGAACCATGACGAAAATTTTCAAGCAGCTGGCCCGGCACTGGGCCGTCTGTCTTGTGGTGTTCGCGCTGCTGTTCGTGCAGGCGTACTGCGATCTTTCGCTGCCGGACTACACCAGCAGGATCGTGGACACCGGCATCCAGCAGGGCAGCATTGAAAGCCCCCTGCCGGAAACGATACGCCAGAGCACGCTGGACGCCCTCACGCTTTTGATGAGCGAAGAGGACGCCGATGCACTCCAGAACGCCTACGGGTATTATCTTCAGGACGACGGCGTGCTGAAGCTGCGCACCGACCTGACCGACGACGAGCGCGCCGCGCTGGAGGATGCCGTCACCACGCCGGACATCGTGCTGTATATGGCGGCTGCGCAGGCAGCGAACACCCCCGCCGGGCAGGACACACTGGGCATGACCGGCCTTGCCGACATGCAAGCGGCCCGCACAGAAGCTGCCGACACCGAAGCCGAGACTGTCACCCCCACTGCCGAGGATCTGGACACCGTGTGCGCCCAGTTTGCCGCCATGAGCCAGATGCCGGGGTTTACCCGCGAAGCTGTCCGGCAGCAGCTGGCCGGTGCTTTTGCCAGCTTGGATGATACCCTGATGGAGAACCTCAAAAGTCAGTCCGTGCTGCTGGTGCAGCTGGAATACGAGGCACAGGGCGTTGCCCACGATGTGCAGATGCGCTACCTTTACCGCGTAGGCGGCCAGATGCTGGGCCTCACCCTGCTGATGGCGGCCGTGTCCATTGCTGTGGGCTTCCTCGCCTCCCGCGTGTCCGCCGCCATTGGCCGCGACCTGCGCCGGGAGACCTTTGCCAGCGTCATCGGGTTTTCCAATGCGGAGATCGAGAATTTTTCCACCGCATCCCTCATCACCCGCACCACCAACGACATCCAGCAGGTGCAGTTCGTCTGCGTCATGCTGCTGCGCATGGTGGCCTATGCGCCCATTCTGGGCATTGGCGGCGTGCTGCATGTGCTGAACAGCAGCACCGGCCTTTCCTGGATCATTGTGCTGGACGTGGCCGTTCTGCTACTGCTCATCCTCATCCTGATGAACATTGCCATGCCGAAATTCAAGATCATGCAGAAGCTGGTGGACCGGCTGAACCTTGTCAGCCGCGAGATCTTGACCGGCATCATGCCGGTGCGCGCGTTCAGCCGCGAACGGTTTGAGGAGGAGCGCTTCGACAAGGCCAACAAAGACCTGATGAGCACCCAGCTGTTCACCAACCGTGCCATGGTGGCCATGATGCCCTTTATGACCCTCATTATGAACGGCACCAGCCTGCTCATCGTTTGGTTCGGCGGCAAGGCCATGGACACCGGCACCATGCAGGTGGGTGAGATGATCGCGTTCATCACCTACACCATGCAGATCGTCATGTCCTTCCTGATGCTGGCCATGGTGGCCGTCATGCTGCCCCGCGCCGGTGTGGCTGCGGAGCGTATCGATGAGGTGATCCGCACCAAAGCCACCATCAACGACCCGGACAAAGCTGCTGCAGAGCCCGCGCAGGAGCACAAAAACTGGCAGGGTGAGGTGGCGTTCCACGATGTGAGCTTCCGCTTCCCGGGTGCGGACAGCGATGCGCTGGAGCACATCAGCTTTACCGCAAAGCCCGGCGAGACCACCGCCATCATCGGCTCCACAGGCTGCGGCAAATCCACCCTGCTCAACCTCATCCCCCGCTTCTATGATGTGACAGGCGGCAGTGTGACCGTGGATGGCATCGATGTGCGCAATATGCCGCAGGCACAGCTGCACGACCTGCTGGGCTATGTGCCCCAGAAAGGTGTGCTGTTCAGCGGCACCATCGGTTCGAACCTGAAGTTCGGCGGGGAGCACATCACCGATGCCGACGTGAAAAAGGCCGCTGCCATTGCGCAGGCTACCGAGTTCATCGATGCAAAACCGCAGGGCTACGAAAGCCCTATCGCACAGGGCGGCTCCAATGTGTCCGGCGGCCAGAAGCAGCGCCTTTCCATTGCACGCGCCATCGCGAAAAAGCCAAAGATCTACCTGTTCGACGACAGTTTCTCTGCCCTCGACTTCAAGACCGATGTAGCCCTGCGCCGTGCGCTGAAAGCTGAGACCGGCGACTCCACTGTGATCATCGTAGCACAGCGCATTTCCACCGTACTGCATGCGAACCAGATCCTGGTTCTGGACGAGGGCCGTCTGGTGGGCAAGGGCACCCATGCCCAGCTGATGGTCACCTGCCCGGAGTACCAGGAGATCGCACGCAGCCAGCTGAGCCAGAAGGAGCTGGCTCTGGATACTTTGAATACGGAAAAGGAGGGTGAGTGATATGCCAAGACCCGGACGCATGACGACCGAACGCGCCAAGGACTTCAAGGGAACCCTGCTGCAGCTTGTGCGCACCCTTGGCCGCTACCGCCTTTCGCTCGTTACCGCCATTGTATTTGCCATTCTTTCTACCATCTTCAACATTGCAGGCCCCAAGGTGCTGGCAAAAGCCACCACGGCCCTTGCTACCGGCTGGATCGCCAAGCTGCGCGGCACCGGCAGCATCGACTTTGTGTATATCGGCCGCATCCTGCTGTTTTTGCTGGGCATGTACCTGCTGAGCAGCGCATTCAGCTTTATTCAGGGCTGGCTGATGACCGGTCTTTCGCAGAAGGTGTGCTACGACTTCCGCCGTCAGATCAGCGAAAAGATCAACCGCCTGCCCCTTGCCTATTTTGAAAAGCGCACCGTGGGCGAGGTGCTGTCCCGCATCACCAACGATGTGGACACGCTGGGCCAGAGCCTGAACCAGAGCATCACCCAGCTCATCACCAGCGTGACCACCATGATCGGCGTGCTGGTCATGATGCTGTCCATCAGCCCGAAGATGACCCTGATCGCCCTGCTGATCCTGCCCGTCTCGCTGGTGCTTGTGCTCATCGTAGTTCGTTTCAGCCAGAAATACTTCAAGTCCCAGCAGGCCATTCTGGGCGTCGTAAACGGTCAGGTGGAAGAAGTCTACTCCGGCCACAACGTGGTCAAAGCCTTCAACCGTGAGGCCGTGGTGCTGAACGACTTCAACGCCGCCAACGACAAGCTGTATGAATCTGCGTGGAAGAGCCAGTTTCTCTCCGGCCTGATGATGCCCATCATGAACTTTGTGGGCAATCTGGGTTATGTGGCCGTAGCCATTGTAGGCAGCATTTTTGCCGCAAACGGCATCATTACCATCGGCGACATTCAGGCCTTCATCCAGTACGTCAAGAACTTCACCCAGCCTATCCAGCAGCTTTCTCAGGTGTCCAACATGCTGCAGAGCATGGCCGCTGCCGCTGAGCGGGTATTCGAGTTTTTGAACGAGCCGGAAGAGGACCAGCAGGCAGACCCGGCCCGCCGCGCGGACCCTGCCTGCATCGACGGACAGGTGACATTCAGCCATGTCCGCTTCGGCTATACCCCGGACAAGACCGTCATCCACGATTTCAGCTGCGAGGTCAAGCCCGGCCAGAAGGTGGCCATCGTCGGCCCCACCGGCGCAGGCAAGACCACCATGGTCAAGCTGCTCATGCGCTTCTATGATGTGGATTCCGGTTCCATCACCCTGAATGGCCACAATGTGCGGGACTTTGACCGCAGCGCCCTGCGTGAGGGCTTCGGCATGGTGCTGCAGGACACATGGCTGTTCAAGGGCACCATCATGGAGAACATCCGCTATGGCCGACTGGATGCCACCGATGAAGAAGTGATTGCTGCCGCCAAGGCTGCCAACGCCGACCACTTTATCCGCACCCTGCCCGGCGGCTACCAGATGGAGCTGAACGAGGACGCTTCCAACGTGAGTCAGGGCCAGAAGCAGCTGCTCACCATCGCCCGCACCATTCTGGCCGACAACCGCATCCTGATTTTGGACGAGGCCACCAGCAGTGTGGATACCCGCACCGAGCAGCGCATCCAGACCGCCATGGACCGCCTGATGGAGGGCCGCACCAGCTTTGTGATCGCCCACCGTCTTTCCACCATCCGGGACGCCGACCTCATCCTTGTGATGCGAGATGGCGACATCGTGGAGCAGGGCACCCACGACCAGCTGATCGAAGCTGGCGGCTTCTACGCCGACCTGTACAACAGCCAGTTCGAGGACGTGGTGGAGTAAGCTGCCCGTCATCGCAGTATAAGCACAAAAATAGCACCTGCCGCCTTCCTTTCCAAGGGCAGCAGGTGCTATTTGTTTTGGCTGAAAGCTTACCGGAACGAAAGCCTTCCCCCAGTCGGGGGAAGGTGGCGCGCAGCGCCGAATGAGGGTGCCGGCAAGCTGCAGCTATCGTGATACGAAAGGGGGAGTTTCTCTATTCCTCCACCGGTTCCAGCTTCAAGCCGAACAGCTTTTCCGAGAGGGACGGCAGCTGTTGCTGCAAGGCGCGGACATAGGCCATTACCATCGGATCCTCGCGCTTTTGCCCCAGCACGATGCCAAACCGGTGTCCCCTGCCCCAGTCCAGTACCCGCACAAAACTGAGGTCCGGCCTGCGGTAATAGAAAGGCGGGATCATCTTGAGTGCCGGGTCGCCGTAGGCTGCACTGCGGATACCGCCCACCGGCGTAAACTCCACCCCTCGGTCCATTCCCTCCTGCAACAGTCTTGTTTCGTAGACAGTCTGGTACATCTCCTTGATGGGCAGCCAGCGGTATTGCAATGCCTGTTCCAAGGTCAGTCTGCCCACCGGCATATCAGCGGGTGGGTGGATGGGGATGCAAAATTCCGGCATATAGAACAGCGGCACAAAGGTAAGCCCCTGCGCGTAGAACTCTGCACTTTCCAGCTGGAAGGAAAGATCCATCTCCCCTTTTTTCAGGCTGCGCCAGACCTCGCTGCGGTTGGCACACCACCCCAGAATAGGGGTATATTGCAGGCACAGGTCACTTGTCAGGGAAAACAGGTCGTATACGAACATCCGCATTGCCTCATGACACCCTGCGATGATCAGATGTCTTTCCGGCGGTTTTTCCTGTTGCTGCACCGCGCGGGCATGGCACACTGCCTGCTGATACAGAGCTACCAGCTGCTTTGCCTTGGGGTAAAAATCCCGGCCTGCCGGGGTCAGGATCACCCGGCGCGGTACATGCTGAAACAGTTCAAACTGCAGCTGTCCCTCCAGCGTGCGGATCTGCTGCGAAAGCGCTGACTGTGAAAGATACAGTGCCTCTGCTGCTGCCGAAAAGCTGTCCATCTCTACGATCTTCACAAATCCATCCAGTGCACTCTGGTTCATCTGCGCATCCTCGCTTTCTTACATTAGGATTTTCTAAATTATAATATAACATAATTGAATTGTAAAGTGCGTCACTCTACGCTACAATTGTTAAAGATTCAGCAAAGTGGTTTTTAACTTGCTGCGCGATGAGAAGAAAAACAAGATGAGAAGAAAAACAAGAAGAGAAAAGAGAAAGAGAGCGTACCTATGAACAAGATCTCCCGCAAGGGCTTTCTGAAGATCGCCGCTGCCGCCGCCATGAGCGGTGTCACTGCCGGCGCACTGGCTGCCTGCAATTCCGCCTCCGGCTCCACTGCCTCCGGTGCTGCCGGTCAGTACATTCCCGGCACCTACGAGGGCACCGCCGAGGGCATCTCCTCCACCGTCAAGGTCACCATGACCTTCTCTGACAGCGCTGTCACCGACGTGGTGGTGGACACCTCCGGCGAGACCGCCTCTTTCGGCGCTGCCGCTGCCGATGAGCTGCGTGAGCAGCTGATGGCTGCCGGTTCTGCCGAGATCGACGGCGTTTCCGGCTCTACCATCACCTCCGACGCCGTGATGAAGGCTGCCAAGAGCTGCTACGCACAGGCAAAGGGCGAGGCCGTGGTGTCCAGCGTGCAGCTGCCCACAGGCGACGCAAACGACTGGCTGGGCAAAGAGCCTGATATCAACGAGGCTGCCATCACCGAGACCGTGGACACCGACATTCTCATTGTGGGTGCAGGCAACGGCGGTATGTTCGCTGCCGCCTATGCTGCTGCCAACGGCCTGAACTTCC
>OAVJ01000771.1_pt1 | contig 16351 bp, 14 predicted proteins | sample 1516901 | NCBI WGS metagenome assembly OAVJ01 (sample SAMEA2580073, study PRJEB22360) | human gut metagenome | biome: human gut; feature: human-associated habitat; material: faeces | place: Denmark | collected 2008/2010 | reverse complement strand
TCCCGGTATAAAATACTGATGAAACTCATCTGTAGCCGCATAAACTGCCGCCGTGAGCAGCGCCGCAAGAAACTGTCGCTTTTCTTTTTTCAGGATTCCGCGGTAAAATGTAAAAGAAAGCAGACCTAATATGGCATACTCTGTCATATGGGCTGCTTTTCTTACCGGATATTCGATTTTTTCTGCCATGGTCAACTGCTGTTTTTCGGTCATATCCAGATGGAGCGTATCATTGGCACGCTCCACCAGACGATGACACAATCCGCCACTCACTTTACTCGATTCCGTCGCAGGCTGATTGGAAAAAGAAAAAATCAGACACATCCATGCTACTGCCAATATCCCTGTAACGATCCGATAAAGTTGTTTTTTCATGCTATTCTCCTGTTATTTACTGGATTTTATCCTTTAAAACCTCTATCGCCTTCTGAATCTGGTTATCATATGCCTCGTCATAAGAAGTTGCATCTTTGTCGAGATATTCGTATTCCAGTTCAATATCCGGCTCAATTCCGACACCGTGAATATAATTTCCGTTCGGAGTAAAATATTTGGCAGTCGTAAGCTTCACTGCGTCCCCATCCTCCAACGGGAAGATTGTCTGCACAATTCCTTTTCCAAAGGTTGTCGTTCCGATCAGAGTGCCGTACTGATAATCTTTGATCGCACCCGCCAAAATCTCGGATGCACTGGCACTCTCCCCATTAATCAATACCGCAATTGGATAATCCAGATAGGTATCCCCGCTGGAAGTGTAGTCCTGACGGTTTCCGTTTTTATCTTCTGTATACACAACTGTTCCCTCCGGCAGAATATCATCCAGAATCTGGACAACTGCGGTCACCATACCACCGGGATTATATCTCACATCAATGATCAGTGCTTTCATTCCCTGATCTTCAAGATCTTTTACTGCCTCCTCAAATTGTGTTGCCGTCTCTGTCTCAAAGGAATCAATATGTACATATCCGATACCATCCTCGAACATCTTGTGGGACACACTTGGCAATGTAATGTCCTGTCTTTCTACATCAAAGGAAAGATTTTCCTCGGTAGACGGACGGTAAATCTCCAGATGGACAGTCGTTCCCTTCTCTCCGCGAATCAGTTTTACCAGTTCCGAAAGTTCCATGGAAGCAGCCTCTGTTCCGTCCACGGAAACGATCACATCATCTTTTAACAATCCTGCTGACTCAGAAGGGGTTCCCTCATAAATCTTGTTGACTGTTACCACCATGGTATCCTTATCCTGGCTTAACCCTGCACCAATTCCATAGTATTGACCTGTCGTAGATACCTGAAGCGCCTGATAATCTTCTGCATTATAGTAAACAGAATATTTATCTCCCAATCCATCGATCAGACCTGTATACAGTCCATCCTGCAGTTTCTCATTTTCAATGTCATCATAATAATAGAGCTTTGTGTATGCAGTCAGTTCATTGATCTTGCTGACCGTATCTGCGTCGAGCACCGCGCCTTCTCCATCATCTGCACTTTCCTTATTCGTGATAAGAATCTGTGAGTTGGTTGCCAGACATGCCACGTTGATTCCTGTCCAGCTTATCAGAAGTGTTCCGATCACACCGATCACGATCCCTTTGAATGTGCTTCCTTTTTTCTTCTTTGGAGTCTCTTCCGCTCCAGTTTGATCCAGTTCATAATTCTGCTGATCCATAAATTTCCTTTCGCAGCAATTTCAAAACATTTTTGCTGCATCCTTTCCATGTAAACATATGCATAACCGCACCTCCACTTTCATAGCAATTGAGAAAAATGCCGAGGTGCCGGTTTTATTTTCCATAACCTTTACAAAACAGAAAAAAAAGAGATTGTACACAAAATGCCGTTTCCGATTTCCGGCTTTCGTGTGGCAACCTCTTTTTATATACTTTATCTGCCTGATTCCCGGAACGCTTATCAGCCCTTGAGATAACTCCACGGACTGACATAACTTCCGTTTAATGATACACCAAAATGTAAATGATTTCCAGTAGAAATACCTGTACTTCCAACGTAGGCGATCGTTTGGCCTGCAGAAACTGCTGTTCCTTCTGAAACTGCAAGCGAGGAACAATGCATGTAAACGGTATAAAGTCCACCACCATGATCGATCATCACGTAGTTTCCGGCTGCACTGCTGTAATTTGCCGCCTTTACGGTACCGTTTGCCGCTGCAACGATCGCCGCACCTGCTGAGGCACCGATATCAATTCCTTTATGGTTTGAAGACGCTCCTGAAGTCGGTGAAACCCTCGTTCCATAATCACTGGTAACCCTTGTACTTGACGGACACGGCCATGTGAAAGCTCCACCTGTATAAGGATTGTCTGCTACCTCTTTTCCCTCTGCAGCCGCTTTGGCTGATGATCGATTTTCCCCCCCCCCGCCCGTTTTGCCTCCCCCTGCCGCTTTCTCAGCCTCGATCCGCTTGATCTCCGCTATCAATTCGTTCTGCGCCTGTATCTCTGCCTCAAAATACTTTGCATCCTCCTGCGCATCCGAAATATTACTTGTGATGCCTGCAAGCTCTGTCTCCTTCTGGCTCATCAGTGCTGCAACAGACTGCTTCTGGCTCTCCACATTCGCTTTCATATTTTCCAGATCAGCGTAATCCTGTTCAAGCTGTTCTTTCGCCACGGTGATATATTCAATATTCTCCGTGTACTCATCCAGCTTTTGCCTGTCATACTTCTGGATCTCTGCGATATACTCTGCCGTATTCAGAAACTCTGCCACGCTGTTCGATTCCAGAAGCTGCTCCAGATACGTTGTCTGGCTGTTTTCATACATATACCGGATGCGGGTTTTCATATCGTCATACTGTTTTTGTTTATCTGCTTCTGCCTGTGCTAATTCTGCCTCGGCATCTGCAATCTCTGTGCTTTTGTCCGCAAGCTGATTTTCCAGTGAAGTGATCTTCGATGAGATATCCACAAGTTCATTGTTCAGTTCCTGAACTTTGTCCTCCACATCACCTTTGGAATCCTTCAGATCATTGATCAGCTCTTTCGCAGCTTTTAACTGCTTTTCCAATGCGGCTTTTTCTTTCTGTGCTTCCTTGAGCGACGTTGATGATGCATCTCCTTTTGCCTGTGCCGTCAGCCCTGTTGCCATCGTGAGAACAAGTACCACCGCCAGAATGCGGCGTAAAATGTTTCTTTTCTTCATAAAATTATACTTTCAAATGCTTTCTGATTGTGATGCGGCTGCCAATAAAACCAATGCCGACACCGAGTATCAATGCTACCGGAACCAGTGTATGGAACACCTCATCTACCGGTAAAAATTTCATCATATTGCTGATAAAACTGAACTTCTCCCCGATGTAATCAATGATCCGTCCATAAAGGACATACAGGATGCCAAGCGGAATCGCTGCTCCGATCAATCCGATCACAATACCTTCTACCACAAATGGTGCACGCACAAAATAATCGGTAGCACCGATCAGTTTCATAATACCAATCTCTTCTCTTCGCACAGAAATACCAACGGTGATGGTATTACTGATCAAAAAGACTGCAACCCCCAGCAGGATAATAATAATTCCTGCGGAGACATATCCAATCAATTTATTAAAATCGGTCAGCGTATTCGCTACAACTGCTGACTGTTTTACTTCCCGGATACCGTCCACTGACTGTAAATAGGTCACTAACGTCTGCTGCATGGAAATGTCATTCATATAAATGGAATAGCTGGCGTCATTTGCCAGTGGGTTATCCCCGGCAAAACTCTCCGCTGCTGCTTCGTTTCCTTCAAAGTAAGTCTGCTTGAAGCTGTCCCATGCATCATCCGCTGAAACAAATTCCAGATTTGATACCTCTGCCCTTGCACGGATCAGATCCCCAATCTCATCAATCTTATCCTGTGAGATTCCCTCGTCAAAAAAGACTGTTACGGCAACGCCGGACTCTGCATCCTTCACCATTGACTGGAAATTTGTCACGATCGTATAGAACAGACCGAATAAAAAGATACATGCCGTCATCGTCGCGATCGATGCAAGTGAGAACATTTTATTCTTCCAGATATTCTTCAGTCCCTGCTTTATCGTGTAGAAAAATGTACTAATCCTCATCGCTATAATCACCCTCGCTGTCCTCAACGACAACGCCTTTCTTCATAGTGATGACACGCTTGTTCATTGCTTTCACAATCTCAAGGTTATGTGTTACAACTACCACTGTAGTTCCACGGCTATTGATCTCTTCCAGAAGTTTCATGATCTCCCATGCATTATGATTATCCAGGTTACCGGTCGGCTCGTCCGCCAGTAAGATCTTCGGCTCATTGATAAGCGCTCTTGCGATTGCAACACGCTGCTGCTCGCCGCCGGACAACTGCCTTGGATAAGAGCGGTACTTTGCAGCAAGTCCTACCATAGACAGCATGGATGGAACATTCTTCTTAATGCTGCGGTTTGACTCGCCGATGACTTTCTGGGCAAACGCAACATTATCATAAATGTTTCTGTCTTTTAACAAGCGGAAATCCTGAAATACAACGCCGATATTACGGCGGAATTTCGGGATTTGCCTTCTTTTGATCTTGTTCAGTTTCTTATTGTTTATCGTGATCGTACCCTCTGTTGGTTCCAGTTCTTTCAGCAAAAGCTTGATCAGTGTAGATTTTCCTGAACCACTGTCACCAACTATGAATACGAATTCGCCTTCTTCAATGTCAAGACTTACGTCATTTAACGCAGGGATTCCTGCTGTATATGACTTACTGACATGTTCCAACTTAATCATTGCTTCCTCCTAAATTCTAGTAATCCAATGACTCCATATATTTCATGTATTTTACAACCATCAACGCAATCTTAAATGTAATGGCATCTTCAAACACACGAAGATCCAGTCCTGTGTACTTCTGCAGTTTATCCAGACGATATACCAGTGTATTTCTGTGGATATATAACTGGCGGGATGTCTCGGAAACGTTCAGGCTGTTCTCGAAGAACTTGTTGATCGTGGTAAGAGTCTCCTCGTCAAAGTCATCCGGTGATTTGCCATCAAAAATCTCTTTGATAAACATCTTGCACAGCGGAATCGGGAGCTGATAGATCAGACGTCCAATTCCCAATGTGGAGTATGCGATCACATCTTTTTCCTCAAAGAAAATCTTTCCTACATCCAATGCCATACGGGCTTCCTTGTAAGAACGGGATACTTCTTTGATCTCATTTACAATTGTTCCATAAGCGACATGAACATCATTCTCAGCATCCGCACGGAACAGGTTCACGATCACTTCTGCTGTCTTGTTCAGTTCATCGTATCCCTCGTTGTCTGCAACTTCTTTCACCACGATGATGTTCTTCTCATCTACCGCAGTGACAAAGTCCTTGGATTTGCCACCGAAGATTCCTCTGATCTTTTCCATTTCATTGCCATCTTTCTCTCGGTTCGTCTCAACGATAAATACCACTCTCCGGACTTCTGTATCAATATGGAGCTTCTTCGCTCTGTTATAAATATCAACCAGCAGTAAATTGTCCAGCAAAAGATTCTTGATAAAGTTATCTTTATCGAATCTCTCCTTATATGCTACCAGAAGATTCTGTATTTGAAAACTGGCAATTTTACCCACCATGTAGACATCGTCACTGTCTCCGTTGGCAAGCAGGATATACTCTAACTGGTGTTCATCAAACACCTTGAAAAACTGATATCCGTTCACCACCTGGCTGTCTGCAGGTGACTCCACAAATGCCTGAGCAGGTTCTACATACTTCTCTGCGTCAGGAAATGTAGCAGCCAAAATCTTTCCCTCGACGTCAATAATGCATAAATCAATTCTGGTTATTCCCTTCAATCCATCAATTGTGTTCTGAAGTATCTGATTCGAAATCATAAGCTATGCTCCTTCTCTGGTCGATTCTGTTCAACTTTCACAAAAAAAATCGTACTTTTCTCCCTCAATAAAAATACCTAGATTACATTTTAATGCAAAACTGCAAAAAAATAAAGAGGAAATACATATTTTTTTATGCATTTCCTCAATTCTGCTGGAAATTTTACCTCTAATTTCCTGTATACAATCTCCACAAAAAAATTTCCTGTCTCTCTGTTTCATCCTTAGTTCTTATGATATTCCAGAAATCCCTCGCCAAGTACTTCGCGGACATCTGAGACAATGACAAACGCATCCGGGTCCACCGATGCCACAATATCTTTCAGTTCTACAATCTCCTTCTTGGAAACAACACAGTAAAGCATGCACTTTTCATCACCGGAATACATTCCTTTTGCATATAGACCGGTTGCTCCACGGTCCAACTCAAGCAGGATCTTTTTTGCCACTTTTTCATACTGGTCTGTAATGATGAACGCCGACTTGGAATATTTAAATCCTTCCATCAGACCATCCGACACTTTCGTTGTGACAAAAATGGCAACAATTGCATACATGGCTGCCTTGATACCGAACAGATATAAACCGGTAAGCACGATCATCGCATCTAATACCTGCATGATCTGAACCACGGAATAATGTCTGATAAAATGCTGGATCAATACTGCCAGAAGTTCCGTTCCACCCGTAGTAGAACGCGCTAATAGGATCAGTCCCATACCGGCTCCACCGATCACACCACCAAAAATCGCGGCAAGGAAGTAATCCTGCTGTGTCAGGTCGATTGCCGGAATCACATAAATCCACGCAGACAAAAGTACCGTACCCACAACTGTCCGCCAGATAAACCTCTTTCCTTTAAACTTCAGAGTCAGAAAAAACAGTGGCACATTCAGCCCGATATTGGTCAGCCAGAGTGGGATTCCTCCCGGAACAAATCTTTCTGTCACTGCCTTGATCACAATCGCAAGTCCTGTAAAACCTCCTGTGACAAGACCGATCGGATCATACAGACACTGGATGGCTGCCGCTAACAGTCCCGTCCCCACGATCATCATCAGATAATCTATCACTATGGAACGTTTATTGATTAATTTCTGCATTTCTACTACAATTCCTCTTCTTTTTCATCATACTTATTCATACTGTTGACCAACTTGCCACGATGTATGATGCTTTTCAAACGAGCAAGTACTCCGTGCTTTTTCTTATGTACCGGTACCCCTCCGATTCCATACCAAATGTTTGCATTCATTTTATCCCGATGCTCATATAAGAACTGCTCCTGCATCGGAGATGGCAGTACAGATATGATCACATCCGGTGTGGTCGCATTCATATCATTAATCACTGCTTCCAGATCCCCCACACAGGTCTCCACTGCATATTCCCCTGCAAAGATCAGTTTTGGATAATCTTCTGTCAGTTCTGCTTTTAAAGAATCAATTTTCTCCTGCGTGTCACCAAGTAAAAAAACACTTTTTTTATTGCGCTCTATCCGTTTAAAAAATTCAAAATAAAAATCGTTTTCTTCTGTTTCCCGGATTCGCTGCATAGATTCAAGCCCCGCTGCCTGAATAATCTCTTTCTCTCCAATGATTGCAAGATCCAGGGAACTCATAACTTCCTTTAATACCGGGTTTGTCTCCGAATCGATCAGCATCTGTAACGATATGCTCTCAATCGTGTTAAGGACATTATTGCTCAAATAGCGTTCCACACACATAATCGCTTCCCGCACTGTGTAGTTGTCCAACTGAATTCCCAGTATATCAACTTTCTTTATCATTCAACACTCCTGGTTATTTTTCTCAACTCAAGAAAATTTATGCATGTAGTATAGCAAACCTCTTTTCATTTTTCAAGTTTTGTTATAAAACGCGATAGATTGAGGAACTTTTTTAGTTACTGTTCACTCAGCAGTAACCTTTTACGTTATCTGACAATTTGTACTATTTTTTGCATTTATCTCATTACAATAATTGCAAGCTTTTTTCATTTTTATTGTGAACTTTATCACATATGTACAAAACGTATATTCGATTTTTTTACTATGTAAACCACTTTTTCAACATAAAAAAATGTGGATAACGTTGATAACTTCGTGTATAACTTTATTTTTTGGCATTTTTCGACCTTTTTCACGTGGAAAACTTTCTCATAACTTTACCTCTTTTGGGGATTATTTCCAGACCACTTTATTTTTTTGTGTACTTTTCATAAATGATATTTTTCAATTTTCTGTCTGTAAAAAAGTACCGCATTACTTTCTGACTTTTTACCCGCAAAAAAAGAACTGCCATCATTTTCGATGACAGTTCCGATAATATCTTTTTTTAGAAAATTCTTCTTACAGAAAGTACATTACGATATGTAGCTGTTGAATACTTAATACCACTGGATGGTGTACTTGCATGAACAATTGTGTTATTACCGACATAAATAGCAACGTGACCACTGTAGCATACAATATCTCCCGGCTGTGCCTCAGATAAGCTTACTTCATATCCGGCACTTCTCTGTCCACTGGAAGAATGTGGAAGACTGATACCAAATGCAGCATATACAGACATTACAAATCCGGAACAGTCTGTACCGTTCGTCAGACTGGATCCACCATAAACATATGGGTTACCAATAAACTGGCTTGCATAGCTTGCAACTGCCTGACCATTGGATCCACTCGGTGCAGCGTAAGAAGCGGAAGAACCGCTGGAACTGCTTGTACTGTTCGAAGATGACGAGTTGCTGGAAGATTTGTGTTTTGCTTTCGCTGCTGCTGCTGCTGCGGCTGCTGCCTGACGCTCTGCCTCTTCCTTGGCAAGTCTTGCTTCCTCTTCCGCTTTGGATTCAGCAGTTACATAATCGGTCCAGAGATTTACATAATCTGTGGATACATAGCCATCGCCTTCCTCTGTTGTAACAATGACCCATCCGCTATCCTTCATAGAATCATCAACAACAACGAAATCGTCTCCCTCGCCAAGCATTGTTAAAATACCTGCCTCTGTAGAAGGCTCCATTCTTACGTATAAAGTTGTAGTTGTTACAGTTGCATATCTGGTACTTACCTTCTTTGCAAGTTCCTCATCCCCTGTTACAACATACTCGCATTTGACATATCCGGTAACACTTCCGGATGTGATCTTATACCAGCCATCTTCTGTTGTCTCTAAAACAGTGGCTGCAGAATTGTTATATAACTTACCTAACACTTCACTGTCTGTGTTCGGTTCTGATCTGACATTCACATAATTATCTACCTGTGCGATTGCAATGTCTGCGTACTCAGATGCAACCACTGGAACATCATTCTCACTGACCTGCTCCTCTGCCTGGGCTGCTGCCTCTGCAACTGCCTTGTCACTCTCGATCAGACACTGGGAAAGCATTTTGGAAAATCCTGCTGCCGGAGAACCATTTGAAGAAAGTCCGGTTGCGATCACTGCAGACACACCACCGGTCTGTGCACCATAAGTTCCGACTCCTGTTCCACTAATTACAATAGCCCCTGCCAGCAAACAGCTTGCTATTCTCTTCATCCTATAATCCATCTTGTATATTGCCTCCAAGAACTATTTGTTACGAATTTGTTACATTTATTACATGGTTATTATAACAAAGTGTCCTGGCACTGTCAACAGCAAGACTTTGTCAGATTTTACCAAATATAGCATGAATATTTTATGTATTTTTATTTCCATAAAAAAACAGTTCCAAAGTATCGCTCACATGGAGTTCTCTGGAACTGCTTTTCCTATTTGATTGCGATCGCTTCGATCTCAAGCATAACATCCTTCGGAAGACGTGCAACTTCCACACAGCTTCTGGATGGGAAATCTGCTGTAAAGAAAGTCTTATACACTTCGTTGATGGCGCTGAAATCATTCATCTCTTTGATGAATACCGTTGTCTTAACTACATTGTCCATATTGGTTCCGGCTGCTTCCAGCAAATTAGAAAGATTGGTAAGTGCCTGTTTCGCCTGAGCCACAGACCCCTCCGGAATCTCTCCTGTCTCCGGTACAACCGGGATAATGCCTGATGTATAAACCATACCATTTACTTCGATTGCCTGTGAATATGGTCCGATTGCTGCTGGTGCTTTTTCTGTACTGATTACTTTTTTCATGTTGTTAGTCCACCTTTCTGATACTTCTTTCAGTTATTTCCACACGATGTTCCTTATATAAACGTCCCACCGCACGTTTGAAAGCATTTTTACTGAGTCCGGTCTCTCTCTTAATGACTTCCGGGGATGCTTTATCTCCAAATGGAAGCACTCCGGCAAATTCCTCAATAACCTGCATCACCTTCTCAGCATCCTCATCCATCTGCAGGTATGCCTTGTCACGCAATGACACATCCAGTTTTCCATCCGGCTTTACTTTTGTCACTTTTGCCTCGATCACATCTCCGATACGAAGTTTGCTTGTATCTTCATGTCGTGGGATCATAGCGGAATATTTATCATCCACTGCAACAAAGGTTCCGAAATTATCACTGAACTCATAAACTCTTCCCTCTACATGGTCTCCCTCTTTGTATGGAGAATCCGTGGAAAGCAGATCATAAAGCTTTTTCATACTCGCACAAAGTCTGCTGCTCTTATCAATATAAAGTGTTACCAAAACCTCATCTTCCGGCTGGACTTTCATTGTCATCTCTTTATAAGGAAGAAACAGATCTTTTTCGAGTCCCCAGTCAAGGAATGCACCGATTTTTCCAACCTGTGCCACACGCAAAACAGCAAGCCCTCCAAGAGTGATCTTTGGCTGATTTGTCGTTGCGATCATCCGGTCTTTGGAATCCTTGTACAAAAACACTTCAAGTTCATCCCCGGTCTTTGCATTCTCCGGAACCTGTTTTGCCGGAAGAAGCACACGTTTCTCCATATCCTGCTCTTCCGCGAGATAAACTCCAAACTCCACTTTCTTTACAATTGTAAGTTTCTGATACTGTCCTAATTTTAACATTTTATTTTCCTCTAAACTGCATAATGGCATATGGCACTTTCTGCTCATCTGCCAACACAATGGTTACTCCGTTCTGCTGCTCATAAACCTCCGGGTATAACATGTTCCCGATGACTGCAGCCTTTTTGTATTCCACGCGAATACTCTCTGTCTTAAAATTCTCCGGCAGATATTCCTCTGCCACAAGAATATATTTTCCATTATTCATATGATGATTGGTGTCAATATGAAAACGCTGTACTAAAACCGGCTCTTTCTCCACCGGAGTGCCCTCTATCCTGATCTTACGATCTGCCCATTCATATTGTATCGCCTCATCCATCACCGGGATATAAGCATCCTGCACTTCTTTTGCGATCCGCACCGGACGCATCGTGGCAGTATCCATGTAAACCCAGACGGAATTGGCAAATGCACAGATCTCTCCCGCTTCATCCTTTATTGTAAAGTTACGATAACCGTAAAATCCCTTGAAGCTATATGGCCAGGTGCTTACCGTAATATGCTCCGCAAGCTTTGGATAGCGGTTCATGACGATCTCCCAGGACGATAACACCCACGCAGCATGATGCTGTTCTAAATACTCCACACCGATATTCATATCTTCTGACTGAAATGTGCAGCAATTCTGCAGATAATCAATCAATGCCGGCAGCGTAAGCTGTCTCTCACTATTCACTTCACTGTATCTTACCCTGCTTTTGAAATCATACATATCCTGTTCTCCTGATTGAAATAAGAAATTATCTTCTCCAACGCACTGTGCTGTCGCCCGAAAGTTTTTAGATGATTGGAAAAATGTCATTTTCCCATGATGGAACAAAGTTTCCTGTTACACAAAAATAGCACCACTTCCGTGGTGCTTTCTAGCAGGGCTACAAGGATTCGAACCTTGAAATGACGGAGTCAGAGTCCGTTGCCTTACCGTTTGGCGATAGCCCTATGTATTGTTGTTTTCGACTTTTGCGCCGTCAACAATAGCTATTATATACACCCTTAATAAAAATGTCAAGCATTTTTTTCAAAGATTTTTAGATTTTTTTCAACCATTGCATATAATACTTCGTCACCCCAGGAAATATCAGCATTTCCGCTGGTTGCCTCGGTCACTTCTTTTTCAAAAGACTGCTCTTTTTCCTTTGGAACCATGAGGATCAGTTCCACTTTCTCTGTATAAACGGTATCAATCGTTGTCAGTTCATCTTTTGCAATCAGATACTGTAATTTTCCAAGTCCATTGTAATCCGTTCCGATCGTCAGTTTTCTTCCAATCTGTTTATCAATGATCACACTATTTTCCAATCCGGTCTGCGTCGCTTTCTGGTAGGCACGGACAAGACCGCCCGTTCCCAGAAGTGTCCCGCCAAAATAACGGGTCACTACAACGCACACATTATGTATCTCTTCCTTTAATAATACGTCCAGCATTGGTCTTCCTGCTGTCTGTGCCGGTTCTCCGTCATCCGAGCAACGGCTGATCTCCTGTCTGTCCCCGATCACAAATGCGGAGCAATTATGTCTGGCATCCCAGTATTTCTTTTTCATTTCATTAATAAAAGCAACCGCTTCCTCTTCGCTGCTTACCGGACGCACCGTTGCAATAAACCGGGATTTCTTCTCAACAATTTCGCCCTCGCCACCGGCATATACTGTTTTCATCTCTTATGGCTCCTGATCTGTTTCTTCGTAATGATTCCGCACTTTATCATTACGATTCTTCTATAATAATGTATACTTTGCTGTTTTCTGTATCAAAATACTATCATGAAATAAATATAAAATGCAATACGCAACGGAATCAATATTTTCACTTTTTTCTTTATTATGACACATTTATTTGATATAATACATAGACGGTGGTTTTTTAACATTTGATCATAAAGGAGACTTATTATATGAATTATGGAAAGAAAGGTTCGAAGAAACGCCAGGCCGAACTGACTTCCAAAGGCATTATGTACGGCAAAAAAATGCGTGTTATTTTTTGCAAGGTATTGCTCGTATGCTGTTTTGCAGTTGCAATTATAGGCGGAAGCCTTGGATTTGGCGTCTATAAGGGCATTCTGGATTCTGCGCCATCCATCGATGACATCGACGCAACACCTACCGGTTATCTTACAACCGTGTTAGATAATCAGGGCAATGAGATTGCCACTCTGGTAGCTTCCGGTTCAAACCGTAAAAATGTAACAATCGATGAGATACCGATCAATCTGCAGCATGCCTTTGTTGCACTCGAAGATTCCCGTTTTTACGAGCACAATGGTATCGACCTTACCGGTATCATCCGTGCCGGCGTTACCGGCATCGCTTCCGGCGGTAATTTTTCCCAGGGTGCCAGTACGATCACACAGCAGCTTTTGAAGAACACTGTGTTTACCGAGTGGACGAGTGAGACATCCTTCATCGACAAACTGGAGCGCAAGATCCAGGAACAGTATCTTGCCGTACAGCTTGAGAAAAAAGTCAGCAAAAACTGGATCATGGAAAATTATCTGAACGCCATCAACCTTGGTCAGAATACACTTGGTGTGGCAGTGGCTTCGGAGCGATATTTTGGAAAAGATGTCTCAGAACTGACGCTCTCTGAATGTGCTGTTTTGGCAGCCATCACACAGAATCCGTCCAGGTTTAATCCGATCTCCAACCCGGAGAAAAATGCGGAGCGCCGCATGAAAGTATTAAACAATATGCTGGATCAGGGATTTATCAGCCAGAGTGAGTATGACGAAGCTGTGGCAGATAACGTTTACGACAGGATCCAGTTAGTCAACGTAGAATTGCAGGACAATGGCATCAATTCCTATTTTATTGATGAGCTGACCGATCAGGTCATCCGCGATCTTGTGGAACAGAAGGGTTATACTGAGACACAGGCATACAAGACACTCTACCAGAGCGGTCTTACCATTTACTCTACACAGGATATGGATATTCAGAATATTGCCGATGAGGAAGTAAACAACCAGGACAACTATACATCCAGTCCAAAAGTTTCTTTCTCCTACCGTGTTTCCATCCGTTCGACCGATGGTTCTGTAAAGAACTACAGTGAGCAGACGATGCTTTCTTATTATAAGAATAAGGACAATCCAAACTTCAAGAGTACGAATTATTCCATCAACTTCGCCTCTGAGGAAGATGCAGATGCCGCTATTGAGCAATACAAAGCAGATATTATGCAGGAAGGTGATGAGATCGTAGATGGAAGCGAAACTGTTATCTATACTTTACAGCCACAAGCTTCCTTAACAGTCATTGACCAGTCAACCGGCGAAGTAAAAGCAATCGTTGGCGGCCGTGGCGATAAAACAGTAAAACCCTCAACCGCGCCACCGATACAACCAGACAGCCTGGTTCTACCTTTAAAATCCTTGCTGCCTACTCCGCTGCGCTTGATGCAGGTGGACTTACCCTTGCCTCCGTGCAGGATGATGCCCCTTACACTTATGCCGGAGCAAATGGAAAATCTGTTAATAACTACGACAGACGTTACCGTGGTTTTACCACTTTAAGAGAGGCGATCACAGACTCCATCAATATTGTAACCGTAAAAACACTTGCACAGGCTGGTGTTTCCCTTGGCTGGCAGTATGTACAGGAATATGGTTTCACAACCGTTGATTCCCGTGATATGAATGAAGCCCTTGCACTCGGTGGTATCACGCAGGGTGTATCAAACCTTGAACTTACCGCTGCCTATGCTGCAATCGCAAATCAGGGAACTTATATCAAACCAAAGTTCTATACAAAGATTTTAGACCACGATGGTAATGTTTTAATTGATAATACAACACCGGAATCTCATACAGTTATCAAAGATACTACCGCATGGCTCTTAACAAGTGCCATGGAAGATGTTATGACTTCCGGTACCGGTACTTCCGCTTACTTTGGCAGTTCCATGGCTCAGGCAGGAAAATCCGGTACAACGACCAGCAGCCGAGATGCTTTATTTGCAGGTTACACACCTTATTATACCTGTGCTGTCTGGGGTGGCTACGATGATAATGCCATGCAGAAAGGTTCCGATACAAACTATCCAAAACGTATCTGGAAAGCTGTTATGAAACGGATACACGAAAATCTTGCTTACAAAGATTTCACAAAACCAAGTGGAATTGTTGCAGTCGCCGTATGTAAAGAATCCGGAAAGCTTCCAATCGAAGGTGTCTGCGATCACGATCCCCGTGGGAACTGTGTGATCACAGAATATTTTGCACAGGGCACAGAGCCAACCGAATACTGTGATCATCACACTGTAGCCAATATCTGTACCGCTTCTAATATGTTAGCCGGCAGTTATTGCCCTGCCGAGACCGTTACCACCGGAGTATATGTCACCGGCGGTTCTGAGACAACCGAAGATGCGCCTTACCTGTTAACAGATGCATTCTTAAGTCAGACATGTACCGTACACAATGAGTTTAACTCCACTTACACCGGAACAAACTCCTTCCCCGGATCAACCGGTGTCAACCCGATCGGTGCTGATCCGGCAGGTGATGCTGCTACGCCTGATGCCAGCACTACCACAACGAATCCAAATACGACAACCGATCCAGCTGCCACAACGGATCAGAGTGTTGATGGTCAGTAAAATATTTAAACATAAAAAATGCTAACCCACGGGTTAGCATTTTTTATCATGCATTTGTCACTAAACTTTCATTTCATGAGCACTTCTGCCTCATTCTGTGCCCTGGCTATATTATGAGTATTGGGATTCTCACACATTGCTTTTAACAGCTTTTTTTCCTTCGCAAAATACTGATTGCGCTGTTCTACGTTCCAGGCTGTCCCATATCTTTCCATGGTAAATCCAAGCAGCCGGTCTGCAAAAATCTCAAAATCTTTCCATCTTCCATTCTGGTTCTCTATGATTTTCTCGATCTCTGCAATTGCTTTCCGATTGTCCTCTAACTGTTTCAGACGCTCCTGTCTGCTGTCCCTGTCATGTTTTTTCAAGTCATAAAGTTCATAGGCTTCCTCCAGTGCCTGCATAAATTCCTGCCTGAAATTTACCGGCCGTAGAAATACACGGAACACATCCCGTTTATTCAAATAGAATCCTAACTGCACTGCACTGATCGAATTTGTATATAACATACAGATTGTATTTGGGAACACCTGGTTTACATAAGAAATAATCTTGTCTCCATTATATCCATCCAGATTTAAATCTGTGACAAGTATCTGATATTCTTTTTGTTTTAACAACTCCATTGCATCTGTTCCATTTTGTGCAATATCTGTCTCAATCTGTTTTTCTTCTAAGATGCCCTGAAATTCATCTATAATCTCCGGATATCTGCTAATAAATAAAAGATTTCGCTTCATTTTTTTTCCTTCTTATTTTCTATCACATTCAGCCATATCATTTGTAATCTGATATAGCACTTTTATTATAACTTTTTGTTTTAAAAAAATCCACCATAAAACTTTTGTCTCTTACATGATCTTATTCGCACATATGGATTCAAAAGATCTGTATTTTATCATTTTTCTATACA
>OAVJ01000765.1_pt1 | contig 16503 bp, 13 predicted proteins | sample 1516901 | NCBI WGS metagenome assembly OAVJ01 (sample SAMEA2580073, study PRJEB22360) | human gut metagenome | biome: human gut; feature: human-associated habitat; material: faeces | place: Denmark | collected 2008/2010 | reverse complement strand
CCGTATTCTTTTTTCCGATAAATGCTGTTTGGGCCCCCAGCCGTTGTGCCGCAACCACAACATTAGCAGGTGCACCTCCCGGATTTTGTGTATAAGACAATGTTTGTCTTTCACTCTCTTTTTTCCCGGTAAAATCAATCAATATCTCTCCCAGAGAGGTAATATCATAATGCCGTTTTGTCCTATATTTTATATCTACGCCTATATTTCCTTGTGGGTATAATTTTCCTGTATAGCGATATAAACCATGCTCCCACAATAATGTAAATGTATTTCCGTCTATGAGGATATCAATATCTGTTTCTTTTTCCATCATTTCACAGGGCACAGTCCGTATACCATATCTGGAAGCTCTGTCTGCCCGGTTATAATTCACGGTCATTTCTTTATTTGAAGAATCAAAGCATATTGTCACGATATGTCTATCTGTATCATATAGATCAATACACAACAACTCTCCATCTCCCGGCAGCTTTCCCTTCAGTTCTACCATAACCGGCTCACTTTGCGGTGGTATGTTTTCACCGGTCCAATGTTTTTCCAATGTTCTGCTGAAGAGCTTCATCTCAGCTTTCACTTTATCAGCCACTTTTGCGCACAAACGCCTGTTATCATCTAAATACCACACTCGTGATACATCCAGTATTCCACGATACCCCTCCTCCGGACCGAAATCCCGGATCCAGGGCATCCACAGCCAGCCGCCCAGCCAGGCAACAGACCGTATTTCCCCATGCAATACCGGATATGTCTGTGCTGCATAATAATGAGTTCCAAGATCCAAAGTTCCGCTTATCTCTTTATGGAATTCACATTTGTCAAAATCCATCTGTCCGGACAGATATAGCGTCGTTACACTGTCTTTTTCATACATCGGCGAAGTTGTCAAAAACCAGACATCATCAAGGCAGAAGGCATCCGGACATTCAAACATTCTGCCCTCACCGGGCTCTGCTTCGTACAAAATTCCGCTATACGTCCAATGGTACAGATCGGTAGAAGAGAAAAGATAAATTCTTCCGCAGCTGTCCGGATGTTCAATTCTTCCGGTGGATCCTCCACAGATCATTCTCCATTTCCCTTGTGCAAAAAACACCTTGGGATCTCGAAAATCTCTTCCTCCCTTTTCCGGGACTTCTTTTATCAGCGGGTTTTCTTCTGCCTTTACAAAATGTATCCCATCCTTCGACACTGCCAGATTTTGCGTCTCAAAAATACCGGTTTCATCTTCCGTTCTTCCTGTATAGAATAGAAATAACTGATCATCATGTACAACAACCGATCCGGAAAAACATCCACCGTTTTTATCGTTATCATAGGGCATGTCGGGGACCAGTGCCGGTTCCAATTCTTCCCAGTGTATCAGGTCCCTGCTTACCGCATGCCCCCAGTGCATACTGTCCCAGTTATCATGGTACGGATTATACTGATAAAATAAATGATATTGTCCTTTAAAAAACACCAAGCCATTAGGATCATTGATCCAGCCTTTCTGTGGTGTAAAATGTAGGGATGGCCTTACGATTTCTCTCATTTTCTTATCCTTTCACTGCTCCGGCAGTCATACCACTTATAATATACTTCTGCAAAATGACATAAAATACTAATTCAGGAAGCATGATCATCAGACTCGCTGCAATGATTCCACTATAATCCATGGTATATTGTCCTTTAAACATAGATGTCATTAATGACACGGTGTTTAAGGCATTATTCTGAATAAAGGTTGATGCAAACGGGAACTCATTGTAAATATAAACTGCATTAAAAATAATGATCGTCACGAACGTGGGTTTCATAACCGGAATCACCACTTTGGTACACAGCTTAAATAGATTGCAGCCGTCGATAATTGCTGCTTCTTCCAATTCTCCGGGGATATCTCTCAAAAATCCGGTAAACAGCAAGGTATTGAACGAGATGTTCACTGCAACATACGGCAGGATCAGTCCCAAACGGGTTCCAAGAATTCCCATCAATGAATCAATCCGATATACCGGAAACAGTAGTACATAAATAGGGATGCCAATCCCGATCAGCAGGAAAAGATACAATGTTTCCGATGCCTTATGGTTTCTGAAAACCATTCTGGCAATTGCGAAAGTGAATAAAATACTGAAAAAAGTAGATATTACTACCAGTAAAATCGTGTTAAAATACATTTTGGAAAAATCAATAGTATCGATCGCACGCTGATAATTTTCAAAGCTTATTGTCTGCGGCAAAGAAAGCGGACTGTTGACAATCTCATTATTTGTCTTTAATGAAAGCAACATAGCCCACAGTATGGGCATGACCAAAAGAATAATCAATCCCAGCAGACATATGTAAAAAATGACTTTTTTTATCGATATTCTCTTGTTTCTCATGTTTAACTCCTTTGCTTCCTCGTTGTGATCTTAATATAGGAAAACGAGCCCAGAATTGAAAGTAACAGAATTGCAACCGCAATTGCCATTCCATATCCATACCTTCTGGATGTAAATACTGTAAAATACATATATGAGGTAAGCAGCTCCGACTGATGAGTAGGTCCTCCGCCTGTCATCTGATATACCAGTTCATATATTTTAAATACGCCTGTTACCACCAGAACAATATTAATAATAAAGGTCTCTTTCAGCATAGGAATTGTCACATAAAACAAGCGTTGTAACAAATTGGCTCCATCAATATCACAGGCTTCGTAAATATCTCCCGGTATTGCTTTGATTCCGGATAAAAAAATAGTTCCATGGAAACCCAGTACCTGCCATGTGAATACGATCGCCAATGACAATGGAGACCATTTAGTTCCACCGATCCATTCAATAGCAAGCATATCCAGTCCTATTTTATGCAATACACTATTTACCAGCCCATAATTAGGATTCAGGATATATCCCCAGATAATTCCTATGATAATAGGCGCTATTACATAGGGAGCAAAAATCACCATTTTAAAAAATGCGTTTCCGTGAAAATTCTTGTTCATCAATAATGCTGCCATAAAAGATCCAACGATCAGGAATATCACACTGAATAACAATACTAAAAATGTATTTTTCAATGCGATCAGAAATAGCTTATCATGGAACATAGCAACATAGTTTTTTATTCCCACAAAGGATGCTTTTCCAAGACCACTGTAATCCGTAAAGCTATAGTAACATCCGATAAACACAGGAACAATAATAAATACTGCATAAATCATAAGAGTCGGAAGCAGCATAATGATTTTTGCTTTCTTTGTACTCAACCAATACATAGCTTTCTCCCTTTCCATTCTATAGAAAAGAGCGGTATTACTTAATTTCACACCGCTCTTATAGTTTTATCTTTCGGCACTTTGTAAATTTTCTACATAATCAGCTGCTTGTTCCGGTGTGTAAACTCCGGTCATAACACCGAAGGTAGCATCAAAATATCCATACGCCACATTGGACGAAAGTGAATTAAACGGTTCAGTTACTGCTTTCCAGTCATCATTTAATGCCGTGATCATCGTGGAAAGTACAGGATGTTGACTCTCATCAATCTGTCCATTATATGTAGAGCACGGTAATGCCGCGGTATCCTCGGCAATGATCCTGGTTCCCTCTTCGCCGTAATAGAACTGCCAGAACTGCATAATTGCATCTAACAACGCAGGATCTTCTGCTGCCTTTGAAGATACTACATAAACACCGCCGGATGCCTTGATTCCGATCTGCTGCTCATACTGGCTGTCGGAAAAGGTAGGTCCCCAGAAAAATCCGATTTTAGAAGCCATATCACTTCCCTCAAAATCACCGATATCCCATGCTCCGGAATTGAACATTGCTGCATTTCCACCCAGGAACTGCTCTTTTGCTTCAAAATATCCAATATTAGAAATGTCCTTTGTGAAAGTTCCTTTTTCACGCATTTCTTCTAATTTTTCAAAATAGTGAATAAAGTCTTCGTTATTCCAGGAAATGCTTCCATCCTTCAGACCGTCAAGCTTTTCAAAGAATCCATATCTTGCCAGCATTGTCTCAAATGCCCAGATACTGTAATTATCCTGCGCACCCACGGTCAGCGGTGTGATTCCGGCTGCATTCAGCTTATCTACCGCATCCAGGAACTCTTCATAGGTAACAGGCACTTCTTCGATTCCTGCCTGCTGGAAGAGATCTTTGTTATAATAAAATCCTACCATCATAACTTCACTGGGCATTCCCACATCTTTACCGTCAACGGTACATGAATGCACCAGTCCGGGAAGAAGGCTGTCATTGATACCATACTGATCCAATGCATCCGTCAGATCATATAAATACCCATTCTGTGCAAACTCCTTTGCGGTTGCCTGCTCCAGCCAGAAAACATCCGGAAGCTTATTTTCTCCTGCCAGTAAAGTCATCTGTGTATTATGCTCGGACACTTCTTTGCCCGTAATATCAATTTTAATCCCCGGATGGCTTTCTTCAAAAGCAGTAATAATCTTCTGCAGATGCGGCTCCTGTGCCTGAATATCAGCAACATGCTCTGCAAACTTGATCGTGATCTCTCCGGATCCATCTGCAGTCGTAGAGCTCTGTGCAGTCTCTGCGCCGCCTGTAGTTCCTTCTGCATTTCCGCATCCAGCCATTGTAAACAGCATAGCGGCCGCACAAGTAAGTGCCATCATTTTTCTCCAATACTTTTTCATCATAATTGTACCCTCCTTATTCTTGTACATGAATATCATCTAACGTCCCATACAGGATGTCAATATGTTTGCACATTTTCCCATTCTCTTCCTTCTGACTGTAAATACCCCATGCTTTTCCACAGATGAAGAAACTGGACATTTCACCTTCTATTGCAGGATGGAATGACAAGGTTCCGCGATACATATCACTTTGCAGTCCCAATAATGCATTCAGCACTCCCCAGCTTGCCATTGCTCTGCAATAATGATGACCGGACTCGATCTCACTGAACGGATTCCTCTTGTATCCATCATAACGATCCCGAATTGACTTTACCACCGTCAGACCTTCCTCTACACAACCTGAATAAATCAGATTAACGGCTACTTCATACTCTACTCCTGTCCACACCTCTCCGGCATAGGATAACGGGAATTTAGGTCTGCCGCCTTTCGGCCAGGTAGCTACTACCATTCCATGCTCTTCATTGATTGCATATGCTCTGTGCACACTGTCCGTATGATAAAAATCCGTTTTATAATTATACTTGAATACGGATTCCATAGCAGATTTTACATGCTCTTTCGGTAAAATTTCCCCGATTCCGGCCATATATGCCAGGAACTGTCCGAGAAGCTGATCTGACAGGCAGCCTTTTCCGAATTGATATTTATATTTATCAATCTCCTTCTGTACCTGAATATAATATTCTCCGTCAAACATCAGTTGATCGGCTCTTGCAGCTCCTTTTTCGTAAGCATCTGCGTATAGCTGATGATGTTCTTCATCCCCTACGATCTCAGCCATCTCTTCACAGCATTTCAGTGCTGCCAGGAAGATACTGTCCGTCATGGGATTCGGTCCGTAAAATTCAATATCATAGGTTGTATTCTGCTGACCATCCAGTACATCATCTCCATCCAGATCCCATTGTTTCAGGGCATATTCCATTGCCAACACTACTTTGGGCCAAATGGTCTTCAAAAATTCCACATCCCCGAGATTCTTGAAATCCCGGTAGACACGAACAACACTTCCAAGTTCTCCATCACAGGCCGGAACCATTGCATACCGTTCCTGATCAAATACGGAAAACATTCGTGTAGACATGCATCCTGTCTCATCTGTTTCTTTCAAAAATTCTACATTACGCATAGTTTTTTCAAGATCCGGGAACAGAAAAGCAACCGTCTGTGCATAATTCCATACATGAGGCACACTACCGTAACCGCAGCCTATGTAGTCACGTATTCCTTCAAATCCGGCAAAGGTTCCGTCTTCCAGCCGGAAACATAAATTACTTCGAAGATTCGTAATGTTTGCAGTCAGAGCATCAATCACATAATAAGGTAATGTAGTCTTATGGAACATAGCATCGGCAAATTTTCTGCTGTCTGATTCCAGTCGTTCCTTATTATGGTATACATATTTTGCTACATCCCATGCATCTGTGAATTTTGTTGCATAGTAATTTCTTACCGTTCCGTATTCACCGCGCTGGAATTTCTCGTAGTCCTCATCAAACTCGATCCATGCCTTTACCCTGTTAGGGAAATACCATGTAATGACAAATTCGAAGGTTCTTTCTTCTCCCGGCTGAAGTTCTTCCCAGGCTCCGATGGATCCGATCTTTTCTCTTCTTTTCAGGAAACTGAAATTATGAAATTGTGCAAATTCACATCCCACACTGTCAGATACGGTCTCTTTTTCCAAAAGTCCATCACTGGTAAAGTCATCCCAGAAATCCTGTATTCCATCCACCCATTCGCCGTCAAACCACTGTGTTTTATAGGTTACATTGGATCCACTGGTCAGAATCGCCATATTTCCATACCGTAAATGATCCTCTTTCAAATGTTCGGGTGAATAATACAATCCCTTCACATCATCAAATTCCCGATATTCATTTTTTACGCTGTCGGCCAGCTTCAGGTTCTCAATAACATCATATCCCTCAAAACCGGATGCATTGGGAAGTGTGCCTACCAGGCTTACTTTTGTCGGACAGTCTGCAACATTTTTCACTGTGTATCGGATAATTGCACAGGGAATACTGGAATCATCTGTATTTAAAGGAATAAACGGTGTATATGCTTCCATAGATACTTTTACGGGCAATTCGGAATCTTTGAAATTCACCCTTGCAAAAGGATATTCACAAATCAGTTCTGAATCTTCCATTCTTGGCAGGTTTACTAATTCAGCCTGAAGGTATCCGTGTGAGCTGGTATATGGCGGAACCATTCTCGATTCCAAAATTTTCGATATAGGTTTTTCCAGTTCTTTGTTTTCCGTACGAATTGCAAAAAAGGAAAGCGGAAATTTCGTATTCTTGGAAGGCCAGTTAAAACTTTCCCAGTCCAGGAACTTTCCTCTTGAATTTACAGAAAAATTACCTGTTCCGATTCCGCCCAGCAGAAAACGGACTTCCGTTGCATCCCGCTTAAAGACCCGCGGTGTTCTGTCAAATAATTTCTCTTTTGAAAATGTCTTTTTCATCTTCTCCTCCTTTTAGTTGTTCGGTTGTTCGAATAACTTGTTTTATTTTTTAACTCTCTGCTTTTGCAGAGAGTTTTTTTATTTAATCTTGTTTGTTCGAATAACTTATGCTATGATATTAGCATAACAAAAATATATTGTCAATCACTTTTCAAAATGTGGGGGATTTTATGAACACCAGAACACCAAAATACATGCTTATAAAAAATGAATTTGTCCAGAAAATCGAAAGCGGATATTATCGTCCCGGCGATCTCATCCCTTCCGATAATGAATTAATGCGTACTCTAAATGTAAGTAAAAGCACTATTACACAAGCCCTGAAATGTCTGGAAGCTGAAGGATATATTATACGGCAGCAAGGAAAAGGTACTTTTGTAGCAGACCGCTCCAAAGATAAAATAAACCTATCTATTTATTTATGTCCTATGGAAGATAATGAAAAACATTTTTGGATCTCTCTGATCGAACAGTTTAATCTGACATCTTCCGGTTTTTTTGTAACACCGACTTTTCTCACCAACGATAAGGCTCCTCTGCGTGACTCGCTGTTGCAAAGCTTTACCAGTGGAAATGCACCGGATATTCTGTCCCTGGACGGTCCTGATGTCCCCTATTGGGCATATATGAATTCTCTGCTGCCGTTTGATGGATATATGGATTCGTCTTTCCTATCCTCTTTTCTGTCTCCCATTGTGACACAGGGAACCTATCAGGGAAAACTATATCATCTGGGTTATACGGAATCCACTTTATGTATTCTGTATAACAAAGAGTTATTCCATTCCCTTGGTATCCGCATTCCGACTTCTGCGGAAGATGCCTGGAGCTGGGATGAGTTTCTGAATGTCTGCCATACAATACAGACCAAAACTTCTTTTCCCTATCCTTTGCTTATGGACTCCGGACGCGGTCTTTCTCCAAAATCCGGAGAATGGAACAGCTACGCCGGATTGCCATTTATCGTACAGAACAACGGCAGCTTTTTTAACGATACGCTGACGGCAACCTCTGGATATATTAACTCTCCGGCTTCCGTCGCTGCTATGAATTGGCTGGGCGAATTATTTCATAAATATCATTATACCCACGTGGAGGATCTCAGTGCCGATTTTCCTGAAAACTTTGCCATGAGTCTTTCCCTGCCCAGTGCCTATTTTCAATCGCAGAAAAGGAATAGTAATATCGGCATAATCCCTCTTCCCCATGGTATAAAAGCAGCTTCTCCCCATGGAAGCTGGGGATTATGCATGTCCAGACAGACACAATATCCCAGGGAATGTTGTGAATTTATCCGTTATGTTTTCAGTCTGCAGAACCAGTTGAAGATCAGTCAGTTAACGGGTATTCCTGTTTTAAAAGAGATTTATGACGTAATGGACAGCTTTCAGGCTGGTTCCAGCAACAGCAATATTTTATTTTCACAATTACGGAATACCTCTTTTACCAGACCGCAGACCCCCGCATATCCTTTCTTCAGTAAGCAGTTTTCCTATGCGTTTTATAATATTGCCATGGGTGCTGATGCACAAGAAGAAATGAATCACCTGGCGCAGCAGGTAGACGATCATCTTTACCGGCATAATTACTATCAACAAAGCTAATAATTTAGGCTAAGGATAAATAAATTCATTTACCCTTAGCCTATTTTCTTAAATATACAATTTTGACATTTCCTCTTCCAGTCCCCACCGCTTACAGTTCTCTGCCAACTGCGCCAGCGAATATCTGAGGTAATCCATGGGCTGTTCCTTCGTAATCTCCACGGCAAAACGAAGATTTTTATAAGTGTTCTTCATTCCCCAGATCACATCCTCCCAGGGAGTTCCCTCAGGGATTCCTTTCACGCTTTCATCTGCATAGACCACATTCTTGGCTCCCGCCTGATACAGGAGATCAAAATAGGCTTTCATTTCCACTTCGTTTAGCTTCTCGTGAATAAAAATAAGCCCTTCGCCGTATCCCGTAAAAGAAGACTTGCCAAGATACCTACACAGCATCTGCTTTAACATTTTTTCCGCACAGGTATAGTCGCTGACTCTTCCCAACACGATCGGAGAAAAGCCAATAGAATTAGCCGGAAGAGCGTAAAGCATACCTTCGCACTCTTTTCCGGCTGTTATCATTTTCCCTGTTTTCTCAAAAATCACCAGGGATTTCTCATCATATTTTACTTTTTTCTTATAATTATAGATCTTAATGTCTGCGCAAAGCTCTGAAGGGGTAAACTTTTCCATCTCGGTCCCTCCGTTCGTTTCCGGAAATAAGTATACCTCTTTTGCCCTGCCAGTTCAATCCGGTTCTTTTACCGGGATATCCGAATCTCTTCTGCAAAGAAATAAGTGCGATAGAGATAGCACAGTTCCTTCTCTGTGATGTAAAAGCCGTAATCGGCATTAAAATTTTCTTCGTTTTCTTCTTCAATAGAGCCTGCTGCCCGGATCTCGTCCCAAGTCTTCCCCAAAACTTCTTCCGGGGTGACTTCTTCGCCGGTGGCAATGGAAATCGTCACGGGTATGTAATAGGATAATGGATGCGCTGCTCCTGCATAATAAACCGTGTCATTAAAATGCAGGCTAACATACTCGTCATCCGCTAAAGTAATGCCATTGAATACCAGATTATTATCATCGTATCGCTGTCCCTCGGAAAGAGTTTCATCCACTAACTCATACGCTCCGGTGTGATTCTCCCCTTCCTCCTCATACTGGGTTCTGTAATTCTCATACATCTGCTGCAGATAATCATTCACTTTGGCATACTTCTCATCGGAAAAAAAGAACTCATCCATTTCGTAGTAATAGGTCTTTTTCTCATCGTCATTATAGAAGTCTTTCACAGTGTTGGAACATTCCCCGTAGTCTTCCCAGGGAAGCCATGCGTCCTCATCTTCGTAAGAAGGACCTGTCGTGGATGCCGTAGTGTCGGAAACAGTCTCCGTGGATACTGTCGCTTCCATGGATTCACCAGTCTCTGAAGTGCTCTCTTCCGTTACCGCAGCCTCTGCGGATCCGATAACCTCTGAACTACTACTCCCTCCCACCGGATCACTCCCCTGTGCTCCGCAGGCAGACAACCCCAGTGCCATAACTCCTGTGATAACTATTAATTTGCCCCTCATTTTGTATCTCTCCTTATGTATTTATTGTAACCGAACGCTTCCCCCGTCCATTACAGTAAAGAATTTAACATACCATTGCATCATAGTTGCATCGTACGCCACTATTTTTACAAATACAACTCTTCCACCTGCGCCGCTGTCTTACCGATATACTGCACAGCAATGCGGTTCTCGGGATGCGCGTCCGTCAGGTACAGCACACACAGGAAGATCCATTCTAAAGGTTTCATGATAAAATACACCAGATCCGCCGTGTATTTACTGTGGATCAGTCTCGCCACAGGGAACCCGTAAGTGTCATAAAAATGACGCAGCGCCCGGTGGAAGCCGGGAGTCCGTTCTTCCAACACCTGTTCAAAAGCGTTCGCAATGCACAGCTGACGATTTACAATGACTTCATGCCCATGCCGCCTCCCCAGGCGGATAGGCTTTACGACCTTTTCATGACCGCCGGCAGCTACCGTGCATAGATAATGTTCATCATACATGACATTCTGCGGTGCCTGCCTGAGAGACAGATTCCAGTCGCTGGTCTCCGTGAATGCTTTAATCACAGAATCCGGTGCCTGCCCAAACAGCATGAGGATTGCGATCAGGATTCCCAACAGTGGGAACATCAATACCAGTCCCAGCACCGGCCACCATGCAGCCTTCCGCAAAATGCTGTCACACCAACGCAGCATGGGATTCTGATAAATCTTCCCCGTCCCAAAGTGTTCCGCCTCCGCATTCTGCATCAGTGCATTCCACTCCCGTATTTTCTTCAGAAGCAGTCGCACCACTAGCAGCACACAGCACAGTGGAAATAATAGCAAATATCCATCAAGCAAAATCGTCGGCTTGAATATCTGTACTGTGAACAGGATCAGCTCCAGCAGTCCCAGGTACATTGCGGAAATCGACAGGACTGTCACAAGGGGCGGCAGCTTCCGAAGCGGAATGCTCTGCAGAATCTCATACCCTATAAATGCCAGCAGCAAGAGTACTATAAAAGTAACCATGGAACCACTGTAAATCGGTGTATGTTTATTGGAATTGCTTAACTGCGTCTGCCAGTCAGCGGATGTCACATCCATAATCAACCCCAAATAACAAAGTTCATAGAATCCACCCAGCCAAAATGCGTGCTGGTCAAACAGCCAGTCTCCCTTCACCGGGTGCCCTCGTTCCTCACAGATCAGGCAGATTACTTCACTGATCGTCAGCACCACAGGAAATACCAGTACCGCTCCCATTAAAATTGCCCAAGTAAACATTTCTGTAAAAGCCTTAATGATCTCCCATACATAATCTCTTTGCTCATAATGAATAACAGAGGCTATGATCGTAAAAAGCGCATAGCCCAGTCCGATAAATATAGAAATCAGCCATGCAAGCAACACCGGATGCTTTTTATAAAACTTTATTTTTTCCGTATTCATTTCTTTATTTTCCATCGGTTCTCGCCTCTATCTGTTTCCGCGCCATATATCTGGAAATATTAAATGTCCGCAGAGATGTCTGATCCAGACGCTTCTTATTATGGTTCAGGTAATAATATCCGAATCCCTTCGGCTGATAACTCCCCCACCACTGAGCCTGCGTATCTTCACTCATAATATCCGTAGGGTTCTCCAGTTCATAGGCGCCAAAATCATACCCAAGACTCTCCATATACGGAATAATGACCGGTGCCGCATCCGCACTGAGATCACTTAGATAAGAGTAGTCATTATATTCCGATCCCCGGAAAAACGGTCCGGCGAAAAAATCATCTCCGTAATCCTGCGCCACGGATTCTTCCCAGCCCGTACCGTCCGCGCCGGGTGCATTGGCAATATTCACTCTGGCTATAATATAGTCAGGATGGCTGAAGGACAATGCCAGATACAGCACGGTCACCATCACGACACCATAGCGGAACAGAGGGAAGCTTTCCCTGTAAATGTTGATCAGTACTCCGATAAACATGACGAATAATACCGCCAGCATCCACAATACGAAGATCCGCAGGAAAGTCAGATAATAATACCGGATGTAAATGATCATACGCATTACGCTGGATGCGATCATGATAAAAGTACATAATGACATAATCGTCATAATTACTTTCAGTACCTTACTTTCCCTAAAAAAGCTGAGGCACACCAGTACCAGGATCAGATTCAGAATGCTGACAGCCAGCAGCTGGAAGAAGCCCTCTCTTGCGTACTGTGCATAGGTATAGCCCTCCGGCAGCTGCATTTTCCCCAAGAACAATCCGAAGATCTGAATACCGGAAAACAACAGATACAAAAGTGACAGCAATGACATAATCGTAATTGCCAGTACCGGCTCACCCTTTCTGCGGTCCTTCACTTCCTCCGGGATGCTTCTCTTACACAGATAAGAAGTCAGTGCATAGGAAGTAAAGAACAGAAATGTTACCCGGATGACTACGTTGAATATATTGCCCGGGCGGATCCAGTTCATGAAATCCGTTGTCATCTTACGGAATACCGCATCGGCAGAGCTTAACAGTCCGGCAGCGATCAGCACAATCGGCAATGCGATCACTACTCCCAGCAGCCCATACCATACCTTCTTATTTACTTTTCCCTTTTCACGAAAATAGGCTTTGCCATCGGAGAAGGGCTTGCCCAGTTCGCCGAAGCTCATAACGATCAGCTGACAGATACTCCCCACATATTTTCCCAGATTCCACTTTTTCGTATCAAAATATTGATTCAGCAGCAGACACATTACCAGCAAAAAGACCGCCAGCTTATTCAGGCTGATGATTGCCCATCCGTCCGTGCAGAAGGTGGATATACCCAGCAGCAGAATGCTGATCATGTAAAAGGTGCTTCCTTTTTTCAAGGTAATCTCCAGTTTTGACAGCGAGAAGACAAAATACAGTAAAGTGCCTGCGAGAAAAAAAGGGAAGGTAATTCCCGATCCGTTATGAAACATGCAAAATGCATAGAACACGGCATAGAGAAACGTCACCGGTCCAAAGAAATTAAAATGTTCCTTCATGCGCTTTGTCTCCGCAGTCTCTGTCTTTTCTACCACCCGGACTACATTCTGCCCGGATATCTGTCCCTGATTTGCTGAAGTTGTTTCCTGTACTACTGTATTTTCCTGCATTGTGATCTCCCCCTTTCAGGATTTAATTGTTTTTCTCTTCTTTTGAATCTTCCACATATTCCAGAATGTCTCCGGGCTGGCAATGCAGCACCTCGCAGATGGATTCCAGCGTAGAGAAACGTATGGCTTTTGCTTTATTATTTTTCAGGATGGACAGATTGGCCTGGGTCAGATCCACCTGATTCGCCAGTTCCGTCAGGCTGATCTTCCGCTTTGCCATCATTACATCCAGATTTACAATGATTCCCATAATAGATGCCTTTCTACTTTTGAATTTCCGTTCAGCCGGCGTCATTTACATAGTCGCGTATCACACGCTCTATCACTTCGTGACTGAACTTTTAGATTGTTAAGTCGTTTTCTTCCTTGTAGCGCACAGCTTCTTCAAATACCATCGCCAGCACCTTGCTGAACATGCCTGCAATGATAAATACCAGAATGATCACCAGCATGGCAATGGTCAGGTACACCACACATCTCACAGCGCTCATGGCCGCGATGAAAAAGCTTAAGTCTCCCATTCTCCTAAGGCTCGCCACATTTTCCGGTACAAAGCAGTTCTCCGCAAGCACCGTGCCAAACATCTTGCGCAGTTCATTGACCAACAATAATGCCAGCACACCCAGGATGACGAATATGATCACCGCCGGAAGGTAATGCTCCTCCACGGCCTCCAGATACTTTCCTATGTATTTGAGACTGAGCGGCAGACTTACCGTCACCAGTATCCCCGCATAGAACATGAAATCCAGCAGGTACTTCGTCCCTTTTGCCAGAGAAAACTTCCTCTCCCGCAGCTCCTTTTCCGACAACTCTCTCTTCTCCATAATGAATACCTCTTTCCTTCTTGGTAGCCTTAACATATCACTCTATGATACGAATGTCAATATAATTTTATTGATATTCGATAAATTTATATTGAATATCGTATATCTTTCTATATATTGTAACTTATACCAGAAGAAAATACCTGTTTTTTCATTGCAAATCAAAATAATGCTGAAATTATTAACATGAATGAAAATAATTGATATAGACATTCTCAGTGCTTTTTTTTACAATGAAAATAGTAAAAAACGAAAAGGAGGATTTTTATGGAATCCGTTTTACTATCCGCACGCTGTACTGCCAACACCGCAACTGTGTTCTGGAATAAGCCGGAAAATGCCAATGCCGACACAGTATATGAAGTTTCTCTCGATGGTGGACATTCTGTTCACACAAATCGGACACATTATACATTCACAGAATTGATACCCAATACTGAATATTGTGTTACTGTCTACAATATCGGCAGTATCCACATCTGTACTCTACCTGCACGGCGCCGAATCTATGTAACGGAAGAACCCTACAATGCCGTGGGTGATGGAAAAACGCTGAATACTGCTGCGCTCCAACAGGCTTTTACAGACTGTGGGCCAAATGACGAAGTATACTTTCCTGCCGGAATCTATCTGACCGGAGCTCTTGATCTGCATAGTTGTATGTCCGTGTGTCTGGAGAAAGACGCTGTTTTACAGGGAAGTTCTGACCCCACAGATTATCTGCCTCGTATCTGGAGCCGTTTTGAAGGCACGGAGCAGGAATGTTACCGCAGTCTTTTAAACGCCGGACATCTTGATCATACCGCAGGTGCAAATTGCGAAAACATCCTACTCTATGGGAAGGGAACCATTAGTGGCGGTGGGCATGTTCTGGCTGAGCGCATGATCGATATCGAACGGGAGAATCTCAGGGAATATCTTGCCCAAAATGCTGCACTGGTTGCCACCTGTGAGAATGACCGTACCATTCCGGGACGTGTCCGCGGACGACTTATTAATTTAAGCAACTGCTCCCGTATTCGTATTACAGGGCTGACTTTACAAAACGGCGCAGCATGGAATGTCCATATGATCTACTGTGATGACATTGTGACTGACCACTGCACGCTACGCTCTGGCGGTATTTGGAACGGCGATGGCTGGGACCCGGATTCTTCCACAAACTGCACGTTATTTGCAACGGAATTTGAAACCGAAGATGACTCCGTTGCCATCAAATCCGGTAAGAATCCCGAAGGTAATGCCATTAATCGTCCTACAAAGCATATCTGCGTATTTGACTGCCACAGCAACGGCGGTCATGGTATCTGTATTGGCAGTGAAATGTCCGGCGGTGTTGCAGATGTGCAAATTTGGGATTGCGATATAGCTGCCTCTTCCAATGGCATTGAAATCAAAGGAACCCCTAAGCGTGGCGGATATGTGCGCAATGTCACTGTACGCGACTGCACCTTCCCCCGCCTGCTCATTCATTCTGTTCCATACAATGATGACGGCATTCCTGCTTCAGAGCAGCCTTATTTTGAAGATTTTCGCTTTGAACGGCTACATCTGACCGGACAAAAACAGGAGCACGGCACAGTGGAATCCGTTGCCCCCATTGAAATTGATGGTTTTACTGCACCTGGGCATAAAATCAAAAATGTACTTTTGTCAGACTGTGTACTGCCGCCGAATGCGAAGCTTCTGCTTTCGAGATATGATGCACTGACAATTTCCAATTTGCACACGGAAGAGGATCAAGCTACATCCCGATACTCCGCAACATTATGATTATATTACAATGGAGAATATAACCGGCAGCATCGAAAGCTTTCTCAACATAAAACCCTGGACACAGTTTTGGCATAGACTCTGAACCAAGCCAGTATCAGCTGATGAATTTTTACATTCTACAATTTAAATATTTACCATTTTTACAAAGCGGGTGATTGTCAATGAATATGAGTAAAATCGATATGACACAAGGTTCTATTTTAGGCCGCGCAGCACAGTTTGCATTGCCGATCTGCATCGGAAATATCTTACAACAGTTATACGGAACCGTTGATACTTTGGTTATCGGTAATTTCTGTGATGCATCCGCTTTGGCCGCTGTGGCCACAAGTTCCCAGCCACTGGAGATTCTTTTGTGTATCTTTCTTGGCATTGGTTCCGGAATATCCATCCTGATTTCACAAGCGGCAGGTGCCTCCGATGCCGATCAACTGCGTAAGCTTGCACAAACCGCAGTGTTTTTTCTGTACGCTGCCAGTCTGCCGCTTACGTTGTTAGGCGTAGCTGCCGGACCGTTCCTTCTCAGGCTGATGCAGGT
>OAVJ01000761.1_pt1 | contig 16600 bp, 10 predicted proteins | sample 1516901 | NCBI WGS metagenome assembly OAVJ01 (sample SAMEA2580073, study PRJEB22360) | human gut metagenome | biome: human gut; feature: human-associated habitat; material: faeces | place: Denmark | collected 2008/2010 | reverse complement strand
CCTGTACGGCGGCCGTCAGCACCGCCGCGTGGTGCGCGAGAGTCTGGACTGCGCTGTGGCGCTGCAGGAGCTGCAGACCATGGGCGTGCGCAACATCATCACCTTTGACGCACACGATCCCCGCGTGCAGAACGCAGTGCCCCTGATGAGCTTTGATAATGCCATGCCCACCTATCAGGTGCTGAAGAGCCTGCTGAAAAAGGATCCCACCCTGTCCTTCGACAAGGAGAAGTTCACCGTGGTCAGCCCGGACGAGGGTGCTATGAACCGCAATATGTACTTCTCCAGCGTGCTGGGCTGCAATCTGGGTATGTTCTACAAGCGCCGCGACTACACCCGCGTGGTGAACGGCCGCAACCCCATCGTTGCTCATGAGTATCTGGGCGAGAGCGTGGAGGGCAAGACCGTCTTTATCGCGGACGATATCATTGCTTCCGGCGAGAGTATGCTGGAGGTCGCCAGCAACCTGAAAGAGCGCGGTGCTGCCAACATCATCGCCAACGCCACCTTCCCCCTGTTCACCAGCGGTCTGGACAAGTTCGACAAGGCTGTGGCAGACGGCACCCTGACCTACGTTGTGGGCACCAACCTGACCTACCGTATGCCCGAGCTGCTGACCCGCGACTGGTATGTGGACGTGGACGTTTCCAAGTACGCTGCCTACTTTGTGGTGGCACTGAACCACGATATGTCCGTTTCCAGCATCATCGACCCCCTGAAGAAGATCGAGAACCTGCTGGCAAACCGCAAGTAAGGAAACCTTTCCAAAGCCCCTGCACCCTGCGTGCAGGGGCTTTTTGCGTTTTCATAGAGAAAAGGAAGTGTATCATGAGAAACAGCAGCGTTATAGGGAACTTTCGCTGATCAGCTCTTTTCACAAAAAATAATATACTAATATATTAACTGCAACAAAAAACACTAAATACTATTTACAAATCTTGATGTAAATGGTATTCTTTGTACAACATTGAAGCAGAAAGGCACCTGCTGTGAGGAAAAAGTCCGAGAAAAAGCAAGCGAGTCCGGCCTTCAAAGCTGGGCATAAAAAAGTACGCAGACACTTACAAAAACAAGAAGGAGAAAACAATATGAAACGCCGCGATTTTATGAAGCTTTCCGCCGCTACCGCGCTGGGCGCTACTGTAGCCGCCATGGCACCCTCGGCTCTGGCTGCAACAGAGCTGAACCAGACCAACGGAGATCTGCACACTACAGTAGACCGCAAGACTGCAGCCATGGGTCTGGGCGATGGCAAGACCTTTGCTTATGACCCGGAAAAACCGTACCTGAACGTGAATGTGGGCCTGTTCCATGATGCGCAGGTAACAGTGGGCGGTCAGAATGTTGGCACTGCTACCTATTACCTGCCCGATGGCATGGATCCTTGGGCGCCGGCAGTTATCGTGCTGACCCCGGATGACACCACCGCAAAGGCGTTCTCCGGCACGGTCACCGGTCGTATGTGGCGTACGGTAGCGTGCAAAAATAAGATCGCAGTTGCATTTTTCGGTCCCGAAAACGGCGGCAGCTGGAACCTTTCCCTGAGCGCTGCCGGTCGCGATGATGCAGCAGCGCTGGATGCACTGTACCAGCTGATGCGCAAGAAGAGCGTTAAACTGTCCGGTGCATTCTCTATGGATAAGTCCCACACTGCACTGGTGGGCTACAAGGAGGGCGGCGCAGCTGCCCTGCTGTTCGGTGCTCGCTGGGCAAGTGATTTCAGTTCCATCTGCGCTGTGGATGCAGCCGAGGTACCAGCAGCCTCTCTGGAGGCAGTGGGCGGTCAGTATGTGCTGCCATTCCCCGGCGACTCCACCCGCGGCGTGCAGGAGGAAGCCATTGCCGCAAAGACGGTGGATACCCCCGTTTGGTTCGTCCGCTCCAATGCTGATTCTACCAATAAGGCAGCGCTGGAGTTCTACCTGAAAGCCAACCAGGCTGTGGCAAAGGGCGACGGTGTTTATGTCAGCGGCCGTGCAGGTTCTGCAGCCGAGGTGTGGGTCACCGAAAAGGCACAGTGCCCGGCAGCCATCTGGGAAAAGTTCTCCGGTCAGTTCAAGCGCTTTATGGCGCTGCAGCTGCCGGGCCGCGTGGCAAAGACAGAGGACTTTACTCGGCGTGGCTTTGATATTCACGAGGAGTGGGTCAACGGCGAGTTGCGCCGCTGGATGGTCTATGTGCCGTCCACCTATACTGGCAACGAAAAGGTGCCGCTGGTGCTGGTGATGCACGGTTATACCGCCTCCATGTATGCCATTGCAGAGGAGTCCCGCTGGTACGATGTGGCAGAGCAGAACGGCTTTATCGTGGTCTTCGCGCAGGGTCTGGTGCGCCCCGCAGACCTGATGGGCAACATTCCCACCGCCATGTGGCTGGCAGGTCCCTTTGCCGCAATGGCCGGTAAGGATACCGACCCCAGCGTGGATCTGGAGTTCATCAACAGCTTGCTGGACCGCATGGAGCAGGATTACCGCATCGATACCACCCGCGTGTATGCCACCGGTCACTCCAACGGCAGCCTGATGACTTGGGCTACCGCCTGCCGCTATGCAAGCCGGTTTGCTGCTATTGCTCCGGTCGGCTATATGTTTACCCCGCTGCCGGAGCTTGACCCCGCTGTTCTGCTGCCGGCATGGGCTTTCCTTGGTGAGTACGACTCGGCAGGCGTGGCAGAGCTGGTGGAGGATAACGGCACAGTGAAGGCGCTGCAAGGCTGGAATGCCCACAACGCCACCAACGAGGCAGCTGTTGCAGAAAGCTCCTCCTACAACGGCGCTTTTGTGACCAAGAGCTTTATGGGCGGCAACGCACCGCTGGTGAAGTACACCGTGGTCAAGGATACCCCCCACGTTTACCTGCAGGAGGAGAGCGTTGCCATCTGGAACGAGTTCTTCTCCCGTTACAGCCGCGGTGCGGACGGCACCCTGTACTATCAGGGCAATGCCGTAAACGCTGGTCAGTACCAGCCCAGCGCAAACTGGTACGCTGCAAAATAAGCTGACAATGCCCGCCGCGCGGCTTTATATCTCGGGACACCGGAACGTCTGCGGACGCTCCGGTGTCCCTTTTTATGTTTTGCGGCGGCTTGTGTTAAGTTTTTGAAAATTCGTGCCGGGGGCTTTGCAAATTCCGGTGGATTTATGCTATATTTAAATTGAAATATTTTGCATTCTGACAGAAAGGAAAAACGCCATGGAGCATTTTGTGGAGTTTGAAGATGTCTGTAAATATTACCAGACCGGCAGTGTGAAGATCGCTGCTGCAGACCACCTGAATTTCTATGTGGACAAGGGCGAGTTCTGCATCATCGTGGGCCCCTCCGGCGCGGGCAAGACCACCCTGCTGAACATTCTGGGCGGCATGGACAGCTGCGACGAGGGCAACGTCTGGCTGGACGGCCGCAACGTGAGCCGTTTTTCTGCCCGGGAACTGACCACCTACCGCCGGTACGATGTGGGCTTTGTGTTCCAGTTCTACAACTTGGTGCAGAACCTGACCACGCTGGAAAACGTGGAGCTTGCCAGCGAGATCTGCCGCGACCCGCTGGACCCCGCCGAGACCTTGCGCAGCGTGGGTCTGGGCGAGCGGCTGAACAACTTCCCGGCGCAGCTTTCCGGCGGCGAGCAGCAGCGGGTGTCCATTGCCCGCGCACTGGCCAAAAACCCAAAGCTGCTGCTCTGCGACGAGCCTACCGGTGCGCTGGACTACCGCACCGGCAAGCAGGTGCTGGGTCTTTTGCAGGATACCTGCCGTAAGACCGGACGCACCGTCATCGTTATTACCCACAACACGGCACTGACCGGTATGGCTGACCGCATCATTCAGGTGCGCAGCGGCCGCATCGTGTCCAATCAGGTCAACGAGCACCCGGTGCCGGTGGAACAGATCGAGTGGTGAGAACTGTGCAGAAAAGTTACCGCAAAAATATCCTGCGCGAGATGAAAAGCAGCATCAGCCGGGTGGTGTCCCTGTTTGGCATCGTGGCGCTGGGGGTGATGATGCTTACCGGCCTGATGTGCATTGCCCCCGATATGCGCACTGCGGCCCAGAAGTACTATGTGCAGCAGAATGTGTTCGACCTGCGGGTGCTGTCCACCCTTGGCCTGAGTCAGGGCGATATCGACGCCATTGCCGCTGTGGACGGGGTAGATGCCGTGCAGGCGGTAAAGTATCAGGACGTGGAAGGACACTGGACAGGGGACGAGCAGACCACGGTGGCGCGGCTGTATCAGCTGCCTGCCGACCCGCAGGCCGATACGCCGGAGAATATGAACCGCTTGGTGCTGCTGTCCGGCCGGATGCCGGAAGCTGCCGGGGAGTGCGTGGTGCACGTGATGGGTCATGGCAGCCCGGTGGAGCTGGGCACCCAGCTGACCCTGCCGGAAGAGACCGAGAGGGTCAGCGGGCAGGTGTTCACGGTGGTGGGCACGGTGCAGGACCCGCTGCATTTTTCCACCGATTCCGAGAGCAGCACCGTGGGCGATGGCCAGCTGGACTGCATCCTGTTCGTGCCGGAGGGCACTTTGACCGCAGATTATTATACGACGTGCTATATAAAAGCGGAAAACGCCGGGCTGTATGATAATTATTCGGATGAATATCAGGCCGCAGTGGATGCCGTAGCGGAAAAGCTCAAGGCCATCCAGAGCGTGCAGTGCACCGCCCGGCGGGAAGAACTGATGGACGCCGCCAACGACAAGCTGACCGAAGCACGCGCGGAGTACGACAGCCAGAAGGCAGAAGCCGAGCGCCAGTTTGCCGAAGCCGAGACAAAGCTTGCGGACGCACAGGCACAGCTGGATGCCGCCAAGGCGCAGCTGGAAGCCGGGGAAAAGGAGCTTGCCGCCCAGAAGGCTGCCCTGCCGGACACCATGCAGAGCGGTGCCGACCAGCTGGTGAGCAGCGAAGCGCAGGTGCTGGAATTTGAGGAACAGTTACAGCAGATAGAACTGCTGGTCAACCTGAAAAAGGTGGCCGACCCCTTGCTGACCTACGCGGAAGCTGCCCTGCGCAACGCCGAAAAGGCGCTGGACGAAGCCGAGCCGGAGGACGAGGACTACATTGAACTGCGGGATGCGCTGGCCAAGGCGCAGGCCGCTTACGACAACATCTATAACCAGTTGCAGGGCTATCAGCAGCAGCTGGACGCGGGCAAGCGGCAGATGTACAAGCAGGGGCTGATCTCCTCGCCAAACCTTTCCAACGACCAGCTGGTGACCGAAGCCAAGGCTGCGCTGCGCAAGATGAAATTGCAGCTTTTGCAGGGACAGTTGCAGCTGACCACCGGCACCGCCAGTGCCTACACTCAGTTCGATGCCGCACAAAAGCAGCTGGAAGAGGGCTGGGCAGAGTATAACGCCGGGCAGACCCAGCTGGAAGCTTCCCGCACCGAGTACGAGAGCCAGAAAGCCGATGCACAGCAGAAACTGGCAGACGGCCTTGCCCAGCTGAACGATGCCGAGGAGCAGGTGAGCCAGATCAAAAAGGGCGAGTGGTATGTGCTGGACCGCACCTCCACCATGAGCTGCGTCACCTTTGCCCAGTACGCCGACCGCATGGACGCCATTGCCCGGGTGTTCCCGGTGTTCTTTTTCCTTGTGGCGGCGCTGGTGGCTACCACCACCATGACCCGCATGGTGGACGAGAACCGTCTGCAGATGGGCACTTTAAAGGCGCTGGGCTACTCCAACTTCAGCATCGCGGGCAAGTATTTGTTTTACGCCCTGCTTGCCACCATACTGGGCAGCATTATCGGCATGGTGGTGGGCTTTGTGGTATTTCCCATCATTATCTGGAACGCCTATCAGCTGGTGTTCACCCTGCCCACCTTCACCCTGCACTTCTACCCGGGCATGGCAGCTGCCAGCGTGGGCATCAGCGCCGCCGTCATCGGCTTTGCCACATGGTACGCCTGCCGTTCCAGTCTGGCCGAAAAGACCGCAGCTTTGCTGCTGCCCCGGGCTCCCGTGGCGGGCAAACGCATCCTGATGGAGCGCATCACCCCGCTGTGGCAGCGGATGTCCTTCTCCCAAAAGACCACCGCCCGCAACCTGTTCCGGTATAAAAAGCGGTTCTTCATGACCGTGCTGGGCGTGGCGGGCTGCACCGCACTGCTGCTCATCGGCTTCGGCATACAGGATTCCCTGCTGCCCATCGTTACGAAGCAGTCTACGGAGCTGACCCACAACGATATGTCCATCACCCTCAGCGACCCCAAAGCCCTGACCATGGAGCAGGGGCTGGCAGAGGAGCTGGACGGCAACAGCGCCGTGCAGAACTGGGGCGCGGTGTATACCAAATCCACTACCATCTACAATGCCGAAGGCGAGAGCGCCAGCGTGAGCATCGTGGCTGCCGCCAAGGACAGCGACCTGACCCGCTACGTCACCTTCCGCACCCGCAAGGGACACAAGGCCATCAGCTTTGACAGCGGCAGCGCCATCCTGACCGAAAAGACCGCCGAGAATCTGGGTCTGCACACCGGCGATACCTTCTGGGTGGAAAACGCCGAGGGCACCCGGGTGGAGCTGACCCTGACCGGCATCACTGAGAACTATATGTTCACCCGGCTGTACCTCCCCCGCGCACAGCTGGAAAGCCTGCTGGGCACGGCGGAGATCCCATGGAACACGGTCTACGGCCAGACTACTTGTACCGATGCTGCCGGGTACAACGCCCTGCGCACCGACCTGCTGGACTGCAACTACGTCAGCAGCATCAGCTTTACCGAGGACACCACCGAACTGTTCGATAACCTCATCGTCAGTCTGGGCTATGTGGTGGTGCTGATCATCATCTGCGCGGCGGCGCTGGCGGCAGTGGTGCTGTATAACCTGATCAGCGTCAACCTTGGCGAGCGCAAAAAGGAGCTAGCGACCATCAAGGTGCTGGGCTTCTACGATCAGGAAGTGTACCGCTACATCTTCCGCGAGATCGAGCTGCTGGCACTCATCGGCTCCGGCGTGGGTCTGGCACTGGGGGTGCCGCTGCACAAGTTCATCATCCTGACCGTGGAGATGGATCAGCTCATGTTCATCCGCACCATTGCTCCCCGCAGCTACCTGCTGGCGGTGGCGCTGACCATGGTGTTTACCGTGGTGGTCTGCTTTGTCATGCGGCGGCACGTCCGGCGCATCAGCATGGTGGAAAGCATGAAGGCCCCGGAGTAATGTTTACAGCGCATTCATGAAATAAGCATAATTTCGTAGAAATTTTCGGGTATCATAAAATCACCGGGAGGGGGAGAGCCGCAAGCCCCCTCTCAGGGACATGATTCCTCCTATACCCCAAACCAAATACCGCAAAAGGCCGCGCCTTGTCTGAACCAGCAGATGAGACGCGGTCTTTTGCGTGTAGGATACGTCTGCAGTGCACCGGCAGAGGAGATCGTTTTTGCCAAACTGTGCAAAAAATACGGGCAGCACAGGCGGATATATCATGCAAAAAATACATCCTCGAAAAAAGTGGAATTAACCTATTGACAAACTAGGTAGAACGGGATATAATGCAAACATCCAATCCACCAGTCTTGTAGGGAAATGAAACAGAGGTTCCCCGGCGGGTGGTACATAGAGGGATGGAAAAGTTTTACCGGAAGGAGGGCACAAAGATGAAGCTGATCTGGAAAGAACTGCTGCACGCGAATTATCGCTGTGGGCGAATGCATACCCACCGGGCACCGGCATCGGATGTGTACTGTATGTTGCCCTCGGCTGCGCGAATGTGTACCCGAATGTGACAGCAGCTCCGGTAGACCACACTGCCCGGTGCGCCTTTGAAAACGCATCGGGATTTTTTACACACAATAATAATACTATTGGTATATAAAGAGAGGTAAATAACAATGTCTGAATATAAATTTGAGACCCTGCAGCTTCATGTCGGTCAGGAGCAGGCCGACCCCGCCACCGATGCCCGTGCGGTGCCCATCTACCAGACCACGTCTTATGTATTCCGCAACAGCCAGCACGCCGCAGACCGCTTTGGTCTGGCCGATGCAGGCAACATCTACGGCCGTCTGACCAACTCCACGCAGGATGTGTTCGAAAAGCGCATTGCAGCGCTGGAGGGCGGCGTGGCAGCACTGGCTACCGCCTCCGGTGCCGCTGCCATCACCTACACCATTCAGGCACTGGCACAGGCCGGTGACCACATCGTGGCACAAAAGACCATCTACGGCGGCAGCTACAACCTGCTGGCACACACCCTGACCCAGTTCGGCGTCAACACCACCTTCGTGGATGCCCACGACCTTGCACAGGTGGAAGCAGCCATCCAGCCCAATACCAAGGCTGTGTATCTGGAAACGCTGGGCAACCCCAACAGCGACATCCCGGATATCGACGCCATTGCAGCCATCGCCCACAAGCACGGCCTGCCGCTGGTCATTGATAACACCTTCGGCACCCCGTACCTCATCCGTCCCATCGAGCACGGCGCAGACATCGTGGTGCACTCTGCCACCAAGTTTATCGGCGGCCATGGCACCACGCTGGGCGGCATCATCGTGGACAGCGGCAACTTCGACTGGAAGGCCAGCGGTCGTTACCCCAACATTGCTGCCCCCAACCCCAGCTACCACGGCGTCTCCTTTGCAGATGCCGCAGGCCCTGCCGCCTTTGTCACCTACATCCGCGCCATTCTGCTGCGTGATACCGGCGCTACCATCTCCCCCTTCAACGCATTCCTGCTGCTGCAGGGCACCGAGACGTTGAGCCTGCGCATCGAGCGTCATGTGGAGAACACAAAAAAGGTGGTGGAGTTCCTTGCCAACCACCCGCAGGTGGAAAAGGTGAACCACCCCTCGCTGCCGGATCATCCGGATCACGCTCTGTACCAGAAGTATTTCCCCAACGGCGGCGCATCCATCTTTACCTTTAACATCAAGGGCGGCCGCGAGGAAGCCTTTACCTTCATCGACAACCTGAAGATCTTCTCTCTGCTGGCCAACGTGGCGGACGTGAAGAGCCTTGTTATCCACCCGGCCTCTACCACCCACAGCCAGCTGACCGACGCCGAGCTGGCCGAGCAGCAGATCTACCAGAACACCATCCGCCTGTCCATCGGCACCGAGCATATTGATGACATCCTTGCCGATCTGGAAGCCGGTTTCGCAGCCGTCCGCGGCAAGTAACTAGCGATTCTCTTTCCCGCAAGGGGAGTGTGATCTTCCTTTTATTCCTGTCCAAGCCTCCATAAGCGTACGACAAGACCCCCGGCTGCCCGCCGGGGGTCTTGTCATCATAAAAAAAGTGGTTCAGAAACGCCTGTGGGCGTTTCTGAACCACAAATTATACTGCCGTTTTTCCGATTAGCGGCCGATCAGCAGATCGCGACGGCAGCGCAGACCCACAGAGAGGGTGGCGCTGCTGCCCAGATGCCGCAGGGTGACGCGGGTACCGGACTTCTGTCCCTCGCACAGCAGCGAGAGGTTCAGGGTGGTGGTGTTCTTCTCGGTCACCAGCACCAGCGTTTTCACGCCGCTGGCCTGCAGCGCCTGCATATCCTCGATGGTGGTGCGGAAGGTAGCAATCTCGGCGGGGACGTCCAGCGTCAGCACGCCGTCCTTCTGGCGGGCGGTGTACAGCAGCTGCTTGCCCAGCAGACCCTTGACAGTGTAGCGCGCCTCGGTCTTTGCGGTGTCGGCCAGCTCGTCGCCGGAGATCAGCATAATGTTGCCCTGAATGGGGTTGCCCTCCGGGGCACCGTAGCCGCCGTAGCTGGGATCCTTTTCCCCCACGGCAACGTCGGCACTGTGCAGTGCAATGTCGCCCTGCACCATCTGCTCCTGCGGGGGCAGATAGCCCTCCACGCAGGTAGGATCCACCTCGGCGGCAAAAGCGCCCACGCTCAGCATGGCAGCAGCGCACACCGCCACAGCGGCACAGCTCAGGGTACGGACAAACTTTTTGTTCAGCATCTTCATAGGAAATACCTCCTGAAAACGGCAGCCGCAGGGACTGCCTTTGTTTTTTGCATCATAATCGTTTTTTAAACCATGGTTCAGCTGCGGCGCATCCACAATGGAAAACCGCCGTATCTGCTTTGTAAACGGATACGGCGGCCGGATTATTGCAAAAGATTCAAAAATTTTTATTTTCAGGGATTTTCCGGTTTGTTTTCTGCGCTGTCGCGGTTGAGGATATCCATGAATTCCTCGCCGGTGATGGTCTCCTTCTGGTACAGATACTGTGCCAGCTCGTCCAGCTTTGCGCGGTTCTCGGTCAGGATGCGGATGGCCTTTTCGTGCTGGGTCTTGACCAGCTCTACCACCTTCCGGTCGATCTCGCACTGGGTCTGGGCACTGCAGGCCAGCGAGGTATCGCCGCCCAGATACTGGTTGTTCACGGTTTCCAGTGCCACCATGTCAAATTCATCACTCATGCCGTAGCGGGTCAGCATGGCACGGGCAAGCTTTGTAGCCTGCTCGATATCATTGGACGCGCCGGTGGTGATGGAGTTGAAGGCTACTTCCTCGGCGGCGCCGGCCCCGGGCCGGGGGTCATTGCCGGCGCGGCCGCCGGTCAGGGTGGCGATCTTGTTTTCCAGCTCGGCCTTGTTCATCAGGTAGTGGTTGCCCTCGTCCACCTGCATGGTGTAGCCCAGTGCGCCGGAGGTGCGGGGGATGATGGTGATCTTCTGCACCGGGGCAGAGTTGGACTGCTTGGCTGCCACAAGGGCGTGGCCGATCTCGTGGTAGGCTACGATGCATTTTTCGTGGTCGGTCAGGATGGAATTCTTCTTCTGGTAGCCGGCAATGACCACCTCAATGCTCTCCTCAAGGTCGGCCTGGGTCACGCTCTTGCGCCCAGCCCGCACGGCACGCAGGGCGGCTTCGTTCACAATGTTGGCCAGCTCTGCGCCGGAGGCACCGGAGGCCATGCGCGCCACGGTGTTGAAGTCCACACCCGGGGCGATCTTCACCTTTTTGGCGTGTACCTTCAAAATTTCTTCGCGGCCCTTCAGATCGGGAAGCTCCACGGGCACACGGCGGTCGAACCGGCCGGGACGGGTCAGAGCAGGGTCGAGGGAATCCGGGCGGTTGGTAGCCGCCAGAATGATGACACCGGTGTTGCCCTCAAAGCCGTCCATCTCGGTAAGCAGCTGGTTCAGGGTCTGCTCGCGCTCATCGTTGCCGCCAAACTGGCCGCTGTTGCGCTTCTGACCAATGGCATCGATCTCATCAATGAATACGATGCAGGGCGCTTTTTCCTTGGCCTGCTTAAACAGGTCGCGCACCTTGGAAGCACCCATGCCCACGAACATCTCCACGAACTCCGAACCGGAGATGGAGAAGAAGGGAACGTTGGATTCGCCTGCCACGGCCTTGGCCAGCATGGTCTTGCCGGTGCCCGGAGGGCCTACCAGCAGAATGCCCTTGGGCATGGAAGCACCGATCTCTTCATACTTCTTGGGGTCGTGCAAATAATTGACGATCTCCTGCAGGTTCTCCTTGGCCTCGTCCTCACCGGCAACGTCCGCAAAGCGGATGCCGTGGGTGGACTGCACATAGACCTTTGCGTTGGATTTGCCCGCGCCGCCGAACATCATGGCACCCGGGCCGCCGCCTGCCTTTTCCATCAGCTTTTTGTTCATCTGGTTGCCGATGAAGCTGAACAGCAGAATGGGCAGCACGAACCACAGCAGAAAGCTGAGCACCGGCGAACCCTGCTCCACGATCTCGCTGGAGAATTGCGCACCGGCATCGTACAGACGCTCGGTCAGGCCGGGGTCGTTCATCAGACCGGTTTTGTAGATCTGCTTGTTGTCCTTATCCGTAAAAATGATCTGGTTGGACTGGATATCCACCTTGCCGATGTTCTCCTGCTCGGTCATGCTCATAAAGGTGCCGTAGTCTACCTCCTGCACCTGACGCTCGGCCAGCCACGGCATGACCACAAGGTTGATGACCAGCAGCACCAGCAGCACGATGGCATAGTAGATGGCCAACGGCTTTCTGGATGGCTTGACTTCTTTCATGGGATGTTCCTCCTTATAAGGTGGGCTTCCACCCGTTTGCTGCGTCCAGTATACCACATCCTGCCGCCCGGCAACAGCGCAGCGAGGGCAACTTTGCAAAAACTTAGCAGTTTCTTAACAAAGAGGGGAGAATCCCCAATTCTGCATGATTTACCCCATGGTATTGTGAAATGCTTTCATCTTTATCCTGAACGAAACTTCTTGACACTTTCTGGCAGGCGTGCTAAAATTATCTCACTTTCAACAAAGTGCAAATGCGTTGACGGGGATAAAACGATCTTTCTTCTGCGTGCAGAGAGCCGCCGGGTGGTGCAAGGCGGGTGCAGAGAACTTCGGATACTGGCCCCTGAGCGGCAGAACTGAACGGACAAGTAGGTTCTGACGGACGCCCACCGTTACAGGGGCAGCGATTCGCCGTTTTGGCCGATCGTGCAAAGTGGCTGTACCTGACCGTGCAGCAAGGAGAGTGGTACCACGGGTGCCCTGTAAAAGCAATTTACAGGCTCTCGTCTCTCAAGGTTTTCGCCTTGAAAGACGGGAGCCTTTTTGTATGCGGATACCCCTTCAGGCATCGCTACGCGATGCCAGATTCCCCTTTTTGTCACCTACGGTGACATCTTCCCCCGGAGCGGGGGAAGTCGGCCCTCTCGGGGGCGCCTATGGGCAGTGCCGCAAGCTTTACCGCATTCTGGAAAGCCGTCCCCTTGGGGAAGGTGGATGCGAGTGAAACGAGCAGACGGAAGGGGTGCATTTTTATGCACCACAACATCAGGAGGACAACAGGATGATGGACGCTACCAAGTACGCACCGGGGTACTACCCGGTACCCGCCGGTTATGACAGCTGGGTAAAAAAGGACCATATTGAAAAGGCTCCCGCATGGTGCAGCGTGGATCTGCGGGACGGCAATCAGGCGCTGATCGTGCCCATGAGCCTTGCAGAAAAGCTGGAGTTCTTCCAGATGCTGGTGAAGATCGGTTTCAAGGAGATCGAGGTGGGCTTCCCCGCCGCCAGTGAGACCGAGTACGAGTTCCTGCGCACCCTGATCGAAAAGGATATGATCCCCGCCGATGTCACGGTGCAGGTGCTGACCCAGTGCCGCGACCACATCATCCGCCGCACCTTCGAGGCAGTCAAGGGCGCACCCCGGGCGGTGATCCACTTCTACAACTCCACTTCCGTGGCGCAGCGGGAACAGGTGTTCCACAAGTCCAAGGAGGAGATCAAGCAGATCGCTGTGGACGGCGCAAAGCTGGTAAAGCAGCTCAGCGAGGAGTACGAGGGCAATTTCCTGTTTGAGTACAGCCCCGAAAGCTTTACCGGCACCGAGGTGGACTACGCCGTAGAGGTGTGCAACGCCGTGCTGGATATCATGCAGCCCACCCCGGAGCGCCCCATGATCATCAATCTGCCGGTGACCGTGGAGATGAGTATGCCCCATGTGTACGCCAACCAGATCGAGTATTGCGACAAGCACCTGAAGTACCGCGACAGCGTGATCATCTCTACCCACCCCCACAACGACCGCGGCACCGGCGTAGCCTGTGCCGAGCTGGCAGTGCTGGCGGGTGCACAGCGCGTGGAGTGCTGCCTGTTCGGCAACGGCGAGCGCACCGGCAATGTGGACGCCGTAACGCTGGCCATGAATATGTACAGCCACGGCGTAGACCCCAAGCTGGACTTCTCGGATATGCCCGCCATCTGTGCCACCTACGAGCGGGTGACCCGGATGCACATCTACGAGCGCACCCCCTATGCCGGGCAGCTGGTGTTTGCCGCCTTCTCCGGCAGCCATCAGGACGCCATTGCCAAGGGCATGGCGTACCGTAAGCAGACCGGCGAACACCGCTGGACCTGCCCCTACATCCCGGTGGACCCACACGACATCGGCCGCACCTACGACGCCGACGTCATCCGCATCAACAGCCAGAGCGGCAAGGGCGGCATCGGCTTTGTGCTGGAGCAGAACTTCGGCTACAACCTGCCGCCCAAGATGCGTGAGGCGCTGGGCTACAAGGTCAAGAGCGTTTCCGACCACAGCCACAAGGAGCTGAGCGCAAACGAGGTGCTGCACATCTTCGAGGATGCCTTCCTCAACCGCTGCAAGCCGCTCAACGTTCTGGAAGCCCACTTTGCACAGGTGGGCGGCATCACTGCCACCGTCACGCTGGAGCTGAACGGTCAGCGCAAGGTGGTCACCTCGGTGGGCAATGGCCGTCTGGACGCCGTGGCAAACGCCATCCAGAGCGCCACCGGCATGGAGTTCCACCTCGAGACCTACTCCGAGCACAGTCTGGACGAAGGCTCCACCTCCCGCGCTGCCTCCTACGTCGGCCTTGTCTGGGGCGATAACACCGTCACATGGGGTGCCGGTACCGACACTGATATCATCGTGGCCGGCATCAAGGCACTGGTGAGCGCGATCAATAATAAGTAAAAGCATTTTTTCGATAAAAGGAGAGTACCATCATGGGAATGACCCTGACGCAGAAAATTCTTGCCGCACATGCCGGTCTTGCCGAGGTCAAGGCAGGCCAGCTCATCAATGCAAAGCTGGACATCGTGCTGGGCAACGATATCACCACCCCCGTTGCCATCAACGAGTTCGAGCGTGCCGGTTTCAACTCCGTGTTCGACAAACAGCACATCGCCATCGTGCTGGACCACTTTGTGCCCAACAAGGACATCAAGAGCGCCACCCAGTCCAAGCAGTGCCGCGAGTTCGCCAACAAGTACGACATCCTCAACTTCTACGATGTGGGCCAGATGGGCATTGAGCACGCCCTGCTGCCGGAAAAAGGCATCGTGACCGCAGGCGACTGCGTGATCGGCGCGGACAGTCACACCTGCACCTATGGTGCACTGGGTGCCTTCTCCACCGGCGTCGGCTCCACCGACATGGCCGCCGGTATGGCCACCGGCATGGCATGGTTCAAGGTGCCCTCTGCCATCAAGTTCGTGCTCACCGGCAAATTCAATCCCCGGGTGTCCGGCAAGGACCTGATTTTGCACATCATCGGCATGATCGGTGTGGACGGCGCACTGTATAAATCCATGGAGTTCACCGGCCCGGGCGTGGAAAGCCTTACCATGGACGACCGCCTGTGCATCTGCAACATGGCGATTGAAGCCGGTGCCAAGAACGGCATCTTCCCGGTGGATGAGGTGACCAAGGCTTATCTTGCAGGCCGCAGCCAGCGCCCGCCGGTGTTCTACGAAGCCGATCCTGATGCCGTGTACGAAAAGACCATCGAGATCGACCTCGGCGCACTGGAGCCCACCGTCAGCTACCCCCATCTGCCCGAGAACACCCATGTTGCCAGCGAGGGCAAGGACATCAAGATCGATCAGGTGGTCATCGGCAGCTGCACCAACGGCCGTTTGGAGGACATGGAAGCCGCATACAACATCCTCAAGGGCAAGCACATCGCCAAGGGCGTGCGCGGCATCATCATTCCCGCCACCATGGCAGTCTATAAGGAGTGCATCCTGCGGGGCTGGACCACCGCCTTTATCGACGCAGGCTGCATCGTATCCACCCCCACCTGCGGCCCCTGTCTGGGCGGCTATATGGGCATTCTGGCAGCGGGCGAACGCTGCGTTTCCACCACCAACCGCAACTTTGTGGGACGCATGGGTCATGTGGACAGCGAGGTCTATCTGGCCTCTCCCGCCACCGCCGCCGCCAGCGCCCTGACCGGCTACATCACCGACCCGCGCACGGTCTGACCCGAAAGGAGCATGAGCATGAACGCAAGAGGTTCTGTTTTCAAATACCCGGATAACGTGGATACCGACGTCATCATCCCGGCACGCCACCTGAACACGCAGGATGCCAAGGAACTTGCCAGCCACTGCATGGAGGATATCGACAAGGACTTTGTGAACCGGGTGCAGCCCGGTGATATCATGGTGGGCGGCTGGAACTTTGGCTGCGGCTCTTCCCGCGAGCACGCGCCCCTGTGCATCAAGACCGCCGGTATCGCGGTGGTCATTGCCAAAAGCTTTGCCCGCATCTTCTACCGCAACAGCATCAACATCGGCCTGCCCATCATGGAGTGCCCGGAGGCTGTGGACGCCATTGAAGCAGGGGACACCGTTCGGGTGGACTTTGACACCGGCGTCATCACCGACGAGACCAACGGCAAAGTGTTCCACGCCGAGCCCTTCCCGCCCTTTATCCAGAACATCATCTCCGCCGGCGGCCTGATGAAGGCCATCCAGAAATAAGCCCATCCCCATCCGTGAAAATGTGTTTGGAGCGACCCGCGTTTGCGCAGCAAGGAAAGCCCCAGTGGGGCTTTTAAGCGGCAGAGCGGTCTGCGTTAGCAGATGGAAGGGCCTTCGCCCTGACAAGCTCCGCAGGCCGCGACAAACACGAAATATAAATAAAAATTCCGCTGATTATGCGCAGAGCAACGCGGAGCGCATTTTAAATCGTCCATCCCCCAAAGAGGGCGTAAGGCTTTGAGAGAGTGGGGCTATCAGGGGCGTTTTGAGCATAGAAGGAGTACCTCATGGAAAAAAATATTGCTGTCATCTGGGGCGATTGCTCCAGCCCGGAGATCGTAAAGCAGACCCTCCGGGTGCTGGATAAGGTGGCTGAAAAGTACGGCCACAC
>OAVJ01000754.1_pt1 | contig 16738 bp, 10 predicted proteins | sample 1516901 | NCBI WGS metagenome assembly OAVJ01 (sample SAMEA2580073, study PRJEB22360) | human gut metagenome | biome: human gut; feature: human-associated habitat; material: faeces | place: Denmark | collected 2008/2010 | reverse complement strand
CGAAGATTCGAAAAAGAACGGGCGCCCCCCCGAGTGGGAGCCCGCCGTTGTTACTGGTGGGTCCCGCCTCCTTGCGAGAGGAGACGGGGGAGAGAGGCTTTAGAACGTGTAGAGGACGTTCACGCTGCCGGTGCCGCCGCGGCGGTCGCCGGCATAGCCCTTGAGGCCCACGCCGATGGTCCAGGGACCGTTGGCTTCGGGTTTCATGGTGAAGCCGAGGTCGACGATGGCGCTGTCGCCCTTGAGGCTCGGCGCATCAAGCGCGGCGGTGGCGCCCGCGAACTTCAGCTCGCCCTCGGCCTTGCCGTCGAAGACGTGCTCATATGCGAGGCCGGCGTACCAGTCGAAGGTCTGGAAGGCGCCTTCAAGACGAGCGCCGAGGCGGACCGCATGGGTCGTCGTGTCGTCCATGGAGAAGCGTTCCTTCGCATCGCTTTCGAGCGTGACGTCGTCGCCCTCGACATAGGAGAGGAGGTAGCGGCCGTAGGCGTCGAGCTTGACGTTGGGCGTCAAGTCAAAGACGTAGCCCGCGCCGATGTGAGCCGTCGCATAGAGGCCGTCGGCGTCGTACTTCGCGGTGCCCGTGCCGTAGGAGCCGTCGAATTCGGTCGAGATCTGGCCGAGGCGGACGGCGCCGTCGAGGTAGAAGGGCGACTGGAAGTCATAGCGCATCGCGGCGCCCACGCCGTAGTAGTCGTGGTCGGCGTCGGCTTCGGTGGAGGCGACGTGCGATTCGGACGAGGCCCAGCCGGCTTCAACGAAGCCTGCGAGCGTCAGGTTGTTGATGCGGCCGGCCGTACCGACGGCAAGCGAGAAGCCCTCGACGTCAACATGCGAGCCCGTTTCGTAGCGGTTGTAGCCGCCGGCCATCGCGCCGAAGGCCGTGAACGAGCCTTCCTTCGCGGCGGCGCGGATCGAGCGCATGCCTTCGTCGGCGACGAATTCGGCACCCTGCGTCACGAAGGCGACGGAGCCGAGCTGGGCTTCGGCGAGCGTCTTCGAGCTCTCGGAGACCTTCACGGAAGAGGCGCCGATCGTCTGGGCCGTGTCGCCCGTGCCGATCACGATGCCGGCATCGGTGAGGAGCAGGTCGGTGCTGTCGATGGCATCCTTGCCGAGGTCGTAGACCACGTCGCCGAAGGCGTTCTCGAGGGTCACCGTGGTTTCGGCGGCCGTCTTGTACTTGCCGTCAACGAGGAGCGTGCCCGAAGCGACGTTCCTGGCGACGATGTCCTTGTCGCCGGACATGTCGAACGAGGCGCCTTCCTTCGTGAGCGTCAGGATCGCCTCGCCGGCGGGCGTGCCGGTGCCGTCGAAGACGATTTCAGAGGCCTTGCCGCCCGTGATCGCGCCGACGGTGTTGCTGCCTTCAAGATAAAGAGACGTTTCCGTGTCCTGCCTGGCCGAAATCTGGAGCGTGCCCATCTTGGAGTTGATGAGGTTGATCGTGCGCTGGGTCTTGTTCGCTTCAGCATCACCCGCGCCCGTGTCGGCTTCGGCGAGGCGCATGAGCGCTGCGTTAACGGAGGGCTCGAAGGATTCGGTCGAAACGATGCCGGTGACATCGGCGCCGTCAAGCGTGATGACGGAGCTTTCGACCGTGACGTTGCTCTGTGCGTCGGCCTTGTTGCCGCCGCCGTAGACGTTGCCGAAGATCTTCGAGTTGGCGATCGTCACCTCGGAGGTCTTGACCGTGGAGGTCGCGCCCTGTGCGGCGTAGCCGCCGGCAAAGACGTTGACTTGAGAGTCCGCAGCACCGAGCGTGGCGTCGGCGATCGTGAGACGGGTGCTGTTGACGGAGGCAGCAGTCTTGGCGCCATGGGCAAAGCCGCCGGCGTAGATGTCGCCGGAGAGCTTGACGCCCTTGCCTGCGATCGTCATGTCGACGTTTCCAACGGTGGCTTCCACCTTGTTGGTGGTTACCGTACTCTTGGAATATGCCACGCCGCCACCCACGACGGAGGCCGGAATCCCGAAGCCGTCCGGTGCTGCGTGTGGATCCTTGGTGTTGATCGTCCCGCCAGTAATATTGGCTGCCACATTTTCAACGTGGGTCGTCACAACGGCGTCGGTAAGTGCGGCGCTGGTGTACAAGTAGCTCAGACCGCCGCCCACGACGCCTTTGAGCGTGCCGCCCGTGACGTTCACGCGGGCCGTGCCCTTGACGTCGGCGGAGACGTCGCGCTTGGTGGATACGGCCCGCCTTGGGGGGGGCCCCGCCGGTGAAGGACGGGCACTGCGGCTTCATAGGTGCCGCCCGTGATGGTGAGCGAGGTGTCGCCGAGAACGTCGCTCGAGAGGCTGCCCGTGTAGTCGTTGGACTTGCCGCCGGCGATGACGTTGGACTTGAAGGTGCCGGCCTTGAGGATGAGATTCGTGCTGCCGACCGTGGCGGAAACGAAGCTGTCTTTGTCAGTGTCCTGGACGGTCTGGCGCAGATACGTGCCGCCGATGACTTCGTCCTTCACCGTGACGTTGGCGGCGTCAACGAGGATGTTGGTTGCGCCCTTGATTTCGGAGGCCGTGTATTCCTTGCTCGAAGCTGCGGCGTTGCCCATCTTGTTTTCAGCAACGTAGCTGCCGCCGACGATGCCCTTGCTGAGCGTGATTGTGCCTTCACCCGTCACGGTGACGGAGGTGTTGCCTTCAATTGCGGACTTGCCGCGGTTGGCAAGGTAGTCGCCGCCAATGAGAATGTTATCGTTCCCGAGGGTGACGGTCTTGTTCTTGGCTGCATTGATCGTAACGGCGGCGGATTGAGCCGTGGAGGAAGTTCCCTGTCCCGTGACGCCGCTGCCGGCCACGACATGGCCGTTGTACGTGCCGCCATTGATCTGCAGGGAGGAGTTGCCGGTCGTGAGCTTGAGCTGCATGTCGGGCGTATCCACGTGAGTATAGTTTTCGGCGAAGTTGCCGCCGTAGACGGAGCCCTTGACGGTTCCGCCGTTGATGGTGACGGAAGTGTCGCCGACAGTGGAGTTCGTTTGGGAGACCATGCCGGCGCTGGGACTTGAGGCCTTGATGTAGTTTCCGCCTACCACGGCGCCCTTGGACGGGTCGGCTGCGTACTCAATGAACACGTCTTCAATAACGAGCGTCGTGTTTCCGTTGACGATGGAGCCTTTGCCCATATTGTTCGCCTTGCTGCCGGCGACGATGTATTCAGTCTTGACGGCCTTGACGGTCAGCATCGTGTCGCCGATGGTGGCTTCATGCGTCTTGTCGGCGAGGCCCGTGGGCTGCTTGATGTAGTTCCCGCCCACGATTTCATCGACCTGTTTTTCGTTGGTGAGATCAACGGTCAGGTCGCTCGTGGAACCTGCATGATTGAGATCGGTCTCAGCGGTAACTAAATCCGTGTAATGCCACCAACCGCCGATGATCTGTGTATTTTCCCCGACTTGAGGAGTCTGGGCGTTGACGGTGAGGGCGGAACCTTCACCGGCGATGCCAGTCTTGCCGTCCTGTTCATGGGTCGCCGCTGCGGCTGTCCCTGCGGCGAAAAGCGCGCCGACACAGCACGCGATGACAGTCTTTTGCATGTTTCCTCCGAGAATTTTTGTTGAAAGAAATTGGAAGAGTTGTTTCAACGATAGAAAATCTTTGGAAGGGGGGGAAACCCGTATCCGTATTAAAATGGCAACAAAATTGGGGAAACAGTTGGGCTTCTGAGGTGTTTTTACAACACATCGGCTTGAGAAAGCCGTTCGGGTTGCTCCCGTCACGAGAAAGTCGCCTGATTGGGAGGAAGTGGGAGGACCTATGAAAAGACGTTCTGCGCGGCTTGTACTGGCGAGGACGGAAGTGTAGGCGGGAGGACTTGAGAAATCCGAAACGACATCATCATGTCGAGAAGCTGCGGTTGGTCTTCGGCTACTTTTCGAGCGTCGTCAGCGCGGGAATTCAGGTCCGGCTGGTAGGCTTGAACGATGATGCATGGGCGGAAATCATGAAAAGGCGCGTGCTTCCGATGGCCTGCTGCTTTCTCAGCAGTGCGAAACATCTGTTTCGTTCAACAACGGGAGAAAACTGAGAGTCGCCGGGATTTTCAGGTCCAACTCAGGCCGTCAATGAAGAGCTCGAGTTTGAGTGAGTGGTTTCGGGCGAGGACGCCTGGTAACCAGACGGGAATCCAGTCTGAAACCATGTGCACGGACTGCCGGACTGTGCTTTTGCTGAGCATGCCCGCCGCTGTCGTGACGAGTGTGGAAATACTGCACAACCTTCGGCGAGGCAAAAAGACAGGCTTTTCTGAACACGGAATTCGGGTTAGCCTTGCCTTGCGGCAGAAAAAGACACTGTGGTAAAAGGAAACAAGAATGCGATTCGCCTTGTCTGCCATTGCCTCTTCGTAAATTGACGTGTTGGCTATCCGCAGTGCGAGGAATGTTGCGACCATCTCCGGGAAGCGGTCTCGCAAATGCGCCCGTCAAGTACTGCTCATGTCCGGAGAACGTTCGCCTGAACGACCAATTTGCCGCTTATTGCCGGGAGGGAGCATGACGCTACTCGAAAAATGCCAGAAATGGCACGAAGCCGGACAGTTTCCCAAAATCATCGAGGCGCTTGAAGCGCTCGGAGAAGACGGACGAACGCCGGAACTTGCAAGCGAGCTGGCTCGCGCCTACAACAACGAGGCGGATCCGAACACGAGCGAGGGTCGCCTCATGCTTCACCGGGCGATTGAGCTTCTTGAGCCGCACGAGGAGGCACTTGGCGCAACCTATCTGTGGAACTTCCGCCTGGGCTATGCCTACTACTATCTCGACCAGGAAGGGCGCGCGCTTTCACGGTTCCGACGGGCGCACGAAGCCAAACCCGAGGACAAGGATGCCAAAGAATTCATGGAGGACTGTCTCAAGCGCGTGACGTTGCCGTTCTTCCGGGTTCCCTTCAGGGAGCGCACGCAGAAGGCCTGGACGGCCTTCGAAGGCGAGGAGGCGGAGATCCGCGCCATGATGGATGCTGACAAGACGCATGAGAGAGGCGAAGAGATCGTCGATCGCATCGAGCGCATTCTCCGGCTTGCGTTTGAGGACGTTTCGTTCGAGGTCGGCTTCAATGGCGTCAAGCATGAGCTCATTCTGACGCCTGAAGGCAACCGGATGAAGCTCTTCGAGCTCGTCTACTTCCGAAGCCATGCGCCCGCATCCGTCCTGAGGCACTGGGAGATCACGCTTGGTCGTCGTGGGACGTCGGGCAATGAGCTTCATGCCGGCGGCGTCAGGATCGGCGGTGAAGACGTGCAGGCCTGGCTTGAGCCCGACGACGATGCGTTCAAGCTCTCCGTCTTCTGCGCCAGGCTTGCGGATCTGAAGGCAAAGGAGGAGGGACGTGCCTGGTGGATGCTCACGACGCTCACCGACCAGCTGCTCGGCGAAATTCCGCACATGCGCTGGATCAACGACTTCGAGCTCCTTGATGCGCCCAGGGCGGTGCCGGGTTTTCTTCTGAGCGATCTGCCGGACAAACTGCGGGAGCTCGGCAAGGACCTGGCGCTCGACGCCGAGACGCTGCTTGAGAACAGTTATGTCGGCTACACGCGCGAGCCTGATCCGGACCCCGACGCCGACTGGCGTCTTGACGTCATCGCCGGTTCCACGGCCTGCCCGCCTCTCATCAATGGCTATATGAGTGCGGACGATGAGACGATGGATGCACTTCATTCCGATGGCGTGACGGCGGGATTCATCGCCTTTTCGCTCGATGGCTTTACGGGCGAGAATCGGACGCAGAGGATCTTTGCTTTCCGTGAGGCGCTGGAGGCGAAGCTCGAAAAGGCGTGCGGACCCGATGTCGTCAGGATGGTCGGCGGCGCTACCGGCGTGCATTTCGGCTATGTCGACTTCATGGCCTGGGATCTGCAGCCCGTGTTGTTCGAAGCCCGGGCGTTTCTTGAGGCATCGGACGTGCCGGCGGCGAGCTTTCACGTCTTTCGCCGCGAAGTGGGATCCGTTCCGCTCAAGTCTCCCGACGATCGGGCGGATGCCGGCGAGGATGACGATGATGAACCGCTCGACTATCGTCCCGAGACGGCGGAGGCCTTCCATGCCCGGATTCAAAAATGGAATGACGATGACGAATACACGCGCTGCATTCGTGCGCTCGATGGCGTTCCAACGCAATATCGGGACTACCGGCATGCCTATGCTCTGGCGCGTGCGCTCGAGAACTATGCGGTTCTCGGCGACGGGCAGTACGGCTGTCCGCGTGACAAGGCCGAGGAAGCCCTGAGGCGCGCCATCGGCGTACTGGAATCGGTCCGCGAGGAAGGCCTCGACAGGGCGGAGTGGCACATGCGCATGGCCTACGGCTACCAGTACCTGACGGGAGAGGAGGAAAAGGCCATTCCTTATGCCAGAACCTGGGCTCAGCTCGATCCTGAGGATGAGGATGCGCCGTGCGTCATCCGCGAATGTGAAAAAGCGGTTGAGGCCCGTTGTAAGAACGACGGGGAGCCCGTTGACAGGAAGGGCGTTTTCCTCGGCTTCGTGCTGCTTGAGAAGGCGCATTGGGACAAGGGCAGGCTGATCGCCGATCTGAAGGCCGAATGGGGCATCGACGTTCCCGAGGAGGACAAGGACGACAGGAAGGACAACGGGGATTCGCTGGTGTTCGAGGCGGGCGACATGATCGCCGCAGTGAGCCTGATGCACGGCCCGGTGCCGGGGGGAGAGGCGGAGGACAATGCCGAAAACAACTACATGTGGCCCGATGCCGTCAAAGCCGCACAAAGCCATGCCGCCCACATCATGGTAACCGTGCTGGGAAAGGAGACGGACGTACGTCTGCGCGGGCAGTTCTTCGTGAAGCTCGCTGCCGCCTGCTGTCGTCAACCGGGTGTCCTCGGCGTATACACGTCGGGCGTTGTCTTTGAGCCGTCGTTTTATGCCGACATGGCGGGCGTCATGAAGGAAGGCGAACTCCCGCTCAACAACTGGATTTGGTTCGGGCTCCATCGAAGAGAAGGCGGCGTCTGCGGGTATACCTACGGCATGGACGTCTTCGGCAAGGAGGAGCTGGAGGTACTCGATGCGGATGCCGATCCGCTGGCGGTCAGGGAATTTCTTGTCAGTCTGGCGGGCTATGTGATCGGTTCGGACGTCACTCTCAATGATGGCGAGACGATCGGCTTTTCCCAAGGCGACAGGCATCGCATCACCCGCAGTCCGGGCGTGGCGCTTCCGGACCAACCGACGCTCAAGGTGTCCTTCGAGCAGAATGAGATTCTGCTCGACGAGGCCGCTCCTCATCTGGAGAGCATTCGTGAGAAGTGTCTCCCTGTCGACGAACTCAATGCCTTCAGTCATCTGGCGATTTATCTGCGCTGGTGCATCGAGCACGACCTCATGAGCGAGTCATTCTGCAGACGCTGGCCCGATATTGTTGAGGCCGTGAGGACGAATCCGGCCGAGGCGTGCCTGCGCGAATGGCTCCGAGACAAGCTCAAGGGCGAACTGCATGCTTCAATCTTCAACGAGCGCGGCGCGGACTTTGCCTGCTACTACTACGGTGCCCTTCACGAGTACACGCCGCACTATACGATGGATGTCGACATCCATGCCGTTTCCAGAATAGGCGTGGAGAGGAACTTTTCGGATGAGATTAAGGACGAAGCGTATCTGTTCCTTCCGTTTGATGAAGACTATTATCGAGAAATGGCCCGGATCATCGAGCGGCGGTACGAGAATTGGGCCGGACAGCGCTTTGACGACTCGACGCTTGCGCCTTCCGAAACGGCCGAGGCGCTGATGGCGTATCTCGACTGCGAGTGTACCTATTTCCCGTCGATGGCGGACGATGATCCGATCATGTGCGCTTACGAGTATGCCGGGAAAAATGCAGCGCACGAAGGATTCGTTCCCATGCTCATTGCAGTCGACGAAACACTCTGGGAATGCCTCATGCTCAATTCCGATCCGGCTCATGAGGGAGATGACGATCATGCCTTTGATCCGGATGCGGTAGCCGCCTACCGGCAATCGCAGCTCGCCGCACCCCTGCCCGACGGCAGGATGGTTCTGGAGGACGGCATGGCAGAGCGCCGCGCAGAAGCGGAGGACGATTCCAAGGATTGGGACACGGAAGTCGTCGGCCGCATGGAGGGCGGCTTCAACAACCATCGGTTCTCCGGATATTGGAACAGCGAGACGGACATGACGCATCCGGTCATCCTCGCGAGAATTCCGGTCCGGCATCCTTGGGAGGTGTTTGCCCATCTGCCGTTCGGCAACTGGAATGACTGTCCGGATACGCCGCAGCTCATGGCGGTCGCCAGGTACTGGTTCGAAAAATTCGGTGCCGTGCCAGCCGTCATGACTCATGACGAGCTCGACTTCGCGCTTCCGAAACCGATCGGCCGGGAGCTTGCCGTGCAGACTGCACTTGAGCAGTATGCGTTCTGTCCCGACATGGATCAGAATCATGAGTCCGTCGGGGCACTCGCGGATACGCTCCGGCAGTCCAAAATCTGGTATTTCTGGTGGGATTAGCTGTATATCTGCGGACAAAGGAGGGCGCGTCATGAAGGTCCGGCAATGGGCATGGCTTCTACTCGCGGGGGCGGTCGCTCCGTTTGTCTTCGACAATGGCCCCGATCCCGTCTCCGACGGGCTCTATCGAGTCGTGGATGACCACGGTCGCATCGGCTATGCCGATGCATACGGCGTCGTTCGCATCGCGCCCCGATTTGCCTTTGGTCTGCCTTTTGCGAACGGCGTTGCCAGGGTGACCTTGAGCGGTCATCCTGCGGCAGTGCCCGGGTCGGAAGGAGAATATCATCGATGGGAGGACGGCGACTGGTTCTGCATTAACAAGTCCGGCTCAATCGTCAAATGCCCGTCGTCATCAAATCAAGAGAGCCGGTCGTGAACGCCTTTGTCGAGAAACTGTTCGTAGAATGGAACGACGTCATATGCCTGCTGTTCGGAAGCCTCTGCATCATCGGTGCGATCCGTGACTGGAACTGGCTGTGCGATCCGACGGGCAAGCCTCATGCGCCGCTTCTGACGCGCGGGCTGCTCCGTGCGGTCTTCCTCATGCTCGGAACCATTCTGGTCGTCTGCAGCGTGTGGCTGCTAGTCAAAAGGCTGCAATGAGGAGAAATATCAAATGACGATGAACTTCAACAGGAAAACGTGCATGCGGCTGGCTGCCGGCACCGTTCTTTGCGGCGGTGCCGCGTTCGGAGGCCTCCTTTGGTGGCAGCTTCAGGCGTTCGACCGGATGACGGACAGCCGCCTCGAGCGCGGCATGGGTTTGTTCGCGCTTGAGCTCGAGCGCCGGGACGGCGGTCTTCTGCAGCGCGATCTGGGGCTGCGCCTGGGATTTCGCACGGAAGACGGCCTGACCGAATCCTTTCTGGTTATGAACGGTCGCTTCAGACCGGGTCTCCGGCCTTCGGTCAGCTTCGAGCCCGTAGCGAATTCGGATCCGGATGCTGCGATTCTCGTCAAGGCTGATCCTCGGATTCGGTTCGTCTTCAGTCCCTTGATGAGTCCGGAAGAGGCTGAGGTTGTCTGGCGCGGTGCGTCGGATGAAAAGGAGACGATCGGCGACGGCCGTGTCACGGCTGACATAGGCTTTGATCACGCGCGCCGTGCGTTGACGGGGCTGACTGTCTCCGGACGGCTGGGGGCCTCCGAAAGCCGATGGGAGGGTGGTCATGTCAAGAGTGCTGAGAAGACCTTCGAGTACGTCTATGCAGAGTCACCCCTCAAGTTTGCCTTTTCCTATTCGTCCGCAGGTGATTTTGTCAAGGGCGAGCTCATGCCGCTCGGCATGGGGCCCTTGAGCTACAGCCTCACGGTGACGCCTGAGGAGGAGGCAGGCCGCCTGCGTAATGCGACCGACTTCAAGTTCGACATCCGGGACGTCAACATCAACGATTCGGAGCTGCCGGTTTTCGACCTGCGGTTTGATGCCGGCCTGTACACGCCTCCGAATGTCTGGCTGCCGTGCCTCTCAGCGCATTTCGTACTGGGCTCGGATATGGCGGACCTGCCCGGCATTTGTCCCGACGGAAGCATGACGGACATTTTCGCCGCCTCGATGCAGGGGAATGTGGAGGGGGTGGTCCGTGACCTCCGGTTAGCCTGGGCCGGCGCCGAATTGACGCTCAAGGGCAGCTTCGTCAACCATGGGTTCCCCGGCGGAAAGTTTGAGACCGGGGTCTCTTTTGTCGATACCGGCAAGGGACCGGTGCCGGGTTCGGTTGATGCGCTCAACCGCGATCTGCGGCAGTACGTCGAAGCGCTGGAGAAGGAGGGCGCTGTGAAACGGGTCGGCGAGGATGCCTACGAAACGACGCTCGAATTCGGCCTCACGCCTGAAGGCATTCTCAAGACGACTGCCAACGGACGGGACATGGACGAGAGCAAGGCCGCCTTCCATTGGGGGCTGCCCTCGACTGAGCCCAACGAAATCATCATCAAGATTTCGCCCAAGGCCGAACCGTATCTGACGAAGGGCGTGGATGCCGCCGTTGTCGAGCCGATCGAGAAGCTGCTCACGGGACTTGATGCAGTGCAGCGTTGGTCGTCGACCCGGAATGAGTACGGGGCGCAGGTGCTGGTGATCACGGTCGATGACCTCGCCAGGGCGCCCGAGGTCGTGGAAGCGTTGGACGTTCGGCTTGAGCAAATCAAGGAAGTCGTGCAGGACGCTGTCGTAATGGAAATGCGCTTTGCACCCGAGGCAATGCCGGCGGAGTGGGAATGAAATGCAAAATATCAAGTGAGAGGTGAGTCATGAACGGTGTTGTCATGCTCGTCGCAGTGCTGGTGACGCTTGTTGCTCTGAAGCAGATCATCGATCGCGACTGGATGGGACTTCTTCTCACTGTGGTTGCCCTTCTTCTCGTTTTCGGGACTGGCGTTCGGCGAGGCTGACCAGATTCATTTATCACATGGCAGTTGAAATGCATGGGACGCAAATCCTCAACTGGCCGACCAGCTGTCTTCGTCCTCCCGTCATGCCTGTTCCTCGCGCGCCTGCGCCGCGAGATCCGCCCTGGCATCCTCGGCGATCTCCATCACCTTTTCGCCCACGAGGACAAACGCCTCGAGGTTGCCGTTCATCATGCGGATGATGCGGAAGGTCGAGACGAAGAAGGTCATGAGGATGAAGCCCGTCATGCCCGCATTGAGGCTCAGCCATTCACCGGACATGTAGCCCGTGACGACCCAGATGAGCATCAGGAGCGGTCCTTTGTCACGAAGAAGGTCGGCAGGAATGATCGAGGCCGTGGTGGCGCCCGCATCACGAAGAAAGAAGAGGACGTTCGGGTGCAGGTCGGGTGCACGCACTACCGAGTGGTTCCAGGCGAGGACGCCGAGGAACCAGACGGGAATCCAGTCGGGCATCATGTGCGCGGACTGCATGACCGCGCCGGCGCCAAGCACGGCGGCCACCATCGCAACGGTCCTGAGGAACTTGGGACGGTACGTGCGGCAGTACTTCGTGTAGAGCGTGGCGAGCTTCAGGTACATGAACGCGCGACCGCGCTTCTGGGCGGGACGGAGCCTGGCGAAGTCTGCGTAGCGAAGCTGTCGATCTCGGGGAAAGCCGAACTGCATGAGGGCCTTTATAGAAATGATTGCCTGGTTGGTTTTGATTCTGAGATGGTCCGAAGATTCTACAGGCTCGGACGACGAGAGTCACGGCTTGCTCGTCTTCTGCTTCCCGATCATGCAGACATGCGTCATGCCGTCCGCCTCCCAGAGCGCGGCAGGGAAGAGATACGAGCCGCCCACAACGGGGACCTTGACGACGTCGCGGGGAAGGTCAAGCTTGAGATCAGGCTCGAAGGACTTTTCAATGAGCGTCGTGCAGTAGAGTGCATCGGGATCGTCGGGCACAAGCCTGAAGGTTTCGCCCGTCATGCACCTTGCACGTCCTGCAGCTGCCGCCTTGAGAGCATCGCTCCAGGCGGGTCTCGCAACGCCCGCCCTGTCGCCCATGGAGAGAAACTCAGGAAGGCTGGAGCTGATGACGCTGTTAGGGTGTGCCGGATCGTCGGATGTCGTGGCGTGCACGATCATCACGGGATGCTCGGAAACAACCATGCCGACGTGAGAGAAGGGCGCCCTGTTGGGACCCTGAGCCTCGATGATGAGGCGGCTCTCCGTTCCGAAGCCCCTGCGAAAGACCAGATCGCCGGTCCTGAGGCTGCCGCAGGGGGCGAAGTCGTCAAGCGTGACGCCTGTGGGGACTTCGGCGGACGGTGCCTCCTGAAGCCCAGGAAGAAGCACCGTCGCGACTTCGATGAGCTCACCCTTGACGTCCTCATGCATGAGAACGATCCCTGTGGACATGAGAACGGCGGCTGCCGTGAGGAGAGCCGCCGTGCGGGTATTCATGAGAGTGGAATCAGAGGCCGAAGGTGACGAGCCAGCCCTTCTCGGTCTTGATGAGCTGTGCGGTCTCGACCTTGCTCGAGCCGTTGCCGAAGGCCACCTTGACGCGGGCGCGACACTTGCCGGTCTCAACAGCTTCCTTGGCGACGGGTTCCATGATGGAGACGTCGCGAAGACCGCCTTGCTTCGTGGCGGAGTCCTTGGCCTGGGCGGCGCTTTCGCTGATCTTGGCTTCGGCGATCTTCACCTCGGCGTCCCTGGCGTCGGCGGGAACGTGGAAGAACTTCGTGGCCTCGGCGGCATCACCGCGGTAAAGGGCGCGCACGAAGGCGCAGGCGACGTCTTCAGGCGTTTTGGGGCTTCCGCAGCCCGTGAGGGCGAGCGTGGAGGCGCCGGCGATGAGCAGGGCGGACGCCTGGATGAAGCGGCGGCGGTTGATCATGATGGTTTTCTCCTCTATTTTAGCTTTGGCCCGGCACGTCGATTGACAAGCATGAGGACATGCGGGCGTTTTTCCGAAGTCTACCTAAAAGCAACGCGAAATGCGGGACGGCGTGATTTCCGAACCGTATTCAAACGCAAGAGGGACGCTGACGGGGCGTTGAGGCAGAGCAAGGGGCGTTGCTGATCGAGACAGAAAAAGGCCCCGCATCCGGTGAAGGATGCGGGGCCTTGACTTCAAGTGAGTCTGTCGTCCGAGGCCCGAGGGTCCCGGAACATCAGGTCATCAGAAGTTGTAGCGGAAGTTCGCGTTGATCTGCGTGTTGGCGCGATCGTCCGGGCCGAAGCCGTAGGAGGCGTTCAGACCGAAGGACATGTTGTCCTTGACCGCTTCAACGCCGAGGACGTTGTTGAAGAGGCCGCCGGAGAGGATCGTGATGTCGCCGGCCGTGCCGAAGGCTTCAACTTCCTTGTCGCCGAGCTGCGGAACGATCGTGAAGTCGTAGGACGGGACGAGCTTCCAGCCGGTGGCTTCGAACGTGCCCGCGAACTTGACGCCGATCGGGGCTTCAAGGACGTTCATGTTCTGCTCGTCGTTGAAGGCCACGGCATCGGTGTCGATGCGCGTGTAGCGAAGACCCATGTGCGGAACGACGGAGAAGGCGCCGTTCTGGTAGGCCGTGAAGTCGCCGCGAACACCGAACGTGATCGTCGTGGCGTCGGAGGCGTCGCCGAGACCCGTGAAGTCATTGCTGAAGTCGATGTAGCCGAGGTCAGCCTTGACGTTGAGACCGGAGAAGTCCTTCGAAGCGTAGACGGAGAGACCGACGAAGTCGGAGCTGAGCGAGTTGGAGAGAGCACCGCCTTCGCTGTCAGCGTCAGCCGTACCGACCGTGAGCGCAGCGCCGAGCGTGCCGCCGCAGGCAGCCGTGTAGTCAAAGCCGAGGACGCCGCCGTAGATGTCGGCGGAGTAGCCGAAGTCGCCGTAGAGCTTCTTGGCTTCGTTCTTGGCATAGAAGACATCGGCCCAGACGCCCATGCCGGCATGTTCGGAGAGCTGGTGGCGGACGATGGCGTCGGTCACCTGGGCGTTGGCGTCATAGGCGACGTTCAGAACGCCGGCCGTGGCGTTGCCGCCCGTGGCCTGTTCAAGAGCAGCTTCACCGAGCGCGTTGAAGTATTCCTTGCCCGTCTTCTCGTCTACCGCGACATAAGCTTCGTTTTCAAGCGCGTTGAGAACAGCCATTTCCTTGGCGGAGGCACCCTGCTTGAAGAGCCCTTCGAGTCGGGCGTCAACCGTCTTGTCATTGTGCAGACCCTTGGCATACACGAGGCTGGCTACGCCATCGGCAAACTTGGAATCCTTGTCAACGAGGACGTAGAGGCTGTCGGTGTCGACATGGGACTTGTCGGCAACGGACTTGCCGAGCTTGACGTCGCCAAGCTTGCTGACGTTGACGATGAGGAGTTCACCGGCCGTAGCGTCAACAGTGGCATCACCGAAGGCGGCATTCTTCTGGCCGAGGAAGCTGGCGGCATTCACAACGGCGAGACCGTCACCATGAAGCACGACGGAAGAGAGAGCAACATCAGGAGCCTGAGCTTCCGGAGCAGCGGAGGCATCAGCCGGAGCCGTACCGGCCGTGAGCGTAGCGCCTTCAAGGTTGAGCGTACGGTCAACGTAGATGATGGACTTGGCGAGATCGGTCTTTTCGAGCTTTGCAGCAACAGCCTTGAAGCCTGCGCGGTTGGTCGTGAGAACGGCACCTTCACCGTCAACCGTCACAGCGCCCTTGATATCGGCGAGCGCCTTACCGTCCTTGTCAAAAGCACCGTTGACCACGAGGGCGCCGGCCACATTGACAACAGCCGTATCAGCAACATTCAACGTGTCGAGCGTCAACACGCCGTCAACCGCACCGGCCGTCGTGACGACAACGTTCTGAGCAGCGAAGTCACCGACCACCTTCAACGTTTCAGCCTGGAGGTTCTTGACGTTGACGGTACCCTTAGACGTAGCCTTGTCACCGAGAACAAGATTACCATTCGCATCAACCGTTTCGGTCGTAGCCTTCAGGTTCTTGAAGACATCGCCGTCGTTGCCGGACAGCACTACAGCCTGGTTGCCGGAAGTGATGGTCACGGACTTCTCGACGGCTTCCTTGCCACCAAAGTCGATAGCAGCGAGAACGGTGTCATTTGTCGCGGCGGAGACGTCAAAAGCACCGTTCGCCGCCACACCGGTCGCATCAGCAAGACGCAGACCCTGAACATTCCCAGCCGTCAGGTCTTCAGCCTTGGCATTGAGCTTGGCATTGGTGAAGGTCACCTGGATGGTGGTGTCCTGGTCGTTGAACTTGTTCTGAGCATTCTTGACATCGTCAAGCGTGTATTCGCCGGTCCAATCAGCGACATCGACAACACCGTTACCGGTAATCAGACCGGCAGCCGGCGTCAGAGCCTTATCCTTGAAGAGGTTGGCATGCCCCGTCGTGAAGGTACCGTTGTTGAGCGTAATGCCCTTGGCACCCGTTTCAAACGTCAGCTTATCAGCGGAAAGGGTAGCATTGTGAACAACGATTTGACCGCCGTCCTTACCGTGTTCACCCTTCTGGTAGAGGTGCAGGGTGCCAAGATCGAGCGTGCCGTCAGCGATCGTGACCTGGCTGTCAGAACCGATGGTGAGGTATTCGAACGCGTGGTCGCCACCATTGAACGCAACCGTGCCCTTATGAGTCTGGTCTGCGTTGGCCAACTGGCCGACCTTCAGCTTGCCGGTAAAGACCTTGCCGCCGACATGGAGAGCGGAGTCGTTGAACGTGAAGGACTGATTGCGGGAGAGAAGGAGCGTATCGTGGGGCTTCGTTTCAAGCTTATCCTTGTCACCACCGGAATTGAGCTTCGTGATGTTGAAGACACCGTTCTTTTCGACGGTTACGGACTTGAACGTATTGTCAGCCCCCCAGATGGAAGCATTGAGCGTACCCTTCTCAACATTGACCGTTTCGTAAACGCTCTTCTGGTCGTCCACAAGTTCAACGTTCGAGCCGTCGGTAACGTTGAGCGTCGTCGTGCCATCAGCGGCCTTAACCTGAAGTTTGCCGGTCATGCCCTTGGCATTGAGAGTGACCTGGGTGCCGGTACCGATATTGATCAGACCGTCGATCTGAGACTTTTCGCCAAGGTTGATCTCTGCAGAGGTAGTAGCTTTGTCCTTTTTAATTTCAATGGCGGAAGCACCCTCGCCGGCCGTGATGGTGCCGTTATTCGTGAACTTGGCGCCGGTCTGGTCCTGAATGAGGACACCGTGGCCAAAGTCGAGAGCCTGCTTGCTCTCAGTGTTCACATCACCCACGCTGATGAGGCCGTTGTTGACGGCTTCAGAGTTGGCGGCGCCGCCGAGTTCCATGCCGGCACCCGTCGATTCAACGTAGATGGAGCCGTTGTTGACGATCTTGGAAGCCGTGTCACCTGTACCGACGCGCATGCCGTGGGCATCCTTGGCGACGATCTTGCCCTCATTGATGGCGGTGGCACCTTTGCCGGCCCAGATGGCGTCGTTCTGATAGTTCACGCCACCTTCGCCGGACGTCACATAGATCGTGCCCTTGTTCGTAAAGGTCACATCTTTACCGGAGACGCCGAAACCGCTGGCATGAGTTCCGGTGCCGGCACCGGTGACCCAGAGGGTCTTGTCGAAGGTCTGATCCTTGGCAACGCTGGCCCAGGACTTCTTGGCTTCCTTGTCGCTGGAAGTCAGCTCGAACGCGTTCTGGTCCTTGATGGCCGCCCAATTGGCGTCGGTGATGACCGTGTCGGTTGCAGCCTCGAGGCCCTCGGGAGCAACCTCCCATTCGGCAGCCATCGCCGTGCCGGCCACGCCGGCGATCATCGTCGCGACGGCAGCCGCCCCGACCCTCTTCGTGCCCCTTTTCAGTCGA
>OAVJ01000742.1_pt1 | contig 16922 bp, 13 predicted proteins | sample 1516901 | NCBI WGS metagenome assembly OAVJ01 (sample SAMEA2580073, study PRJEB22360) | human gut metagenome | biome: human gut; feature: human-associated habitat; material: faeces | place: Denmark | collected 2008/2010 | reverse complement strand
CCAAAAAATATGTCGATAAGCAATCCACAAAAGAATCCAACCCACAGCCCTTCTTTTTTCCCACGCATGAGTCCAAAAGAAGACACCACAATAATCAGCAGATTCGGACCGATATTGGCAAATGTCAAAGCTCGAAAAACGGTTGTCTGTAAGAGAAAACAGATTGCTATAATAATAAAAAGCACAATTTTTCTACGCATTTCCTACTCCTGTGATTTTTGTGTTTCGGTATTGTCCTGTGTTTCTGCCTGAGTATCGGATGCCTTCTGGGAAGACAGTTCCTTTTCTCCGGTGTCTTTGAGTGTCGTAATGACAAGCACCTCCCGCAGATGCTGAAAATCAACGACCGGCGTAATGGTTCCTGATTTTGTCAGGTTATTTGCATTTTTTTCAATGGAGGCAATGTATCCAATCAGAATTCCTTCCTGATACTGATCCGACACATAAGAAGTCACGACCGGATCGCCGACCTTTACCTTATCATCTTCATCCCGGAGTTCTGTAAATGGTAACACTTTATCCTGATTCATGGACTTTAAGCTGCCACCGACATTGAAATTATCTTTTGTGGTCAGAACCATGGAACTTACATTACTGGAATCATCGATGATGCTTCGCACCTTGGCAAAATTCGGACCGACGTCTGTGACGATTCCGACCAGACCGCTTCCGGCAATGACGTTCATGCCTTTTTTGATGCCTTCTTTGGAACCTTTGTCAATCGTAAAACTTGAAAACCAGTTGGTTCCGTCCATGGCGATCACATTTGCTGCGACCTTCTGATATCCGGAATATTTATCATCCAGATCCAGAAGTTCCCGGTAATTGTCCAGTTCGTATTGTTCGAGCTTTGTGACGTTTAACTGATTGGTCAGATCGTCTACCTGATTTTGAAGCTTTTTGTTTTCTTTTAAAACTTCTCCAAGTGTTTGAAAGTCATTTGCTTTTCCTGAAATCCAGGAACCGGCATTGTTGATTCCCTTCTGCATCGGAACAAATACATATCCGGCAACTGAATTTAAAGGACCTCCGGAAAGATTAAATACCAGACTCGTAAACAGAGCAACAATACACACGCCGGTAAGGATCAGCAAAATATATTTACTTGAAAGATGCTTTTTCTTATTGCGAAAACTGCGAAATTTTTTCATAAAATCCTCGAATCCTTGTTTCTTACTTTAACGTAGTATTTTTCATGCTGAATGGAATCCGTTTATATTTGGAGTCCGTAGCAATCTTTGAAAGACCGCGGACTGCGCTCTCTTCCGGATTCTCACAGGTATTTACTTTAATATTTGTAATCTGTGTAAACAACTGGTCAAGATCTTTGATTTTTGATCCGCCGCCTGTGATATAAATACCTGCATAGATAATATCCCTGGCAAGTTCCGGTGGTGTTTTCTCCAGAATCAGTTTGATAGACGAACAGATCGATTCAAGATTTGCTTTGATTGCTTCATAGACAACCTCTGCGGTAATTTCACGTTCTACCGGAAGACCGCTTACGACATCCAGACCAACAACGGTCATCGTTTCCTGTCTTCCCGGAAGTCCGCTTCCAAGCTCTTCTTTTAATGCTTTGGCGGTTTTCTTTCCGATCACAAGGTTAAATTCCCTGCGGATATAGCTGATGATGGACTCATCGAGACGATTGGACCCGAAATGCATCAGATCACTGAGTACAAGTCCTCCGAGAGAAATAACAGAAATTTCGATCGTGTCTGCTCCCATATCCACGACCATGACTCCGGTAGGCTGATTTACATCAATTCCAAGTCCAACGGCATCTGCAAGTGGTTTTTCACAGAGCATAACGTTTTTCGGACGAAATTTGCTTTTATAAAAAAGTTCAAAGAATGCACGTTTTTCTACATCGGTAATGTCTGTTGGTACTGCGACAAGAAATTCTGCATTCTTTACTCTTCCTTTTAATTTTTTCTCAATATAATCAAAAATCATGGTCTGCAGAAAATTGTAATCTGCGATCACTCCCGTAGAAACCGGAAACGTAACGTTGATGCTTTCCGGTGCTTTTTCATACATTGCATAGGCATCATCGCCATAAATCTGCGTTTTGTTGATAATGGCAATGGTGTTTTTTTCAGATACCACTTTTCCACTGGATTTACTGAATACTTTAAAATTACATGTACCGAAGTCAATACCATAAATATTGTTACTCATTGTCTTCTCCCTTTTCTTGTGTTATAACAATTTATTTTCGCGAAAACTGAAATACTGCTGATCTCCGATTACGATATGATCAGCAAGGGTTAATCCCAACACCGAGGCGCCTGCCCGAATCTGTTCGGTAAGCTTTTTGTCTTCTGTGCTTGGAGTTGGGTCTCCACTCGGATGATTGTGCAGGATAACGATCATAACAGCATTTCGAAGCAGTGCTTTGCGAAACAGTTCCATGGGGGAAACATATGCATAACTGATGCTCCCGGTTGCGATCACACTGTCTCCTAAAAATTTGCATTTGGAATCAAAGAAAGCTGCCATAAAGGCCTCTTCCCTGCGGTGCCGGAGTTCTTCCATATAATAATCGGCGATGGAAGACGGACAGTTCATGGATAAATGATATCCGCGTCCGGTTCTGGCAATGCGCTTGGAAAGCTCCGCAATTGCTTTCAGCTGTGTTGCCTTGACCGGGCCAATGCCCCTGCGTTCTAAAAGCTGTTCATATCCGATTTCGTACAGATTCAAAAGATTTCCCTGACACTCCGACAAAAGATCACGTGCAAGATCCAAAGCCGTATAATCCTTTGTTCCTGTCTTTAATATAATTGCAAGAAGCTCTGCATCCGACAGCGCCTCTGCTCCAAGAATCTGAAAACGTTCGTAAGGACGTTCCGATTCCGGCAGGTTTTTCATTGAAATGTGACTCAAAACAGGTTCCTTTCTACTTTTCCGAAGCCACATGAAAACTCATATTATTTTAGCACAGTTCATCTATATTAACAAGGTTACGTTCATAAAGTTTCTGTAAAGACATGAGAATTCCAAGCTTCGCATGGTACCATGTCAGACCCCCCTGAAAATAAACGGCATATGGCGGTTTCACCGGGCCATCTGCGGAAAGTTCGATGGAAGAACCCTGTACGAATGCACCTGCTGCCATAATAACGTCACAGTCATAACCAGGCATTGCCCATGGCTCCGGAGTGACATAGCTGTCTACCGGTGCAGCAGCCTGAATTCCTTCACAGAAAGCAATCATGGCATCCCGGTTTTGAAATTCCACAGCCTGAATAATGTCATGGCGGCTTTCTGTACTGTCCGGAACCACTTTATACCCCAGTTTTTCATAAATATCTGCCGCAAAAATGGCTCCCTTTAAGGCACCGCTTACAACGGTCGGTGCAAGAAAGAGGCCCTGATAAAAGGACTGGATCACACCAAGCGAAGCTCCTACTTCTTTTCCGAGTCCAGGGGAAGTCAGGCGATATGCCGCATTTTCCACACATTCCTTTTTACCGACAATGTATCCGCCAATCGGAGCAAGGCCGCCTCCCGGGTTTTTAATCAGAGAACCGACCATCATATCCGCTCCCACTGCAAGTGGCTCCCGGTCTTCCACAAACTCTCCGTAACAATTGTCAACCATACAGATGACATCCGGTTTGATATTTTTGATAAATGTGATCAGTTCCCCAATCCGCTCGACCGACAGCGTTGGACGTGTCTGGTATCCCTTAGAGCGCTGGATGGTTACCAGGCGGGTGTTTTCATGGATTGCATTCCGGATTCCATCGTAATCAAATGAACCGTCCGGCAGCAGATCCACCTGGGAATAAGTGATTCCGTATTCGGCAAGGGAACCTTTGGATGGGCGGATGCCAATTACTTCTTCCAGAGTGTCGTACGGTTTTCCGACCGGAGAAAGAAGCTCATCGCCCGGACGCAGATTGGACATCAGAGCGAGCGCAAGTGCATGGGTTCCACAGGTGATCTGTGGACGGACCAGCGCATCTTCCCCGCCAAAACAGTCTGCATATACCCGCTCTAAAGTATCTCTTCCCATATCATTATATCCGTATCCGCTCGAAATATTAAAACATTCTACACTCACACGGTTTTTCTGCATGGCTGCAATGACTTTCATCTGATTGTATTCCGCATTTGCATCAATCTTTTCAAAACGCTCTTTTAATTCCTGTTCGATTTTTTCGCCAAATGCATAAACTTTCTCGGAAATTCCAAGTTCTTTATATTTTTCTTCCAGTAACTGATTCATTGTATGATTCCTTTCTCGTGTAAAACATCCGTCATTTTCTGTAACATCTGATCTTCCCGGTCATTGAATTCGGATTTGTCCAGCCAGATGACATCCTTTTCCCGGCGAAACCAGGTAAGCTGCCGTTTCGCAAAATGTCTGGTTTCCCGTTTGATCACATACACCGCTTCCTCAAGGGAGCAGCTGCCGTCCAGATAATCTAAAATTTCTTTGTATCCCAGTCCCTGCATGGAAACCATATCTTTGCGGCATCCCATATCATACAGCGTTTTTACTTCTGTAAGAAGTCCCTGCTCCATCATTAAGTCCACGCGCTGATCAATGCGCCGGTATAATTTTTCCCGTTCGTCCGTCAGTACAAAATATGCAAAACGATACGGAGATGTTTTCTGATGTTCTTTTTCGTTGTGTGCGGAAATCGGCGTATGATTCTGATGGTAAAATTCCAGTGCACGGATGACCCGTTTGATATTATTTTCATGAATGGTTTCATAAGAAACCGGATCAATTTCTTTTAATTTTTCATGCAGGGCATGCGCCCCGTATTCTTTTGCAAATGCCGTAAGTTCTGTACGGTATGCCGTATCGGATTCCTCTTTGGAAAAGTCTATGTCGTACAACAGTGACTGGATGTAAAATCCGGTTCCGCCGGCGATAATCGGGATTTGTCCTGCAGCATAGATCTGCTGCAGGGCCTCTTTTGCCATCTGCTGAAAACGGACAATATTAAACTCTTCGGATGGCTCTAACACATCGATCAGATAATGGGGTATCCCTTTCATCTCTTCCGGCATGACTTTTGCAGAACCGATATCCATGTGTTTATATACCTGCATCGAATCCGCGGAAATAACGGCGCCGTTTATTTTTTTTGCAAGTTTTATTGATAAAGCGGTTTTCCCGACGGCTGTGGGACCTGCAAGAATGACAAGTGGTTTCATGAAACAATCCTCTTAAATTTTTTCTCTATTTCGTATTTTGACATGGAAATGATGGTCGGCCTTCCATGCGGACAGCAAAACGGATTTTCCAGCGTCAGTAATTCCGTCATGAGTGCATCCACTTCCGGCAGGCTCAGTCTATGATTTCCCTTTACCGCTGCCTTGCAGGACATGGTGGCTACTTTTTCCAGTATCAGTTCCGGCGTCTGCCGTCCGGTCAGGTTGGAAAAATCATCAAGCATTTCGATAAACAGATCTTTCATGTCAATATGGTACAGATTATCCGGTACTGCAGAGATCATATATTCTCTGCCACCGAAATTTTCGATCTCATACCCGAATTTTTTGATTTCCGGCAGATACGTCTCTAACATTTCCTGCTCATGGGCATCCAGACTCAGCACAATGGGCGGGCTGACTGCCTGGGATGTAAATTCTTTTTCTTTTAATTTTGCCATCATCCGTTCAAAAAGTACCTTTTCATGTGCCGCATGCTGATCCATAATATACAATTTATCCTCGTATTCGATCAGCCAGTAGGTTTGAAACAACTGCCCGATGATCCGGTGCTTTTTGCGGGCATCATCCGTTAAAAATTCCGGTGAAGCAGCGGCAAGGGTCATCTGTTCGCCAGCCGGTTGTTTTCTGCAAAGATCTGCAGGAGGGACGGATTCCTCCCGCTTTGGAAACGGGTCAAAGGATTCCCGCACCATGGTTTTATCCGGATGCTGTGGCACATACGGCTCAAATGCCGGTGTTTTTTTTGATGGCACAGGCGAAGCCACAGGAGAAACCGGTTTTTCCGGAATCGGAGGCTGGTGATGCTGCTGTCGGATTTCATTGATTCTGCGCTTTTCAAATGGTTCCGGAATCGGTTCTTTGTATGCCGGGGGAAGATTCTTTTTTTTATGTTCTGCTTCATCTACCGGGACTTCCGGAATCAGTTCCTTATGGGAAAGCAGTCCGAAGAGAACATCACACAATTCTTTGTAAATTTCCTGATTGTGTCCAAACCGCAGTTCCATTTTTGTCGGATGCACATTCACATCTAGGGTATCCTCCGGAAATGTGAAATACAAAACTGTAAACGGATACTGGTGCTGCATCAGGAAATTATGATAAGCCTCTTCTATCGATCTGGAAAGCAGAGAACTTTTGATGTAGCGTCCATTGATAAAATAGTTTTCGTAATTCCGGTTTCCGCGGTTAATCACAGGTTTTCCAATATAGCCGGAAAGGGAGAAATATTCTCCCTTGTAGTTTACCTCTAACAGAGCCGCCGCAATCTCACGTCCGTAAATATGGTAAATGAGATCCCGTTTTTTCCCATTTCCGGAAGTGTGCAGCCTTGTCTGGTTGTTGTTGATATATTTAAAAGAAATATCCGGATGGGACAGGGCAAGTTTTTCCAGCATGTCACTGATGTAGGTGCCCTCTGTCTGTGCCGTTTTTAAAAATTTGCGTCTGGCAGGGGTATTGTAAAACAGATCCCGGACCAGAAATGTTGTACCATCGGGAGCACCGATTTCTTCGTCTGCAATTTCTTTTGAGCCTTCGATCACGTACCGGGTGCCGGTCAGGGCATCGGCTGGTTTGGTGATCATTTCCACTCTGGAAACAGCAGCAATGCTAGAGAGTGCTTCCCCACGGAATCCTAAAGAATGTACACACATCAGATCTTCTGCACTGCGGATTTTGCTGGTTGAATGCCGCAAAAAGGCCAGTGGAACTTCTTCTTTTGGAATTCCGCATCCATTGTCCGTGATGCGGATCAGGGAAATGCCCCCTTCTTTTATCTCCACGGTAATGGCGGATGCCCCTGCATCAATGGCGTTTTCCACAAGCTCCTTTACCACAGAGCTCGGGCGTTCCACGACCTCTCCTGCTGCAATCTTATCAATTGTCTCCTGACTTAATAACGCAATTTTGCTCATTCGTTTTTCCTTTTTTATATCCTACCAGCGGTTTTTTACTTTGTTCTGAAGTTCATACAGTTTATTGAGTGCATCCATCGGGGTCATGTGGCTGATATCCACGTCCCGCAGTTCCTGAATGATATCGTCATCTTTTACGGTGTCAAACAATGACATCTGTGTCAGATCCACCTCATCGAGATGCGGTTTTTTCTTTTTGCCGGAGGCCTGTCCTTCCACGGATATATTTTTCACCGTTTCCGTAATATCGTTTGCAGAAAGCTGGTTTACAATGTCTTTTGCACGGTTAATCACAAGTTCCGGAATCCCTGCCAGTTTAGCAACCTGTATTCCATAACTTTTGTCTGCGCCGCCCTTTACAATCTTGCGCAAAAAGACGATGTCGTCTCCTTTTTCCTTGACCGCAATACAGTAATTATTGACACTGTTTAATTTTCCTTCCAGTTCCGTCAGTTCATGATAATGTGTGGCAAACAGTGTTTTGGCTCCCAGTAATTTGGGATTGCTGATATATTCGACAACCGCCCAGGCAATGCTGAGTCCGTCGAAGGTACTGGTTCCGCGTCCGATTTCATCCAGAATCAGAAGGGAATTCGCCGTGGCATTGCGGAGAATATTTGCCACTTCATTCATTTCTACCATAAAGGTACTCTGCCCACTTGCCAGATCATCCGAAGCCCCGACACGCGTGAAAATCCGGTCCACAATTCCAATGTTGGCAGATTCTGCCGGAACAAAGCTTCCAATCTGTGCCATCAGAACGATCAGTGCGCTTTGGCGCATATAGGTAGATTTTCCTGCCATATTCGGACCGGTAATGATGGAAATCCGGTTATTGTGATTGTCCAGATACGTGTCATTGTCTATAAACATATCATTGACAATCATTTTTTCGACAACCGGATGACGGCCACCTTTGATATCAATCACGCCGGATTCGTTGATTTTTGGTTTGCAGTAATTATTCTGTCCTGCCACAAGTGCCAGGGAAACAAACACATCAATCTGTGCCACTGCCCGTGCGGTTGCCTGAATACGTGCAACATTATCCGCGATGGTATCCCGGATCTGGCGGAACAGATCGTATTCTAATTCGACCAGACGATCCTGGGAACCGAGAATCGTATCTTCGAGTTCTTTTAATTCCGGCGTAATATAGCGCTCGGCATTGGTCAGTGTCTGCTTTCTCACATAGTAATCCGGCACCTGATCCTTAAAGGAATTGGTCACTTCCAGATAATATCCAAACACTTTGTTGTATTTGATACGCAGGTTCTTAATTCCAGTCTTTTCGCGTTCTTTGCCCTCTAAGTCTGCCAGCCATTTCTTTCCATCCGTTGATGCGTTCCGCAGCCGGTCCACTTCCTCATTGTATCCGGTTTTTATGATGTTGCCGTCACGTACGGAAATCGGAGGATCATCGTTGATGGAAGACTTCAAAAGTGCACACAGATCTTCCAGACAGTCAAAATGTTCCCGGATTCCGGTGGCAAGCTCTCCCTTTAAATCCTCAAGCAGTGTTTTAATCGGAGGCAGCATTTCTAAAGAATTGCAAAAAGCAATCATATCCCGCGGATTGGCGGTCTGGTATGTAATTCTGGTAATCAGACGTTCCAGATCATATATTGGTCCTAAATATTCCCGCAATTCTTCCCGGGTGATCTCCTGATCATTTAAATTTGTAATCAGTTCCTGCCGTTTTAATATCTCTGTTTTGTCGATCAGCGGCTGTTCCACGTAAGATCGCAGAAGTCTGGCACCCATTGCCGTCTTTGTCTTATCCAGTACCCAGAGCAGGGAACCACGCTTTTGTTTTTCCCGCATGGTCTCTACCAGTTCGAGATTTCTCCGGGAGGAACTGTCAATGATCATATATTTCCCGATGGAATACGGACGGAGTTCCAAAATATTAGAAAGGGTGTTCTTTTGTGTTTCATACAGATATTTCAGTAATGCCGCGGAGGCAATCACACCACAGTCGTAATCCATCAGTCCCAGCCCTTCCAGACTCTGTACATGAAAATGGGACAACAGCGTTTCCTTTGCCAGATCATCCCCGAAATACCAGGAATCCAGGGCGGATACCGCAATTCCCATGCGCTCCTTCATATCATCGATATTTACCCCGCTCATATAAAACGGCTCGTTGCAGATGATTTCTGTCGGACTGAAACGATTCAGCTCATCCAACAGTTTTCGTTCACTGTCCACTTCCGTTACAAAGAAATCTCCGGTCGTAACGTCGGTCGTCGCAATGCCGTATTTATCCCCGATATATACGATACACATGAGATAATTGTTTTTTGCCTCGTCTAACGACTGCATATCAATGTTTGTTCCCGGAGTGACTACACGGATGACTTCCCGTTTGACAATTCCTTTTGCCAGTTTCGGATCTTCCACCTGTTCACAGATTGCTACTTTGTATCCTTTTTTGACCAGCCGGTTGATATATCCGTCTGCGGCATGAAACGGAACCCCGCACATCGGTGCCCGTTCTTCCAGTCCACAGCTTTTTCCTGTCAGCGTCAGTTCGAGTTCCTTTGAAACTGTTTTGGCATCCTCGAAAAACATTTCATAAAAATCACCCAGACGGTAAAACAGGATACAGTCTTTGTATTCTTCTTTTGTCTGCAGATAATGCTGCATCATTGGTGTTACTTCTTGTTTCACTTTTTTCTCTCTTTCTAATAAACCGGATGATAACGTTTCATCACATCATCAGCCAGACGCAGACCGTCCATCGCTGCCGACATAATGCCTCCCGCATATCCTGCGCCTTCTCCACCCGGATAAATTCCGTGCACACGGCTCTCTCCATTTGTATCCCGCATGATCCGCACCGGAGATGAGGTGCGTGTTTCCATGCCGGAAAGAATCGCATCAGACCGGTCAAACTGCGGAATAATGTTCGAAAAATGTTCCATTCCAAGCAAAAAGGAATGTTCCATGTCCTCTGTCATCAGACCTCTGAGATTTGCAAAGCAGGTCTGCCCTTTTGTCTGGGAATTAAAATCTCCATATCCTTGGCTTGCAATATTCTGCCGGTAATCGCCAAACAGCTGCTGCGGAATCTTTCCGTTTCCCAGCTGATACGTTTTATGTTCGAGTGTTTCCTGAAAGTGCATGCCATCAAGTGGATCCTGTGCTCCGTAATCGGCAGGGGAAACCGAAACAATAATGGCAGAATTTGCGTTTTTCCCACTTCTGCCCGAATAACTCATACCATTGACACAGGTTTTTTCCTTCATGGAGGAAGCATTTACGACATAACCGCCCGGACACATGCAAAAAGAATATACCCCGCGTCCGTTTGGAAAATTGGACGTCACCTTATAAGGTGCGGCAGGAAGCCGCAGGGCGTTTCTTTTTCCGTTTCCGTACATGACATCATCGATCATCTGCTGGGGATGTTCCACGCGGAATCCCACGGCAAAATTTTTAGCTTCCATCGGAAGCTGGTGCCGGTGCAGCATCGTAAAGGTATCCCTTGCACTGTGTCCAAGTGCAAGAATGGCAACATCGGCAGGAATCACCGTATCATCCTCCGTCACAAGTGCATGCAGTGCATTTTCTTTTATCTGAATGTCTTTTAAACAGGTCTGAAAACGAAACTCCGCACCGTGTTTGATCAGGTAATCCCTCATATTTTTGATCACCTTCGCCAGAATATCGGTTCCGATATGTGGTTTTGCATCATAAAGAATGTCCGATGGTGCCCCAAATTTTACGAATGTTTCCAGTACATAACGGTTTCTTCCGGACGGATCCTTCACCACCGTGTTTAATTTTCCATCGGAAAAGGTTCCTGCCCCACCTTCTCCAAACTGTACATTGGAATCCGGCTGCAGAATACCGGTTTCCCAGAAGCGTTCAACGTCCGCACTGCGGTCTTCTACCTGTTTTCCGCGCTCTAAAATAAGCGGCGCATATCCTGCAAGTGTCAGCTGCCAGGCTGCAAAAAGACCACAGGGACCGGCTCCCACAATCACCGGACGCCGGTTTAAACGCTCATGCCCCATTTCCGAAAAACGGTAACCGGTTTCTGTCACAAAGCTGACGGAAGGCTGATGCAGTTTTTTTACGATGCTGTTTTCCTGACGGATCGTTACATAGATGCAATATACATAAAACAATGACGGCTTTTTCCGTGCATCGAGGGAACGCCGCATCACCTCGTAATGAAATGTTTCTTTCGATGGAATACGAAGTGTTTTTCTGATTTTATCTTCCAGATCTTTTTGGGAATGTCCTACTGGAAGCTTTAACTGATTGATTTTAATCATTATGAACCTACTTTACTTCCTGCGACATGTCCGCTGGACCATGCCCATTGCAAATTATATCCCCCACAGATTCCATCGACATCCAAAAGTTCACCAACGAAATAGATGCCCGGGACAATCCGTGATTCCAGCGTATCTGTGTGGATTTCTTCCGTGTGGATTCCCCCTGTGCACACCTGTGCAGCAGAAAAATCCCTTACCTTTTTTAAGCGGACAGGAAATGTCTGTATCTGTCTGCTGAGCGTTTCGATCTGCTTTTGGGAAATCCGTTCCGTGTGTTCATGAACCGGAATGCCTGCTGCCTTAAGTATAACCGGAATCAGTTTATGGTTTAAAAGCCCACGAAGTGATTCTGCGGCATCCTGTATCCCGGCATCCCGTGAAAATCTGCGCTGCAGTTCCTGCGCAAGCATATCTTCGGAAAAATCCGGCAGAAAATTGATGGTAAGTTCTGCCTGTTTTTTCTGATACAGTGCTTTCGAGGCCGGACTGCTGACCTGAAATACCGGAATACCGGAAATCCCGTAATCTGCAAGCTGCAGTTCTCCCCGTTCCTGTTTGCAGTTCTGTCCATCTATGTACAAAGACAGGAGTGCGTCCGTGCGGACTCCGGATACTTTGGAAAATTCCATTCCTTCTGCCTCAAATCCACACAGTGCCGGCAAAATCGGCTCAAACCGGTGCCCAAACGATTTTATCAGCGAAATCATGGATCCATCGCTTCCGGATTTCGGTGCAGCACGAAGACCTGTTGCAAAAACAAGATTGTGGGAACAATACGTTCCCATGGATGTCCGTACCTCAAATCCGTATTTTGTCTCACAAAGCTGCCGGATGTCACAGGAAGTGACCAGGGAAACTCCGCTTCGTTTCATTTCCGCGGACAGCGCATCCGCAACGGAAGAAGCCTGTCCGGAGTTTGGGTATACATATCCGTTCTTTTCTTTTGGCCAGATGCCGATCTCCCGGAAAAACGCAAGGGTATCTTCCACTGTAAACTGCTTTAAAATTTCCTGTACCAGTCCGTGGTCTCCGTAATAACACCGGGGAGACATCTTAAGATTTGTAAAATTACATTTTCCGTTTCCGGTTGCCAGAATTTTTTTCCCCGGCTTATCCATATGTTCTAAGACGGTAACGGACAATCCACGTCTTGCGGCCGTAATTGCGGTCATCATGCCGGAAGCTCCGGCGCCAATCACGAGCACATCCTGTTGTTTTGATTTTTTCTTATCCATAGTCCACCTGTCATTTTATCTGTTAAACCAGTTAAATATTTTATCATATGGGTATAAAATATTCAACTCGAATAGCTTTCCAAAAAGTCAAAAAGGCTCTCTTCATCTGCAAATCCAATGCCATTTTCCGCCTGTTTCTGCAGTTTTTGACTTAAATTCTCACTTCGAATCCCGGTTTCCATATATACGGTTTTTCCATCCGGTAAAAAAACAACCAGCCGGCTGTCCTGTGTACGGATAATATAGGCATTTTCCGTTTCTTTGTAAGGAGTTCCGGTCAAAACGGTGTGCTCTGTTTCGGATGCATATTGTTCTTGGGTATTTTTTGTATTTTCTACACCTCTTTTCTGATACCAGATGCCAAAGACCAGCAGCAGAACCAGACAAAGAAGAATGCAGATGCCTGTTTTTTGATTCATATCATCACCTTCTAACAGTAGCATCTGCATTTTATTTCCGTTTTATACCATTTACTTTAATAAATGTAATTTTTTTGCAACCCGGACAATCAGAGTTCCTTTCGGGAATTTTTTAATCTCCTCTTCGGTCAGTCCGTGCAGTAACAGTAAGACAACTGCATATACGATAACCGCTGCAAGAATTGCAAGCATGGCAGATACCGCATTGATTTTTAAGACCGCATAGCTGCCATGATAGACGATATAGGTAATAATTCCCATAATAGCTGAGGAAATTCCCGGCACAATAAATGTTTTGTGAATTTCCTGATGATAGCCGCTGTATTTTCGTATTGCCAGCGCATTCATAATACACATTAAAAACGCAAAGAACATATTTGCGATAATGACCGCATAGATATTCATGCGGAAAAACAGCATCAGTATAATCAGTACGATCACATGAGCGACAAGCGAAACCGCTGCATTGATAACCGGAATCTTTAACCGGTCAATGCCCTGCAGCAGTCCGTTTGAAAGCGTAGACATTGCATAAAACACAACCCACATCATGGTACCTGCCATAGGTGCCGTCTGTGCCGTTCCCGGGAAAAGCAGACGACAGATCGGCTCTCCCAATACAGCAAGTCCTATGGCACAAGGGAAAGAAATCACCATGATAAAACGCATGGCAGAATTGATCTGTTCCCTGACTTTTTTCATATCTTTCTGTGCAAAGGACATCGTCAGTGTCGGCACGCAAGAGGCAGCCATCGCGGAGGCAATGGAAATCGGAACATTGATCAGCAGTTTATATTTTCCGGAAAAAACGCCCCACCATACATCAATCTTGTTTTCAGAGTATCCCTGCAATAACGCAACATTTTTAAAAATACTCTGGTCAATGATACTGCTGATATTGTAAACAGTTGTACTTAAAAGAACCGGAACAATTGTGATAATGAGGATCTTCATGGTATAGGCAAATGGCTCTACCTTAACGCCTTTTTCCCGTCTCATTCTTCGCTTAAAGACATGCATATAAGCAAAAAATACGAAAAGTACAAAAATCAGCGCAGCGACAGATCCAAGGTTCGTTCCCAATGTGCCTCCGGCTGCACCGTATGCAGGCCCGTAATGTTCGGCATCACCGAGAACCGCTCCGATCCTTGTTCCGTAGCGATACAGAACATAAGCTGCCCATACACTGATGATGGCATTAACAATCTGTTCAATGATCTGTGAAATGGCACTTGGCATCATCGTGCCAAGTCCCTGGAAAAATCCACGCAAAACGCCAAGAACCGCAACAACAACCAGTGCCGGTCCTAAGATTTTAAGTGCAAACACACTGTATGGTGTTTTTAAGAGTGTTCCGGTAAAAAATTCTGCTCCGAAAAATACAACAAGCGATGCCACAATTCCCGATACCAGGGCAAAAAGAAGTGCACCTTTTAATACCTGATATACCGACCGGTACCGCCCTTTGGCCGCTTTCGCGGAAACCGTCTTTGACACTGCCTGTGGCAGACTGTAGGATGAAATAATCAAAATCACGTTGTACACGTCAAATGCACAGGCATAATAACTGATTCCTACATCGCCCAGAATATTGTTCAATGGAATACGATACACCAGTCCGATGATTCTGCTTATAATTGACGCGACCGCAAGAATTGATCCCTGAACCAGAAAATTTGTTCCGTTATTCTTTGATTTACCCATCTTCTAACCTCAATGCTTTTGTTTCTTTTATTCCGCGCTGATTTTATTTTGGGATGCACGGCTATTTTCGACGATCTCTACCCATGTCTTTCCGGGATTTAAAATAATTTCCTGACCATCCTGTGTATAATAATGTGTAATATCATTTGCGGATGCTCTCTTCCATGTAATCGGGACAGCTTTTCCGTTTGTGATGTACATTCCTGATCCACCGGAAAGATAATCGATATCTAAAGTTCCGTTTTTGGAATCTTTCAGGCTGCTGTAACAATTCTGTAAAATGATATTTTTCACAGCAAGCTGTTCTCCGGTAGAACCGTCAATCTGTTTATCACCAAATTCATAGCGGTAATACAGGCCATCCGTTTCATTGTATACAAACCAGGGCTTCGCGTCAACATAGTATAAGGATACTTTTTTCGCAACTTCTCCCTGATCCAGCAGATTTTGGGAATCTTCTGTTGTAAAACGATAATGCGATGTATAATTTTCCGGAAGCTTTGTATCATACCCGTATGATTTTATGGCAGACACTAAATTTTCTCCGGTTGTATACAGATTGTGCGGTGCTCTCCGGCTTTTGTCGCGGTAATAAAAAGCCCCGCCTTTTCCTGTAATTCCATCCACATGATCAATGAACGAACTATTTAAAACATCAAGTGCATATTTACTTTCGCCGGCATGAAAATAAACCGCCTGAAATTCTTTGGCAAAATACACATAATACAGACGACAGCTTCGCACATTTCCCACTTTTTTAAGAGAAGCATAATCCTGATAAATTGTCATCAGCCGGGTAATGCCGCCTTCCACCGGACATTCATAGATAATATCCGCATTTCCGATTCCATACTGTGGAAGGGTTACGTGTGTGTTTTCTGTCATGACGGCAACCGGACGATTCTTTGCTTTTTTTTCATCCATCCACTCTCCCGTATAGAAACTTCGGACTTCTCCTTCGTGGGTTTCCACCGGTTCCGGCTGATATTCTGTTTCGGCAGTTTCTGCAGGTACATCCTGTGTGGATGAAGATGTGGGAGCTTCCGATTCTTTACTTTTGCATCCGGCGGATAAAATGGCAATCGCACAGACAATGCCTATCACTTTCCATCTCTTTTTCATAAAACACATCCATTCTTTAATCTCTTACGATATGCATCTCTTCGAGTATCTGTTTTTGTTTGGGTTCCATGATGGCCGCATCTTTCGGATCAATGTGGTCATAACCAAACAGATGAAGCATGCTGTGTACAATCAGAAATGCAAATTCACGCTTCGGACTGTGTCCGTAACTTTGTGCCTGTTCTAACACTTTATCGACCGATATAATAATATCTCCAAGCATGACTTCTCCCGTATCCGGATTAAAATCATCTTCACTCTCCTCTTCCAGAAAAGAAAAATCTCCGGCTTTCTCATAAGAAAGCATCGGGAAAGAAAGAACATCCGTCGGACGGTCGATCTGGCGGTATTCCAGATTGATCCGATGGATTTCTTCATTGTCTGTAAGTGTCAGATTGACTTCTGCTTCATAAGGAAAATTCTCATGGGACAGACAAAAGGCAATCACATCCTCTGCAAGCTTAGCATATGCAAAATCAAACGGTATGTTACATGTTTCTTCTAAATAAAAACTCAACGAAGTAATTCCTCCTTTGCAAGAAATTCACGAATCTTTAAAAACTGGTTCATACTCATTCCGGAATGGTCATAAATTTCACTTGAGGAAAAATCATTCACGGTCTGATAAATTACAATATCACGGTTCCAGACACTTTGTCCCACATTTTGTTCCATCGCTTCCAGACGGATCACAACCGCATCCACCATGTGCACCAGAGCGGATTCCGGTGAAGATGGAAGCTGCTCTTCTCCATAGTATTCTGCCAGAATGGAGATCAGCTCCGCCGGAAAACATAAGGATTCTGCCTTATTGACCGCATTTTTGATATATGGCCCCCCGATCCAGCGCCCCATACGGTAATAAAAACCGCCGGCAAGACATAAGTTCGCCCGGTATCCCACTTCTTTTGCACAGCGGCAGGCAATGTCTGAAACTTTCACTGCGTGGCGGTATTCCACCATGGAAAAATCCTTGAGGGCTTTTACTTCCGAATAATCCTCGGACACGATATCCAGCAGATGGTTTTCAATTTCCTG
>OAVJ01000722.1_pt1 | contig 17323 bp, 12 predicted proteins | sample 1516901 | NCBI WGS metagenome assembly OAVJ01 (sample SAMEA2580073, study PRJEB22360) | human gut metagenome | biome: human gut; feature: human-associated habitat; material: faeces | place: Denmark | collected 2008/2010 | reverse complement strand
GGTCAGTGCAAAAACCCCCCCGGGCCCCCTGCCGGGGCCACCCGCCGAAACAGCTGTTATCACCATGGCAGACATAATGATAGCTGCACTAAGCAACAAACTTATAATTTTTTTGCTTGTTTTCATAAAAAATCAACTCCTAAATTCAAACTTTATTTAAAATTATATCATTACCTAATTTTATTTACAACAATAAAAAAACAATTTTGTTTACTTGACCAAAAAGTATAAATGATTTTTGAACAAAAAAGCAAGGCATATGACTTATTTAATAAATCATATGCCTATATTTTATATAATATTTTTATTACTTATATAGCTATCCTTTATATATGCGTTTCCACTTGCCTGTCCGATACTCCAAAAACGATATAATCCAATTTGAAAACCAGCCTATAGGAACTGCAATCCATACCATTTGCAAGCCGAAAATCGGAGCAAAAGCCATTGCGACAAACACACGGATAAACAGATTTACAAAGTTTGCGACTGTAAACATTTTCATATCTCCAGCACCTCGCAAAAGTCCGTCAACCGCCATTTTAAATCCGATAAAGCAGAAGAACCACCCCATAAAGCTAAGGTATCCGCAGCCCGTATTCATTGCGGTTATTGTGCCATCATCACCGAGAAACATTGATATAATCAAACTGTTAAAAGGTTCTATAAGCAGAATAAGTAAAATAGAAAATGCTGCCACAAGAATGTTTGCGGCATGGTAACCCTCTACAACACGCTTTTCATTCTTTGCACCCAAATTTTGCGCAGTGTACGAAGACACAGCATTGTTTATACTGTTAAAGGGAACTATGCAAAGCGATTCCACTCTTATTGCGGCAGAATATCCTGCGAGAGCCTCCGAACCAAAGCCGTTTACCACCGACTGCACAAGCATCATTCCGATTGATACCGTTGACTGCTGAATAATTGACGGAAAAGCAATTTTTGCCATAGGCAAAAGCTCACTCTTTTCAAAAAATTTTGCACGACCTATGTTGAGCTTTTTAAACTCCCACACAAGCACTATGAATGATAATACAACCGAAATTCCTTGTGCAATAAGTGTTGCCCAGGCAACGCCCGTTACACCCATTCTGAAATTTTTTACGAGCAAAAGGTCGAGCGCAACATTGAACACCGATGAGAAAATCAAAAAATAAAGCGGTATTTTAGATTTTCCGAGTGCATTGAACATTGCGGAAAGCACATTATACATAAATAAAAACGGCAAACCCGCAAAGTAAATGTTCAGATAATCGACCGCCAGATCAAGTACATCAGACGGAGTATTGAGCGCAATAAGAATAAGACGGCTGAACACAAGACCGATAATTCCAAGCAAAACACTAAGTGCGGTAAAAGCAATCAGCGCAGTGTACACTGCCGTTTTTGTCTTTTTATATTCCTTGGCGCCAAAATACCGACTGACTATTACCGACGCACCTATTCCGCCGCCGATTGCCACACAAATAAAAATATTTGTAAGCGAATATGACGCACCTACCGCCGCCAAAGCCTTTTCACTTACAAATCTTCCTACAATAGCCGAGTCCGCCATAGTGTATGTCTGCTGAAAAATATTACCTATAATAATAGGCAGAGCAAACACAAAAAGCGCATACATCGGCTTTTTCTTAACTAAATAATCATTATTCACATAAATCACCTATCCGCAGATATTATAACATATCTTGTCGGAAAAAGGAATATTGTTTAATCACGGTTTTGCAGATGTACACCGCTAAACCATAAATTAAACCAATTTTGATAAAGAACCTCAGAAAAGGCTTTGGGCAGTGCTCAAACGAACACTGCCCTTCGCAAACTATTATTTAGAGTTTGATTATGAAACTTGTTATCTGATTAATTATAAAAGAGTTTTAAGATAGTCGCTTATCTCTTTTTCGGTAGTCATTGCAAGTACCTTTTCGGCAACCTTGTCTGCCTCTGCCTTTGACCATGTAGAAATTGTTTTTCTTACCTTTAGTACCGACGGTGCGGATACACTGAACTCGGTAAGTCCGAATGACATAAGTAACGGCACCATCATCGGGTTAGCCGCTGCCTCGCCGCACATACCTACAGAAATATTATTCTTGTTTGCGCAATCAATAATATACTTAATGCCCCTTAATACACTTGGCTGTAACGGAGAATACAGATATGCAACATCGTCATTTCCTCTGTCGCAAGCCATTGTATAACCCGTAAGGTCATTTGTACCGATGCTGAAAAAGTCGGATTCTTTTGCAAGAATATCAGCAATCATAACTGCCGCCGAGGTTTCTGTCATAATGCCTACAGGGATATTTTCGTTAAATTCTACTCCCTGTTCCCTAAGTTCAGCCTTAACCTCTTCAACAAGAGCCTTGCCCTCTCTAAGTTCTTCAACGGCTGTAATAAGCGGGAACATAATTCTTACATCGCCAAAAGCGCTTGCTCTTACAATTGCACGGAGCTGTGTTTTGAACAAATCTTTATGCTTTAAGCAATATCTGATTGCTCTGAAGCCCAAGAAAGGATTTTCCTCTTTTTTAAGTCCGAGATAAGGAATTTCCTTGTCGCCGCCGATGTCAAGAGTTCTGATAATTACAGGCTTTCCCTTTAATGTAAGTGCCGCCTTTTTGTAAGCGTCAAACTGCTCGTCCTCTGTAGGCAAAGCGGTTCTGTCCATAAATAAAAATTCAGTTCTGAACAAACCAACGCCCTCGCCGTCTGCATCAACTGCCTTTATTGCGTCCTCCGGCTTGCCGATATTGCAGAAAAGCTCGTATTCCTCACCGCTTAAAGCTTTAGTTGCCTTGCCTCTGAAATTTTCAAGTTCTTTGCGCTCTTTAAGAAAATTAATTCTCTTTGTATTGTACTCCTGAATAACAGCGTCATCCGGCTCATCAATTACTACGCCCTCACTGCCGTCAACGATTACATAAGCACCGGCCGAAAGTTTTGAAACCGCACCGTTTACGCTTAGCACGGCGGGAATTTCAAGTGCCCTTGCAAGGATAGCCGAATGAGACGTTTTGCCGCCTGTTTCGGTAATAATTCCGACAATATTTTCTTTATTGATGCCTGCTGTCATGGACGGAGTAAGTTCTTTTGCGACAACTACCGTGCCCTTTGGCGCTGCCGAAAGTTTTACTTCTTTTACTCCGAGCAAAATGCTTAGCATACTTGTTTTTAAGTCTTTTACATCTGCCGCCCTCTGCTGTGTAAGTTCGTCATCTGTGGCAGAAAACATAGAGATGAACATATCGCACATATACTCAAGTGCAGCCTCGGCGCACTGACCGTTATCAATCAACTTTTCGATTTCGCCGCACATATACGGGTCTTTCATCATCTGAATGTGACCCTCAAGAATTTCTGCCTCTTTTTTACCTGCCGACGCTTTCAGCGCATCTGCCTGTGCCGCAGTATTGTCGCAAAATATTTTAACCGCATTTCTGAAACGCTCAACCTCTGCCTCGGTATCCGTAACAGTTACATTATTATATTCAAGTTTTGCTTCTTCTACAATCATTACTCTTCCGAGTCCGATACCCTCGGAAGCGGGTGTTCCGTGTAACATAATCTCACCTGCTTTCAAATTTTAGAAAGAAAGCGTGCCAAAAGACACGCTCCCGTTTTATTCACCAAGTCCGCCTTCAATAAGCTCTACTGCCTTTGCAAGAGCCTCTTCTTCGTCAGGACCGTTACATTCTACTACAAACTCGCTGCCGCACTTAATACAAGCTGCAATAATATTTAAAAGACTTTTTGCATTGATTTTGTTTGAGTTGAAATCAATTGTAACATCACTCTGGAACTTTGCCATTGCTGTTGCAAATACTGATGCGGGACGCATATGAAAACCTGATGCATTATTTAATGTAAGTTTTTTTGATACCATAATATAAAACCCCTTTATAATAGTTTTGTGTCAGACAGGGAGAGCTACTCCCTGTCTGAATTAAGTTTATTTTATCATATTTTAAGAAAGAATGGAAGATTTTTTGTGAAATTTATTTAACTTTTTTAATCTCTTTGTTAAGAGGTTTTTTAAGAAGTGCAAGCATAAACATACCGATTACCGCACCGATTGCAAGAGCAAGGAGGTAGAAATACCATGTACCCTGCATTGTTGCGAATACGAAGATACCGCCGTGAGGAGCCATAAGCTTACAGCCAAAGAGAGCTGAAAGTGCGCCTGCTACTGCAGAACCAACGATACATGAAGGGATAACCTGAAGCGGATGACCTGCTGCGTAAGGAATTGCACCTTCTGAGATGAATGAAAGTCCCATTACATAGTTTACGGGAGCATTCTTTCTTTCTTCGTCTGTCCAACGATTCTTGAAGAATGTGTTTGAAAGAGCGATTGCGATTGGAGGAACCATACCGCCGATCATAACTGCTGCCATAATGATGTATGCCTGATCGTCTGCGTTTGCAAGGTTAAGTGTTGCGAATGCATAAGCTGCCTTGTTGAAAGGACCACCCATGTCGATAGACATCATACCTGCGAGGAGCGCACAGAGCGGAACCATCATTGCAGGGTTAGAGGCAATAGCGTTAAGGCCGTCTGACATACCTGAGTTAATCATACCCATGAACGGGTTGACTGCGCACATTACAACAAGAATACCGCCGAGTCCGAGAAGCGGATAGATGAGAACGGGCTTGATACCCTCAAGAGCCTTAGGCATCTTATCGCACATTTTTTCAATAGCAAGCATTAAGTAACCGCCTGCGAAACCTGCAAGCAATCCACCGAGGAAGCCTGACGGAACTGTGTTAACAGCACCCGGATCTGCAAAGGTTGCGCCTGATGTTGCAAGGAAACCGCCTACAAGACCAACGAGAAGGCCGGGACGGTCTGCAATTGACATTGCGATAAAGCCGGAAAGAATAGGAACCATAAGGTTAAATGCCACACCGCCGAGTGTCTTAAACCATGCGGCTGCAGGAGTTACCGTACCGAATGTACTGCCAGCCTCCTGTGCGTTAACACCGCATGCAATATCAATGAGGAATGCAATTGCAATGAAGATACCGCCTGCTACAACGAACGGGAGCATATGTGATACACCGTTCATAAGGTGACCGTAAGTGCCGCCTCTCTTCTTTGGAGCATCTGCAGAACCGCCTTTGTGATGATATACGGGAACTTCTTTGTTTACAATCTTGTTGATAAGCTCTTCCGGCTTATGAATACCGTCTGAAACGGCACACTGTAAAACGGGCTTGCCGTCAAAACGGGCAAGATTTATTGTGATGTCAGCGGCAATGATGATACCGTCACAATTTGCAATTTCTTCTTCGGTAAGCACATTCTTTGCACCGCCCGAACCGTTTGTTTCAACCTTAATCGGAATGTTAAGGCTGTCGCCGGCTTTCTGGAGTGATTCAGCCGCCATATAAGTATGAGCAATACCTGTTGGACAAGCTGTGATAGCAAGAACTCTGTAACCCTTCTTTGCAGGAACTTCTGCCTTTGGTTCATCGGGGAACTTCTCTGTTTCTTTTGCGTCAATAATCGAGATAAATTCTTTTGGAGTTTTTGCGGCTTTAAGTTTCGCTGTAAAATCTTCATGCATTAAAAGCTGCATAAGTCTTGCGAGAACCTCAAGGTGAACATCGCCGTCTGTTGTAGCCGCTATCATAAAAATAAGTTTGCAAGGCTGTCCGTCCGGAGCCTCATAATCTACACCGTTAGGAACTGTAATTGCAGCAAGTGCAGGAGCTTTAACTGCCGTGCTCTTTGCGTGCGGAATGGCAACCTCCATACCGACTGCTGTTGTTCCCATTTCCTCTCTTGCGAGGATTCCTTTCTTATACTCGGCTGCGTTTACAAGGTTTCCACTCTTGTCGTGCAATGAAACGAGCTTGTCGATTGCTGCCTGTTTTGATGCCACTGATACATTAAGCTCTATGGCACTTTGTTTTAATAAATCAGTAATACGCATAAATTCTTCTCCTTTTTAGTTTATTTATTTCTACCCACTCAGAATTGAGCGAGCAATTCATCAATTTTATCTTTTGTGGCAAGTCCGTTTAAAAATGCTGTTGCATTTCCGCAGGCACTGCCGAGCTTTAACGCATAGGCGTAATCGTTTTTGTCAATGCAGCCGGCTACAAAGCCTGCTACCATCGAGTCACCCGAGCCTACTGTATTCAGTACCTTGTGACCTTTAATAACGCCCTCTTTATGAACTTTTCCAAATTCGTCAACAAGTAATGCACCGTCGCCGCCCAGAGAAACGAGAACATTTTTTGCACCCATTTTCTGCAATTCCTGCGCATATTTGACAACATCGCTTTCTGTCTTTACTGTTGTGTCAAAAATTTCTGAAAGCTCCTGACGGTTCGGTTTGATTAAAAACGGTTTGTATTTTAGTGAATTAACAAGCAACTTTTTAGTTGCGTCAACTACAATTCTTACATCTTTTCCGTCAAGTTTTTCGATGATTCTTTCATAAACATCGTCAGGCAATGTATTTGGAATATTTCCTGCAATGATAAGTGTATCACCACTCTGAATATTGTCGATTTTATCAAACAGATTCAAAAGTTCTTCCTCATCTATGTGCGGTCCTTGACAGTTGATTTCGGTTTCTTCGCCTGCCTTGATTTTGATGTTTATTCTTGAAATTCCGCTTTTAAGCGTGATAAAATCTGCTGTGATTTTAGGATTTTTAAGACCTTTTTCAATAGCCTCTCCGGTAAATCCTGCAACAAAACCAAGCGCTGTGCTCTTGATACCGAGTTCGGCAAGTACGCACGAAACATTTATTCCCTTGCCGCCGATGTAATATTCCTCGCTTGTTGTTCTGTTTGTAATGCCTGTCTTAAGCTCATCAAGACGAACGATGTAATCAATTGACGGGTTTAGTGTAACTGTGTAAATCACTTCATAACCTCCTTGATTATTGTTTTTTCCGAAAACTCATTATACGGGAGTTTGTCGGTTATAATACAGCAGTCTTTAAGCTCTGCAAAGGTAATCGGAAATACCTTTCTGAATTTGGTATTGTCGGCAAGAACAAAAGACATATAACTTCTTTTTATAACTTCCTCTTTGATCAAGCCCTCTTCCATATCAGGAGTGGTAAAGCCTGCATTTAATTCAATTCCGTTAGTACCCATAAAGGATTTTGTAAAGTTAAAGGTTTTCAGCGATCTTAAACCTTCCGCGCCCATAATAGCCTCGGTAGCAGGTTTGATTCTGCCGCCGATTGTGTATGTTGTAAGTCCCTTTCTTATAAGATTTTTTGCGTGGGTAATACCGTTTGTAACATAGGTTGCGTTTTTGTTTGTAATGTAATCTGTGAGAATATCAGTGGTTGTGCCTGCGTCTATATATACAAAATCCGTATCGTTAATAAGTTTTGCACAATAAATTGCGATTGCTTTCTTTTCGTCAAGCATTATACCTTCTCTTGATTTCACATCAGCCTCATATACGCCCGAAAGCTGGTGAATTGAGGTTGCTCCTCCGAATACTTTATTAAGCTTGCCCATCTCGTCAAGTGTTGTGAGGTCACGCCTTATGGTTGACTCCGATGTATTCAAAAGCTTTGTAAGTTCCTGTACCGTGACTGTGTTTTTCTCGCTTAATATTTGAAGTATTGTTTGATATCTTTCCTGAGTAAGCATTTCCCTCACCTCTTGACTACATTATAACACCTGTTTTGTTAAAGTCAAGCAAATTCTTTCAAAAAAATTCATTAAAATTGAAATTCAGTTAGTTTATATCAAAAATCGCATATATTTTTGTGTGTTTTAACAAGTGATTTTGCTTTTGCATTTTTAAGCCATTCAAATTCAGTCATAAATCAGTCAAGATTATTCAAAAATATTCTATCCCGATTACTGTCTTTTTATTCCCGTATTTTATCATTTATAAAAGCAAAAAGCTGTTCGGTAACTCTTGCCCGAACAGCTTTAAAGTACTTTTAATATTAAATTTTAATTACGAAGCAATAATAGTCTGAATCTTTGTAACATCGGCAACATCAATTTTACCGTCGCCGTTTGCGTCTGCCGCCTTTGTATTTTTAATTACATATGATGAATTGCCCGAAAGATACATCTGTAAGTATGTAACATCCGATACATCTATTTTGCCGTCATTATTTATATCACCTACAGGTACAGTTTCCTCCTGCAATGCTTTGAATGTAATTTTATTTTTGGTTGCGTATGTCTGCGCCTTTGTATTTTTATAGCCGTAAATTATAAATCCGTCAATAACTCTGCCATCACTATAGCCCACTGCGGTTGTACCAAAATATGTAACACTCTTTGGAATAGTAATAGATTTCATAGCTTGGCAATTTTTAAATGCAGAAGTTTCGATTGATGTAAGAGTATTCGGCAAAGTTACCGATGAAAGTTTTGTACAGTCATAAAAGGACATTGAACCTATTTTTTTAACTGTATTTGGTATAGTTACTTTAGTTAAATTTTTAGCGTTACTGAAAAGATTGTCTGCTACTGCTGTTGCGCCGTTTTCGATTGTGGCTGTTTTAAGTGCCGAACCGTTAAATACATCAATGCCTGCTTTGGTTACAGTCTTCGGTATTGTAATTGTTGTGAGCGCTGTTGTTCCGTTAAATGCGCTATAGCCGATTTCGGTAAGAGTATTTGGCAAAGTTACCGATGATAGACTTTTACAACCGTAGAATGACATTGAGCCTACTTTCTTTACTGTATTCGGAATTGTTACTTTAGTTAAATTTTTAGCGTTACTGAAAAGATTGTCTGCTACTGCTGTTGCGCCGTTTTCGATTGTGGCTGTTTTAAGTGCCGAACCGTTAAATACATCAATGCCTGCTTTGGTTACAGTCTTCGGTATTGTAATTGTTGTGAGCGCTGTTGTTCCGTTAAATGCGCTATAGCCGATTTCGGTAAGAGTATTTGGCAATGTTACCGATGATAGACTTTTACAACCGTAGAATGACATTGAGCCTACTTTCTTTACTGTATTCGGAATTGTTACTTTAGTTAAATTTTTAGCGTTACTGAAAAGATTGTCTGCTACTGCTGTTGCGCCGTTTTCGATTGTGGCTGTTTTAAGTGCCGAACCGTTAAATACATCAATGCCTGCTTTGGTTACAGTCTTCGGTATTGTAATTGTTGTGAGCGCTGTTGTTCCGTCAAATGCGCTATAGCCGATTTCGGTAAGAGTATTTGGCAATGTTACCGATGATAGACTTTTACAACCGTAGAATGCCATTGAACCGACAACTTTTATTGTATTTGGTATTTTAACAGAAGTTAATGTGCTATTGTTGTAAAAAGAATTAGCAGAAATTTTTACAACATTTTTATTTAAAATTTGTGACGGAATTGTAATATCGGTTGCTATACCCTTATATCCCGCAATATTTACGGTATCATCTGAATTTACAGTATATTCATAGTTGCCGCTTATAAAAATAGTTGCCGCATTTGCTGTAATTGAAATCACAGATAACCCGCTTACAGCTAAAACCACAGCAATAATTGATGCTAAAAATTTTTTCATTTATTTTCTCTCCTTGTCATTATGACAAAATATTTTATATACTTCTCAATATACAATAAAAATAATAGCAAATATGAAATTTACTGTCAATACAAAATTGTGCAATTCAGTTACATATACAATCATCAAAAATATAAATTTTTTTATTTGTCAACTTTAACACAAAAAAGTCACATCATTGCATAAGCGAAAAGTATTTGTGGGCTTTGCCCACACCCACAGCCTTTGAAAAGGTTGACCAAACTTTTATAATTGCTTGGAAAATCAATTTGCTAAACCATAATTTATTAATGCTATCTCAAATAATCTTATAGTCTTTGACCGAAAACAAATCAAAGGCTATATATTTTTCTCAATATTACTTTTCAAAATCAATTGAAAGGCTCTTTTTGTCGGAAGTAAATTTACGGCACGCTACCCCTGCCGACTGCAACATTCTTTTAGACGCAACAGTTGCGGCGCTGTCGGCATATTTATCATAAAGATAAACGACCTCTGCTATACCCGACTGAATAATGGCTTTTGCACATTCGTTGCAAGGGAAAAGGTCAACATACAGCCTTGCACCCTTAAGATTTTTGCCTCTTGCATTAAGTATAGCATTAAGCTCGGCGTGTACCACATAGCTGTACTTTGTGTCTTCACCATCTCTGCACCACGGATAATCGTCATCGGAACAACCGAAAGGAAAGCCGTTGTAACCTGTTGAAAGAATGATATTGTTATTGTCTACAATACACGCACCTACTTGAGTGTTCGGGTCTTTACTGCGCTTTGAGGCAAGAATAGCCACACCCATAAAGTATTCGTCCCATGAAATATAGTCTTTTCTTTTCATTTATCTTTATCCTCCTTATCAATAACCTGATTTTTTCAAGTCTGCAAGTATCTGCACATAAAATTCTCTTATGTCAAAGTCCTTAATATTTTCACGGTTAAGGTCAATCATATCTCCGTGAGAAATACCTCTTTTACCTTTTGTAGTAATGTATGTATATTTTTCGCCCCAGGCAAAGGAGTTTTCTGAAACCAAGCCGTCATTCTCGCCGTCAAAATATTTTACAAGATTGTATGAAAAGTTAAGCGGAAATTTTCCGCCCGACGCTCTGTTCAGCTTTGAGCCAAAGCTCTGATAATAAACCTTTGGTGAGTCAAATACATCAGCGTTAAGTTTCGTACAATTTGCCTGCGTAAGGTCGGTTACGGCAGAGATGAAGTCGGGATTTTTGTCGCCAAACTTTAAAAGTGCGTTATTGTATGCAAAAGCAATTTTGTTTTTAACATTAGGCGAAACTTTTGTTAAAAGATAGTCGGCAAAACCGCAGCCACGATGCGGAGTGTTTATTGTGGTGAGCGATGCTGTCATATCTTCAACGCCGTAACAGGCAATCGCCTTTCTGCAATCAAGCCCGCCCTTTGAATGAGCAATAATGTTCAGCTTTTCACAACCTGTTTCCGCAACGATTTGTTTAATTCTCTCGGCAATCTCTTTGGCACTGTCATCTACAGAAGCGGCCGATTCGTTATTACCGTAGTAAATTTCTGCGCCGTTTGCAATAAGCTCTGCCGGCACTCTGCCCCAATAATTGAAATATGCGCTGTCACGAAAAAACACACCGTGCACAAGCAATACAGGGTATTTTGTTTTGCAAATTTTCTCATTGATTCTTTTTCTGTCTTGTTCGGCTTTATCAATCTCAAAATTAACCTCTTGCATAGTTATTTTTATAATAACGCCAAGACAAAATAAATTTACAATCGGAATAAAACCGCAAATTATTCCGATAAACCTATGCTTTATGCCAAGTTGAACCGATGTGCAATAAACGGAAATAATACCGTTCCAAAACAAAATAAACTCCGCAAGCAGAGCACCTCCAAGGCACAGCGCCCATTTTACCCAATTGTCAGGTAACATTTGAAAAGCCGACTGAATATAAATCACACTTGAAAGCAGAGTTGTTATTAAAAATTGCAAGAGCAATTCACTGCCGTGTGCAATCATTCTGAATTTAAAAGACGGATAGCCGCCCTTTGCAACAGACGGAAAAACATTTGCGGCAACAAACGCAAAAACACTGATAAGCGGCAAATACCACCTGTCAAGCATCTCTGCAAGAAAAATGCCGTTAATACCGACCATAAGCATAAGCGTGAGCAACAGCCTATAAAAGAATGTAAACACTCCGGACTTTTTCATTAAATCACCCGTTTTTATAATAACACGCACACACAAAAATTGCAACAAAAAAGCGGATGCAACTAATGCAACCGCTTTAAGATAATTATTTAATTACACCATAAGACTGCAAACGAGATCTGCATATTCGCCAGGATTTTCAATCGGAAGTCCTGCAATGAGGAGAGCCTGATCGTAGAGAAGCTCTGCGTACTTCTTTGCTTTTTCAATATCCGTCTGCACTGCGCTTTCCATTGCCTTTACAGCCGAGTGATTCATATTAAGCTCAAGCACTCTCTGTGCTTTCATACCGCTGTCAGGCTGAACTGCATTGAAGTATTTTTCCATTTCAAATGAAATGCCGCCCTTTGCGGTAAGGCAAACAGGGTGAGAAACCAACTTTTTAGACGCAACAACTTCGCTTACCTTGTCGCCGAGTGTTTCTTTTACAAAAGTAAGGATTGCACTGCTGTCCTTTTCTTCCTCTTTGTTTTCATCATTCTCAATACCGAGGTCATCGTTTGTAGCCGAACAGAAACGCTTGTCCTTGTACTGCATAAGAGTCTGGAGTGAAAACTCGTCTATTTCTTCTGTACAATAGAGGATTTCGTAACCCTTTGAACGCAAAAGTTCTGTCTGTGGGAGATTGTCAATTGAAGAAATGTTCTCGCCGACTGCAAAGTAAATAAACTTCTGATCCTCTTTCATTCTGTCAACATATTCCGAAAGAGTTACAAGTTTTTTCTCTGTAGAAGAGTAATACATAAGTAAGTCTTGTAACTCTTCTTTGTGCATACCGTAGTCGGCAGATACTCCATACTTAAGCTGTCTGCCAAAGGCATTGAAGAACTTTTCATAATTTTCTCTGTCATTTGCAAGCATTGAAGTAAGCTCGTTCTTAATCTTCTTCTCAATGTTCTGTGCAATAGTGATAAGGTGACGGTCATGCTGGAGCATCTCTCTTGAAATGTTAAGAGAAAGGTCTGCACTGTCAACAATACCCTTTACAAATCTGAAATGTTCAGGCAAAAGCTCCTCGCAGTTTTCCATAATAAGAACACCGCTTGAATAAAGCTGAAGTCCCTTTTTGTATTCCTTTGTATAGTAATCGTAAGGTGCCTGTGACGGAATGAAAAGCAATGCCTTGTATGTAACAACACCCTCTACGGAAGTTACGATTGTATGCAAAGGCTTGTCCATAGCCATAAACTTTTCACGATAAAAATTATCGTACTCCTCCTGCTTAACATCTTTCTTTGCTCTTTGCCAGATTGGGAGCATACTGTTAAGAGTTTCGGTTTCTGTATAATCCTCATACTCCGGTTTTTCGCTGTCCTTGGTTTCTTCCTTAACTCTGCTGTGAGTCATATCCATCATAATCGGATAGCGGATATAGTCGGAATACTTCTTGATAAGTCCCTGGATTCTGTACTGCTCAAGGAACTCATCATAGTTTTCTTCCTCAGTATTGTCCTTAATTTCAAGTACAATTGTTGTACCGATTTCGTCCCTATCTGTTTCGGTGATTTCGTAACCGTCTGCGCCGTCAGATTCCCACTTGTAAGCTGTGTCACAGCCGTATTTCTTAGTAACAACGGTAATTTTCTTTGCTACCATAAAAGCGGAGTAAAAGCCGACGCCGAACTGACCGATAATGTCAATATCGTCCTGCTTTTCGCTCATTTCCTGCTTAAACTTGTATGAACCCGAAGATGCGATTGTGCCAAGGTTGTTTTCAAGGTCGTCTTTATCCATACCGATACCGTTATCGGTAATTGTAAGTGTACGGTTTTCCTTGTCGGGCTTTATAAAAATCTTAAAATCATCTCTGCTCATATTAAGCTTATCGTCTGTAAGTGCAATAAAGCAAAGCTTATCAATAGCATCGCTTGCATTTGAAATAAGCTCTCTAAGGAAAATCTCCTTATGAGTATAAATTGAATTAATCATCAGGTCGAGAAGTCTTTTTGACTCTGATTTAAATTCTTTCTTAGCCATAAAATTACTTCCTTTTTAATTAATAATGCGTACTACATTCTTTCGTACTAATATTATATTATACATCATTTTGGTTAAATTTTCAATAGATAAAGTATTGGTTATGTGTAATATTGTCTGCGCACAAAAAAGGCTCCGTCAAAAGACGAAGCCTTAAATTTGTGAAAATATTAAGCTATACGATTAAGCCTTACCGACTGAACCGAAGAGTTCCATTTTCTCTTTAACAGTAGCCTTGATAGCCTCTGCACCCGGAGCAAGGAGCTTTCTTGGGTCAAAGCCCTTACCCTCTAAGTCCTTACCTGCCTCAACATACTTTCTTGTAGCATCGGCAAATGCAAGCTGGCACTCTGTATTTACATTGATCTTTGAAACACCGAGTGAAATAGCCTTCTTGATCATATCAGCAGGGATGCCTGTACCGCCGTGGAGAACGAGTGGCATATCGCCTGTAAGCTGCTGAATCTCATCAAGAGTTTCAAAGCTAAGGCCCTTCCAGTTTGCAGGATACTTACCGTGAATGTTACCGATACCTGCAGCGAGCATTGTTACGCCGAGGTCAGCAACCATTTTACATTCCTTAGGATCTGCGCACTCGCCCATACCGATAACGCCGTCTTCCTCACCGCCGATTGAACCAACTTCAGCCTCAAGTGAAAGGCCGAGAATGTTACAAGCAGCTACGAGTTCCTTAGTCTTAGCAATGTTCTCTTCGATTGGGTAGTGTGAACCGTCAAACATAATTGAGCTGAAACCTGCCTTAATGCAAGCCTTAGCGCCTTCGTATGAACCGTGATCAAGGTGGAGAGCAACCGGAACAGTAATGTTAAGCTCTTCGAGCATACCGTTTACCATACCAACGACTGTCTTGTAACCGCACATATATTTACCTGCGCCCTCAGATACACCGAGAATTACAGGTGAGTTAAGCTCCTGAGCAGTTAAAAGAATTGACTTTGTCCACTCAAGGTTATTGATGTTGAACTGACCAACTGCATAGTGGCCTGCTTTTGCTTTTGTAAGCATTTCTTTAGCGTTTACTAATGGCATATTAATCTTCCTTTGTAGTAAATTTTCGGAACAAAAAATATAGTCGCTCCGAGTTACTTTTATTATACAATAAATCATTTCAAATATAAAGTCTTTTGCAAAAGTTTTTTGGTTTTTTGAAGAAATTACAGGAAAAATCTTGTAAAATCACCTAATTTTCAATATATACTCACATAAGCGTGATATAATTTTGTTGCTTTTAAAACAATAAAGTTATATAATACTTATGAAAGCTATAAATTAGTAATTCATAATTAAAAAGTTTGTAACATATAAGTTTGACTTAATTATTTTATACAATTACGAATTATGCATTACTAATAAGGAGATATTTTTATGGATAATAATTTCAATTCTAATAATCAGTTTGAACCTGAAAAGCCTTTTACCGAAAAGCCGACCGAGCCGCAGCCTGCGCCTGTTTTTGAAACCGAAAATACAGAAAACAACGCAGAAACGACTAACGAACAATCGGTAACACCGCAGTATCGAAATTTTGAGCCTGAAAAACCGTTTGAAAATGGATTTTCTCAACCTCAGCAACCGCAAAATGACTTTGCTCCTCAAACACCGAATTTTGAACAGCCGCAGCAAAACGGATATTATCAAAACAACGGCTGCAACGGACAATACAACCCAAACTTTAATCAGCAGTATAATCCGAATCCGCAATATCAACAGCCGTTTAATCCGCAACCGCCTCAATATCAGCCGTACGGCAATCCGCAGGCTGGCGGCAGACCTGTGTATCAGCCTCAGTATGGACAATACGCTAATCCACAGCAGCAATATTCTCAACCGTACGCACCACAGTATCAACAATATCAACCGCAGTACGGACAGCAGAATTATCAACAGCCAAACTTTAATCAACAGCCATACGGACAGCCTTATGTGCCGCAGCAAAAGCCGCCTGTTGATTATTCAAATACATACGCACAACCGCCAATGCCGAATATGCCACGCAAAAAGATGACACCCGGCATAATTGTAATAATAGTTGTGCTGTCATTGCTTTGTGTAGGCAGTATCTGCGGAATGATTGCCTATGTTGCGTCAAATTCAAACGACAACAAAAATAATGCAAATAACAGCTATACATTTACATTACCGAGTGGCAGTCCGTACTTTAACAATGACAGTTCAAGCGCTCAAGAGCATAATGAATCCGATTACAGCAACAAGACAAATTCTTCTTATGAGGGAATTGACTTAAAAGCTAAACCGAGCGATGCCAAAGATTCCAAATACAACACCGAATATGCAAGCAACGAAGTAACAGATTCTATTGTCGGCGTTCTTTGCTATTCAGACGAAATCACAGATGATTCACAGTGCACCTCGCAGGGCAGCGGAATTATAATTACATCAGACGGTTATGTGATTACAAATGCTCATGTAGTTGGCAACAGCAAAACTCTCTACCTTATACAGGTCGTTACTTCCGACGGCAAGCAGTATAAAGCAGGTGTTGTTGGTTACGATACACGCACAGACCTTGCTCTTTTGAAAATGGACGATGCAAGCGGACTTAAGGTCGCAAACTTCGGTAACTCCAAAGATGTTTCACTTGGTGAAAGTGTAATAGCTATAGGTAATCCCGGCGGAGTTAAGTATAACAACTCAATCACTCAGGGTATAGTATCTGCAGTTGACAGACAGAGCAGTATTACGACAAATGTAAAATTCATTCAGACAGATGCAGCCATTAATCCCGGCAATTCCGGCGGCGCTCTTGTAAATATGTACGGTCAGGTAATCGGAGTTTCATCCGCAAAAATAGCCGCTACAGATTATGAGGGTATGGGCTTTGCAATTCCTTCTGCCACAGTAAAAGATGTTATTGATGACATTATGAAATACGGCTATGTGCAGGGCAGAGTAAAAATTGGCGTTACAGGTGAAAATGTACAGAACAGTGGAAACACGCCTGCGGGCATTGCGATTTACAGCATTGACGAGGACGGTCCTTGCGCAAACACAGACCTTAAAGAAAACGATATTATCACAGGTGCCGACGGCAAAAAGGTAAGCAACTTTGCCGAGTTCTATGATATACTCGAAAGCCATAAAGCAGGCGATACAATTGAGCTTGAATATTACCGCAGCTCGAACGGCAGTACAGATAAAGTTACCATAACTTTACAGGAAAGCAAGTAATAAAATTATATAATCATAACGACCGCTGTCCGATAATGACAGCGGTCGTTTTTTAAATTATATAACAAGTGGCTTTTCTTGTTGCTGTCGCATTTAAAGGGTAACACCGTTGTGTTTAGGCTGCCAAACAGCTTGCCGTTTGGCTATCGTTAGATTGCATAAATGGAAAGTATTTGTGGGCTTTGCCCACAACCTCAACCGTCGAAAAGGTTGACTGAATTTTATAATTAATTGGCAAAGCAATGGTTAAACCGTAATTTACCAAACCTTTAATAAAAATGGTTCTTTATCAAAAGTTGGGGTAAATTGTTGTTTAGCGGAGTGTCGGTTGGGCATTGAAATTTAGCTAACGCTAAATTATCCTCCTAAAAGCAAAAAAGTTTACTCAATTTTTTCAAAAATTGCGGGTTTGGGCAGCGCCCATAAAA
>OAVJ01000687.1_pt1 | contig 18039 bp, 17 predicted proteins | sample 1516901 | NCBI WGS metagenome assembly OAVJ01 (sample SAMEA2580073, study PRJEB22360) | human gut metagenome | biome: human gut; feature: human-associated habitat; material: faeces | place: Denmark | collected 2008/2010 | reverse complement strand
CCAGAACAACAGATGCCCACCAGCTTATGGCGAAAACCATAGGTCGGTGGGCATCGTGTTCTTTATAAGGGCTTAATCTTCCAGTCTGCCGTGGTCACAGCCAAGTGACAGATAACGCTCTATCTCCCCTCTCAGTACCATCTGTGCATACTCCAAGGGCTTATTATACAGCAGCCAGTTCAGCTCTGCCCGCTGTGCCGGGGTGTTGCCGTACTCATCCTCGACGGCGATGCAGTCGATGGCAAGAGTGGTGTATGACGTTCGCAAACGTAGCAATGGCCAAACCCCTTTAGCATATAATATGATTGAGTGTTTTTAAATTTAAGCGCTTGAACTTACGTCCTTTTGTGGTATAATAAAGCTAGAGGATAGCGGCATTGACCAGCTATCGGTGGCGATGAAGCAGTGGACTGGTTCGGTATCAGCCGATTGTGGAGCCAGACCGTGGGTTGAGCGTGAACCACAAGCCGAATAGATTCGATGAATCGAAAGAAAACGCTTAATAGGAGCCTTGCCTTTCGGCAGGGCTTCTATTTTTTTGAGGGAAGGTGAAAATGTGCAGGACGAGCAGCAAGATATTTTGTATCGGGCAGCAGAAGTCTGGAAAGAACTGACTGAGTACCACTATGTTTTCACCTACGGCTATAAGGGTGAACTGCACGAGATCAAGCTGACATTTTCACCAGAGGACTTCCCTCACCTTGCTGGGTTCCACTACCTGAAAGATATTGCCCTTCCCCGGTATAGCCCGCGCAAAACAGTGGATATGATTCTATCCGGCAAGATCACCTACGACAAAGTAAAGAAGGGTACACTCTATCAGGAGTATGTGAAACCGCGTCTGCTGGCACTGGTGCGGTTGAAAGAAATACTGGAACAGGAGTTCGATTTGTTCTCCTATATGCCCCAGTTTTATCCGTTCGTGACCAAAATTAAAGCGGATTACCTGATTTCCAGCCGGATCGAACCAACTGCCTTTGTGTTCATTATCCGGGAATCCCCCTCTGGCAATGCGGTATGTGACTTTCTGTGCTGCTCTGCTTTTGAAGAAAGTGGCCGTGACTACCGTGCAAACCAACGTTCTCGAACGCTCCTGAAGAAAGAGCGTGTACATATTGAAACGCAGGACACGGTGGTTCTATATGACCGCTTGCCGAAAAATCTCGATTAACAAAACGATGCCCACTCACTCATGGAAAAACCATGGGCGGGTGGGTATCATTTTCTTTGCAAATAAAAGGGACATCTACAACACCGTGGTGCTGTCCAATGTCCCTTGCGACTGATTTTATCGTTGTCCGCCAACCTCAGGCCCCTACGTCCTGCATCTCTTTCGGGTTTTATCGTTGTCCGCCAACCTCAGGCCCTTACGTCCTGCATCCGATCGGATTTTAGGTGTCAGCCACACCAGCAGAATGATGTCTGCTTTCCTATTCACAGTATATTCGATTTGCACTTCAATGGCAACGGCTTTTCAAAAAGTCAATCTTCCAGTCTGCCATGGTCGCAGCCAAGCGACAGATAACGCTCTATCTCTCCACCCAGCACAAGCTGGGCGTACTCCAAGGGCTTATTATACAGCAGCCAGTCCAGCTCTGCCCGCTGTGCCGGGGTGTTGCCACACTCATCCTCGACGGCGATGCAGTCGATGGCAAGAGTGGTGCCATCCTCGAACCGGGCTTCCACCCGGTTGGTGTCCATATTGAAGCGGCAGGAAAGTAGTTTGTTCATGGTGAACCTCATTTCTATATCAAACGGTGTCTGTTCGGATGTCCTAAACCCTGCCATAAAACCGGTGGTTGATTTGTCCATTGGGCTTTGTTTTGCCCGTCTGCACATTTTTGCACACTTTTTGCACACCTGAATAGCTGGATAACGGTTGCAAAGTATTACACTGTATGCAAACAATGCGGTGTGTGCAAAGGCGTGTTTTGCGATGATGCGATAAAAATAATGCTTCTTCGAACTTTTGAAATTTGACGAATGATGCACCTTGGATTCTTTTAATCAGAGGGCCAGGGATTCGAGTTCCCTCGAGCGCACCAAAATCCCACGAAGAATCGCAAGATTCCTCGTGGGATTTTCTTTTTATACGCCATTTGCACGGTCTCTGCACGGTTTTTGCACGGTCCGCATTTTTCGTGTCAGATGGAGGCGGTTTACTGCCTCCTCTTTCGTGGAAAAACTTTCCCATTTGTTGCAGTTTTTACCCTGCTCGTCTTGGTAAGTATAGCGGACACCATAGGAGCTGCCGCGTTTTGTGATATATGCCATACGTTATCTCCTTTTTCAAGCTGTCCGGAGCCACGCATCGAAACTGTCTTTCGGGATGCGGATGCTTCCGCCTACCCGCAGAACACGGAATTCGGTGGTGCTGTTGCACAGGTTGTAAGCAGAGCGCAGGCTGATGGACAGCATCTGTGCGATCTCCTCTACCGTGTACACCAGTGTTGTGGCTTTCAGGCTGTCAGTCGGAGGAAGCAAGCTGCTTATCTCGCTCACTTTTCGGCTTGCGAAGTTCTGCAACGATTTCCGGCCGCTGTTCCTTCGGAGCCTTAGCGATAGCACAGATCTCACGGTCAGCAGCTTTGATTTTCCCGTTTAGAATTTCCTCCCGGGCACCGGGTGCTGCTTCATCGGCAGCCTCCACGCCGTTCATGTACTTTTCGGCACGTCGTACCGTCGCAGACCCAACACCATGTTCTACGGCGATTCGTTCGCAAGTGCGTTTTTCTGAATCGATGTGATCATTTTGATCACATCGATTTACTTTATAGCAATTTCCGGGCTGCCCGCCCACTGCCAGCTTGGTTGATTCATACTCTTTGCCCAGAAGAAACTTCTTTCGTTCCGGGCTGAGATTTCTGCGGCCAAGCTGATTTTTGCAGATCCATGCAAGCGCTTCGTACTTGTTCGCAAACTGGATTTCTTCCACTTCAAACTTGATAAAGCCGTGCTTTTTCAGGATGCGGTAGCGGGTGTGCCCATCCAGAATGTAGCCATTCCATGTGATGATGGGATTCAGAAGACGACCCTCGGCAATGATGTTCTGCTCAAGCTGCTGGAGCTCCTCAAAACTCAGCGGCAAAATTTGAGCAGAAAACTCGGGGTCTATTTTGAGATTGCTTAGTTTCAGCATATTGTTCGCCTCCTTTGACAACAGTGTACCGGTTTCCGCAGCAAAAGTTTATGGACTCGTAGTCCAAGTTACCCACCCCCTTAGTCCATGTGTTGTATACAATGATTCAAAATAAAAAATCCGAGCCAATTCTACGATGCCATGGCATCGTATGAATCAGATCGGAGACTTGAAAGCGTTCGCAGAAAGATGCGAGGGAGTATGGAGTCAAAAATATGAAGCGTTTTGCCCCAGTTAGTACTTCAATATTACTATTTTTTGGAAATCGGCACAACCATATAACCGTCTTTGATGAAACTATTTTTGTTTCATCGACGACATTGTATCCGCAAGCAGGGCAGACGTATATACATCTGCTATTTTTGCGTTGCAAAATGCTTGTTGGGAAATCCCAAACCCTTTCAAATCTGCACCGTCCCGGCGCAGGCTGCGCGATGGAATCGCTGAATAGCACAAAGGCATGTTGGAGTCCAGATGTAAAGAAAAAACGGCAAAGCAGATAAAATCCACTTTACCGTTTTATAGCAATTCAACATCTTCATGTAACAGCAACAGCGTTGAATTGCATATCGCAAATATGCTGTTTGAATGTTTCACTACTTTCTTGCCTGCGATCAAGAAAGCACTTCTGCTAAACACTCTACGTTGAAAATGCAATCGTACACTGCTATAATAAAATTGTGGTATTATCACCAAAAATTCAAGATGCAAAGCGTTTGCGATTGGCAAACATTCAGGAGGAACGCATGGTAACAGGAGCCATTAAAAATAAGGTAGACAAGATCTGGACGGACATCTGGGCAGGCGGTATCACCAATCCGCTGACCGTCATTGAACAGCTGACCTATCTCATGTTCATCCGGTCACTGGACGAGAAAGAGCTTGCCACCGAAGATTTTGAGAACATGGCGGGCGAAAAGATGGAGCACATCTTCCCGGCCAGCGCGGCAGGACAGTCCATGCGGTGGAGCCGCTTCAAGGACAAGGACTCCCGCGAGATCTTCCTGACCATGCAGCAGCGGGTGTTCCCTGCCATCAAAAAGATGAAGTATGGCCGTCTGCCGGACTTTGACGCAAACGGTGAGCTGGTGGAAATCGAGGACGACCCTACCCGCCCGGATGAGGGCAACACCGCCTTTGCGCGGTACATGGACGATGCCATGTTCCTGATCCCCACGCCGCAGGTGCTGCAGAAGATCATCACCGGGCTGGAGGATCTTTACACCCACGACATTGCCGACCTTGATATGCAGGGCGATCTGTACGAGTATATGCTGGGCAAACTGGCAACAGCGGGTCAGAACGGCCAGTTCCGCACGCCCAAGCATATCCGCGACATGATGGTGGAACTGGTGCAGCCTACGCCGGACGACTTCATCTGCGACCCCGCCTGTGGCACGGCGGGCTTTCTGGTGTCCAGTGCACAGTACCTCCGCGCCCACTACGAGGACAGCATGACCCCGGAGCAGTGGCAGCATTTTGCCGGCCCGATGTTCACCGGCTTTGACACGGACCGCACCATGCTGCGCATTTCGGCCATGAATCTGATGCTCCACTCCATCACGAACCCGGAAATCGACTACAAGGACAGCGTGTCGAAGCAAAACTCCATTTGCAGCAAGTACACCGTTTGCCTTGCGAACCCGCCGTTCAAGGGCACTGTGGATGCCGAGAGCATCAACGACGACCTGAAAGCCGTCACCAACACCAAAAAGACAGAATTGCTTTTCCTTGCGCTCTTCCTGCGGATGCTCAAAACCGGCGGACGCTGCGCCTGCATCGTGCCGGACGGCGTTTTGTTCGGCTCCAGCAAGGCGCACCAGAGCATCCGAAAAGAACTGATTGAAAACCATCAGCTGCGGGCGGTCATTTCCATGCCCTCCGGCGTGTTCAAGCCCTACGCAGGCGTGTCTACGGCGGTGCTGGTGTTTACCAAGACCGGCGCGGGCGGCACCGATAAGGTGTGGTTCTATGATATGAAAGCCGACGGCTTCTCGCTGGACGACAAGCGCACCGAGGTGAAGGAAAACGACATCCCGGACATCATCGCCCGGTTCCAGAACCTTGATGCCGAAACTGACCGCAAGCGCACCGAGCAGAGTTTCTTTGTGCCCAAAGCGGAAATTGCCGCCAACGGGTATGATCTGTCCATCAATAAGTATAAAGAGACGGAGTATGTGCCGGTGGAGTACCCCTCGACTACGGAAATTCTGGCCGACCTGCATGAGCTGGAAATGGAGATCACCAAGGGTTTGGCAGAACTGGAAGAAATGGTATGACGGAGGAAAATGCGATGACAGAAAACGATAAACTGCAAATGTTTGAGGACCGACCGATTCGTACCGCATGGGATGAAACGCAGGAAGAATGGTACTTCTCCATCGTTGATGTTGTGACGGTTTTAACAGAAAGCGGAGATTACAACACCGGGCGAAAATATTGGAATAAGTTGAAGCAACGCTTGAAAGCCGAGGGCAGTGAACTGGTGACAAATTGTCACCAGTTGAAAATGAAAGCGACAGACGGAAAACGCCGTTTGACCGATGTTGCCAACACGGAACAGCTCCTGCGCATCATTCAGTCGGTGCCGTCCAAAAAGGCAGAACCGTTCAAGATGTGGCTGGCGATGGTCGGCCGGGAACGCATTGAGGAGATCATTGACCCGGAACTGACCATCGAGCGCGCACTCGATACCTACGCCCAAAAAGGTTACTCCCCGGAGTGGATCAACCAGCGGTTGCAAACCATCCGCGCCCGAAAAGAACTGACCGATGCATGGAAGGTGCACGGCGTGAGAGAGGGGCAGGAGTATGCCATTCTGACGGACGAGGTGACGAAGGCATGGTCTGGTATGAACACACGGCAATATAAAAACTTCAAAGGGCTGAAAAAGGAAAACTTGCGCGACAACATGAGTACCCTGGAACTGGCCTTGAATATGCTGGCAGAAGCCACCACAACGGAGCTGACAAATGCCCAGAACCCGCAGGGACTGGAAGAAAACCGTGTCGTTGCCAAACAGGGAGGCGCAGTGGCCGGAAATGCCCGGAAAGAGATCGAATCCAAGACTGGCCGCCCGGTGGTCACTGCCGAAAATGCAAGTACCATGCTACTGGGGCAGACGGTTGCCGGAATGATTGAGAGCGTGGCAACGGAAAAAGATGACGAAAAATCGGAATAATATGCAGGTGTTGGAGGAGATGGTGTGATGGCGAAGTTGGGAGAGGTTTGTCTCTTAAAGGCAGGAAAATTCGTATCAGCGAATGATATTTCACCTGAATATAACAAGGGATTGTATCCTTGTTTCGGAGGAAACGGCATTCGTGGATATGTTGCAGATTATACGCATGATGGAGAGTTTCCGTTGATTGGCAGACAGGGGGCGTTGTGCGGAAATGTTAATTTAGCCTCTGGAAAGTTTCATGCAACAGAGCACGCAGTCGTTGTACAACCAAAAATCGAAATGAATGTGCATTGGCTTTATTATGCAATAAACGCCATGAATTTGGGTCAGTATGCAACAGGTGCGGCACAGCCCGGTCTTGCTGTGAGCAAGTTAGAAACATTATCAATAGAAATTCCGAATATTTCAGAGCAAAACAAAATTGCTCAAACTCTGTACAAAGTTGAACAGCTCGTGAATTTTCGCAAACAGCAGCTTGCCAAACTGGACGAACTGGTAAAGGCACAGTTTGTAGAGATGTTTGGAGATATAAATGTTAACAATAAGAAATGGATGACTTATCCTCTTGGAGAATTGTGTACGATTGTTAGAGGCGGTTCACCACGTCCAATTGAAAGGTATCTGGGAGGAACTATTCCTTGGATTAAAATCGGTGATGCGACAACTGGAGAAAACATTTACTTGAATTCTACGAAGGAATATATTATTCAAGAGGGCGTAAAAAAAAGCCGTATGATAAAAGCGGGAAGCTTGATTTTTGCAAATTGTGGGGTTTCGCTAGGATTTGCAAGAATTATTACATTTGATGGCTGTATTCACGATGGATGGCTTGCGATGGAAGATATTGACGAAAAGCTCGATAAAATATTCTTGTTATATTCTTTGAATCAAATGACTGAATATTTTAGGAAAACGGCGCCGGCAGGAACGCAACCAAACTTAAATACAAATATTATGAAGATGCATCGTCAAATTGTTCCACCCATGGAAATGCAAAAAGCTTTTATATCATTTGTGAAATGTGCAGACAGGCAAAAGCAAATCGTACAGCAGAGCCTTGATAAGCTAGAATTGATGAAAAAAGCGCTGATGCAGGAATATTTTGGGTAACTCCCTCAGCCGCCTGACGGCGCCAGCTCCCTCAGAGAGGGAGCCTTTGACGTGGCGGTGCCGAAAAGCCTCCCTCCTTGAGGGAGGTGGATGCGAACGAAGTGAGCAGACGGAGGGAGTTTGTATATAAAATGCCCCAAACTTCAGATAAAAGGCTGTGCAACAGCGGATTTTAGCGGTATAATAATGTTAACCAGAACATTTTATCATGAAAGGAGCATACGACGACGACCTTTGAAGAAGAAAAAGATTATAACAAGGCAAAGCTTGATGTAATTAAAGCAATGAACTCGATTCAAAAGCTGAAACCAGAACTTCGAGAACAACTGCTGAAAGAACTGGTTGGAGCGGAAGCGTATGCTTCGGTGTGGCAGGTTCTAATTAGAATGGGGATGTTGAAAGAAGCAAAGTAAAAGATTTTGGTGATGAGGATGGAGGAACGTGAGATTTTTATTTTGGAATACGCATAATACCAAAGATATAAATAAAATTCTTTGCAGTATGATCGTGGAGCAAAAATCAAACATTGTTATTCTTGCAGAATATGAAGACATCATTGAGGACTTGCTTTACAATCTCGATTTAAATGGTGTCCGAATGAATGTTTATCCATCTGTTGGATGTGAAAGAATTACAATTCTCGGGAATACTAAAAATGTTCGGCAAAGCCGCCAAAGCAGATATTATTCTATGCAGATTGTAGATGATGATTTGCTTTTGTGTGGAGTTCATCTTCCAAGTCAGATGTGGACAGATGAACGAACACAAACACTTGCTTTCCAGTCGGTGGTTCAAGATATTGAGCTTGCAGAAAAGGAAAGTGGAATTGATAAGACCGTAGTCGTTGGAGATTTTAATCAAAATCCATACGATGATGGGTGCTTGGGAGCATTTGGATTTCATGGAATTCCCGTTGCAGATGAAGCACAAAAAATATCAAGAACAATCTATAACGCAAAGTATAAAATGTTTTATAATCCTATGTGGAATTTGTTGGGAGATTTTAATTATCCACCTGGAACATACTATTATAAAGGTAACAAGGAGAAAAATGAATTCTGGAATATTTTTGATCAAGTGATAGTTCGTCCCCGGTTGAGAAGCAACTTTGTTGATAAAGAACTAAAAATCATAACAAAAACACAAACGGTTTCTTTAGTGACTCAAAATCAGCATCCAAATAAAGAAATCAGTGACCATTTACCGATTGTATTTCAATTAATGGAGGATTAAGTATGGATCATATGCTATCATTAAAAGAGAAGTTAAGTTTTGACAAGGTTGATTTGACAGCGCCTGATAAAGCTATTAAAGAAGTTGGAAATGAACTGAGCGAAATAACGCAGGGAATGGTCAAATGTGAAGTCAAAGAATATGATGGTCCAATTCGTTCTTTTACGCAAACCAAAGAAGTCGGTACAGCTGCATTGTTGACTGCTTTTCAAACTAAGACAGTAGAACAACATATAGATATTCAAAGTCGTTTGGGAGAAATGGGTAATACGCAAAAGAAATTTGAAGTATGCTTGGAAACGCCTGACAATAAAGACTACAAGTTTCGATTAATGTTTATTGCGTACGATGCAACTATTTATCCTGTAACAGTTGTTCTAGAAAGCGATATTGCAAATCAGTTGCCACAATACGGAAATGGCTATATTTATAGTTTTAAATCTCGCAAAGATTTTCAAATTTTTCTTGTGGATGTGATAAATTCGGATAAAGCAGTCACCATATTGCAACAATTAATCAATCTGGCTGGGAATGCGATGCATTTAGAAATGAATGAAGAGGCGGAGACGAACGCTGGCGTCTAAATGATATAGTGACGCAGCTACTTTGATGAGGCATTCAATTATGTCAAATTTTTCGTATTTGCTGGCTAAAAATGAATACTCCCTCTTTGCCAATTCTGCCATCGAGGCCGAGAAAGTGTTCTCCACCTCTCCGGCGATGTGCGCGGTGGGGTGCCGGAAGGCGTTGGAGCTGGCGGTGAAGTGGGTGTATGCGGCAGACAAGACCATCACGATGCCCTACAAGGACAACCTGCAATCCCTTCTGCACGAGCCGAGCTTCCGGTTCGCGGTGGACCGGGACGTGTGGAGCGTGCTGCCCAGCATCGTGAAGGCGGGCAATCTGGCGGTACATACGGGGCATAGTGTGTCGGCGGCGGATGCAGTGTTCAGCCTGCGGGGGCTGTTCGACTTCATCCAGTGGGTGGATTACTGCTACGGCACGGACTATGTGGAGCGCTCCTTTGATGAAACAGCCATCCCCGGCGAAAAGGTAACGCTGGACGAAAAGAAGATCCGGGGGCAGGAAAGCCTGCTGACCCAGAAAGATGCCGAGCTGGAAGCGTTGCGCAAGCAGGTGGAGAGCCTTTCGGCGGCGTACACAGCCAGCAAACAGCAGAACCAGCAGAGCCGCAGTTTCACCGCCGCAGACCTGACCGAGGCCGAGACGCGGCAGAAGATCATCGACATCGACCTCAAGGCTATGGGCTGGAAATTCACCGGGCCGGACGCCGATGTGCGCACCGAGTACGAAATGGACAACATGAACGGCGTGCTGGGGCAGAAGGGCTATGCAGACTATGTGCTGATGGGCAAGGACGGCTTGCCGCTGGCGGTCATTGAAGCCAAGCGCAGCACCAAAGACCCCAACATCGGGCGCAAGCAGGCTCAGCTTTATGCAGACTGTCTGGAGCAGAAGTTTGGCCGCCGTCCGATGCTGTTTACCACCAACGGCTACACCACCTATTTCTGGGATGAGCAGAGCGGCCCGCAGCGTGCCGTGAGCGGGGTGTTCTGCAAGGACGATTTACAGAAACTGATGAACCGCCGCACCGAGAAAAAGCCGCTGGACACCATCGAAATTGACGATAAAATCACCGACCGCTACTATCAGAAAAACGCCATCCGGGCAGTCTGCGCCCACATCGCGCAGGGCTTCCGACGCAATCTGCTGGTCATGGCGACTGGCACGGGCAAGACCCGCACCGCATCCAGCCTGACCGATGTGCTGAGCCGGGGCGGTCATGTGACCAACGTGCTCTTTCTGGCGGATCGCACCGCGCTGGTCAAGCAGGCAAAGGACGACTTCAAAAAGTATCTGCCCGACCAGTCGCTGTGCAACCTGTGCTCCTCTAAGGACGATAAGGCCGCGCGCATCGTGTTTTCCACCTATCCCACCATGCTCAACGCCATCGACAACGCCAAGACCAAGGACGGCGTGCCGCTGTTTTCGCCCGCCCACTTTGACCTTATCATCGTGGACGAGAGCCACCGCAGCATTTTCAAGAAATACCGCGCCATTTTTGATTATTTCGATGCGATTCTGGTGGGTCTGACCGCCACCCCGAAAACCGATGTAGACCGCAACACCTACGACTTTTTCGAGATGGAACATGGCATCCCCACCTACGCCTACGATTACGACACGGCGGTCTACACCGACCATGTGCTGGTGCCTTACTACAACTACGAGGTCAAGACGAAATTCACAGAAGAGGGCATCCACTACGACCAGCTTTCACCGGAGGATAAGGCGCGCTACGAGGACGATTTCGCCGAGGACGACACCCTGCCCACCTTTATCCCATCCGAAAAGCTGAATAAGTTCATCTTCAACGCCAACACCGTGGACACGGTGCTGCAAGACCTGATGGAACGCGGCATCCAGACGGCGGGCGGTGACCGCATCGGCAAGACCATCATCTTTGCCCAGAACAAGCGCCATGCGGAGTTTATCCGGGAGCGTTTTGGCAAGCTCTACCCGCAGCTGGAGACCCAGTACCCGGGTTTCATCCAGCGGGTGGTCTGCGATGACGCCTATGCACAGTCCATCATTGACGATTTCAAACAGCCGGATAAGCCGCCTTTTATTGCGGTCTCGGTGGATATGATGGATACGGGCATTGATGTGCCGGAGTGTGCGAATCTGGTGTTCTTCAAAAAAGTGCGCAGCAAAACGAAGTTCTGGCAGATGATCGGCCGTGGCACACGGCTCTGCCCGTCCCTTGCCTGCGTGGATGCCATCGACGGCGAATATACGGGCAAACGGCGGTTTCTGATTTTTGACTACTGCGGCAACTTTGAATTTTTCCGTCAGAAACCCAACGGCTACGAGAGCGCGGACACCAAAAGCCTGTCCGAGAGCATTTTCTGCAAGCAGGTGCGCATTGCTGCGGCCTTGCAGGATGGAGCCTATGGGGACGAAAACTACCAGAACTGGCGTAAAATTTTAACAGAAACCTGCCGTGCCGAAGTGGGAGCGCTGAACCCGGAGCTGGTATCCGTGCGGCTGCACCGACAGGCCGTGGAACACTATCAAAAGCCGGAAGCCTTTGTCAGCCTGACCGAAACGGACAAAGGTACTCTGATGAAAGAGGTGGCACCGCTCATCTCGCTGGACGACAAGGACGAGGCCGCCAAGCGGTTCGATAACTTTGTGTATGGCTTGCTGCTCTGTGAACTGGAAGGTCTGCCGGGGCTGGGCCGCGCCCAGAAACAGCTGCGCAGCACAGCGGCATTGCTGGAAGGGAAAGCTACCATCCCGCAGGTGCAGGCAAAGCTGTCCCTCATTCGGGAGGTGCAGACAGACGAATTTTTGACCTCGCATGATCTGCTCCGCTTTGAGGAAATGCGGCAGGAACTGCGGGAGCTCATCAAGTTTCTGGTGGACGGTGTAGAGGGGCAAAAGCCTGTCTACACGGCCCTTGCCGACCCGGTACTGGAACAGACCGAGGGCAAAACGCTGGATTCCGGCTACGATTTCGGCGAGTACCGGGAACGTGTGAACCGCTACATCATGGAGCACCGCAGCGATACGCTGGCCATCCACAAGCTGACCCAGAACATTCCACTTTCTCAGGGCGACTACACCGAGCTGGAATATATCTTCACCTGTGAGCTGGGCAGCAAAGAGGACTATGCACGGGAGTTTCGGGATACACCCTTTGGTCTGTTGGTGCGTAAAGTGGCAAAGCTGGACCACGATGCTGCCATGCAGGCATTTTCCAAGTTCATCAACGATGAATCGCTGAATGCAAAGCAGATCGCGTTCGTGCAGAAGGTTATTCATTACATCGAGCAGAACGGTTATGTGGAAAGCAAAGCGGTGTTGATGAAACCACCCTTTGACCAGCCCATCCTGTTTACCCGCCTGTTTGATGGCAAAACGGGCAGTGAACTGATGGATACGATCAATTCGGTGAAAGAGAATGCCACCCATGTGACTGCATAAAGCGGTGGAATGTACTGATAAAATACGGTATAATACGCTTGAACTTTTCAAGAGATATCGGTATCAATATCAGTTTCGCAGCATAAACGTTGCACAGCTATATGGCGTTCAGAAATCGCGTGCATCCTCTATCATCAAGAATCTTATCAAGCATGGATTGGTGACGTCACCAGAATATGGCGTATACCAATTTGTGAAGAAGTAACACCGCTATCAACAGGTGATTTTTGAAAACCAAGCGGTGAAGCTGTTACGGCCCATGGAACGTCTTAATATAATTTGAATTATCATAATCGAAATTATATTAACCACTTGTGTGAAAATGCCCACTCCCCTGAGAACTCCTCAGACGAGTGGGCATTCTTCTTCCTATATATCAAATATACCTTTGTGGTCACTCAAATCGCCACCAAGTCATGGATCAAAAATCATCTTTTTCCATTTTCTGGGGCTCTGCACACTTTTGCACACCGGCGGGAAGTTCAAATTTTGTCAACCTGCCCAAAATACGCCCTGAAAAGTTTACTTGACGCAATTTTAAAATCAATATATAATTGGGCTAGAAACCAATTATAGAAAAGGATGATTTCCAATGGCGCGCAGATACGACAGCAAAGAAGCAAAACGGCGGATACTGACCGCCTGTGTCCGGCTTTTTCTGGAAAAAGGCTACACGAACACCAAGGTGGCAGAAATTTTAAAGGAAGCAGATGTTTCTGCCGGGTCGTTCCAGAATATTTTCCGCACTAAGGACGGTGTGCTGACCGAGCTGATCGGCATGATGTTCAGCAGGCAGTTCGGCGCGGTAAGGCCGCTGGCGGCAAACGCCCCCTCGCCGGTGTACCTCTACGCGGTGGAAACGGCTTTGCAGCTGGCGATGACCGAGCTGAGCGAGAATCTGCGGGATATCTATGTGGAAGCGTACACCTTCCCCGCCACGGCGGAGATCATTCACCGCAGCACCACGGCCGAGCTGCAGGCGGCGTTCAGCGCGTATCTGCCCGGGTGCGCCGAGTGCGATTTCTACGAGATGGAGCTGGGCACGGCTGGCATGATGCGCGGCTACATGGCACGGCGGTGCGACCCCTACTTTACGCTGGAGCGCAAAATACGGCGGTTCCTGAGCATGAGCCTGAGTGCGCTGCAGGTCCCCGCGCAGGAGCGCGAGCAGGTCATCGCTTTTGTGGCGGAGATCGATATGCTTGCCCAGGCGCGGAAGGTGGTAGATGCCGTGCTTGCATCGCTGTCCGTGCAGTTTGATCTGAAAGGATAACAAGGTTTGATGACAAGGAGGGAGCAACATGAAAAAATGGCTGATCCGGTGTTTGACGGTGCTGGCAATGGTGTGCCTGATACCGGGGATCGTGTTAAAAGCGGCGGCAGAAACAGTCCCGGTGTACTGCGCCTTCTGTGGGATTAGGGAAGAACGTGAGGTTCGCAGATACGAAAAATATGATTCGGCCTATCATAAGGTTTGTGTAGATGCATGCCAGAACTGCCACAAGGATGGCAATGTTACGCATTTACAGGTACATACCGGCGGTACCCAAGGTCCCACCTGCACCGAGGGCAAAATCTGTGAAGATTGCGGCGCGGAATACGACATCCCCGGTCACGCATGGGGCGAGTGGAATCCTAACGGCGACGGCACGCACACCCGCATATGCACGAACCCCAACTGCGACGCAAAAGAAGAGAACGTACCCTGCGGCGGCGACCCCAACGCGACCTGCATCACGAAGGGAAAGTGCACCACTTGCAAAGGGCAGTACGACGGCGGTCACGACTTGGTGCATCACGAAGCGAAAGCCGCCACCTGTACGGAGATCGGCTGGAAGGCTTACGACACCTGCTCCCGCTCCGGCTGCAACTATACCACTTATCGAGAAATCCCCGCACTGAAACATGATTTTGTGTACCACCAAGCAAAACCCGCCACCTGTAAGGAAATCGGCTGGGATGCTTACAAAACCTGTTCCCGCTGCGACTATAACACCTATGCAGAGGTGCCCGCACTGAACCATGATTTGGTGCCTCACGAAGCGAAAGCCGCCACCTGTACGAAACCCGGCTGGAACGCTTACGACACCTGCTCCCGTTGCAACTATACCACCTATGCGGAGCAGCCCGCACTGAACCATGATTTGAAGCAGCACGCAGCAAAAGCCCCCACCTGTACGGAAAAGGGCTGGAACGCTTACGAAACCTGCTCCCGTTGTGACTATACCACCTACGCGGAGCAGCCAGCGCTGAAACATGATTTGAAGCAGCACGCAGCAAAAGCCCCCACCTGCACGGAAAAGGGCTGGGACGCTTACAAAACCTGCTCCCGTTGTGACTATACCACCTATGCGGAGCAGCCCGCACTGAACCATAATCTGGTGAATCACGATGCAAAAGCCCCTACCTGTACGGAAATCGGCTGGGACGCTTACGAAACCTGCTCTCGTTGTGACTATACCACCTATGCAGAGCAGCCCGCACTGAACCATGCTCTGGAGCAGCACGCAGCAAAAGCCCCTACCTGCACGGAAAAGGGCTGGGATGCTTACGACACCTGTTCTCGTTGTGACTATACCACCTATGCGGAGCAGCCCGCACTGAACCATGATTTGGTGAATCACGATGCAAAAGCCCCTACCTGCACGGAAATCGGCTGGAACGCTTACGACACCTGTTCCCGCTGCGATTATACCACCTATGCGGAACTGCCCGCGCTGAATCATGATTATCAGGCTGTTACCGTAGAGCCTACCTGTGAAACAGACGGCTATACTGTTTTTACATGCTCCCGCTGCAAAGACAGCTACACCGCAGACCCGACCGATAAGCTGGGACACCAGTTCGGTGCATGGTCCCCGAACGGAACCGGCGCTCAGAGCGCCGATTGTCTGCGGCAGGGCTGCGCGCACACCGGCAGCACTGATTGCCGGAAGTTTACTTTCCGCACTGCGGAAGGCGAAACGCTGACCTTCTGCCCCGTGTGCGGGCAGGCAGAAAACGCCGCGCAGCTGGAAAAGATCGAAGCCGCAACGGCGTGGACTATCAGCGGCAGTCTTTCTGCGGAGGATGTGACCGCACGGACGAACGGGGAATACCTGAGTGTGGCATTTGAGACTGCCGGCAGTCTGACGCAGCCCACCGGTCTGGTAAGGCTTGCGCTGCCCGCCGGACTGCTGGAAGGCAAAAAGCTTGTGCGCATTGCCCCGGACGGCACGCAGACGGAGATGCCTTTTGAAGCAAAGAACGGCAAACTCATCTTTACGCTGGATTTTGCAAACAGCGGGCTTCCCGTAATGCTCTTCCGCCTGCTCCCCCAGACCGCCGCCCTCTGAGCGCTTTTACAGCGCACAAACGATAAACCGCAAAATGCCCGCCCACCTGTGGGAAACCACGGTGGGCGGGCATTCTTTTATGTTATGGTTATGTGCGTTTTGCCCTCAGCCGCACACGCTGCCATCCGGGGCAAAGAACTGCACGTGCTTTTGCCACTGGGTAGGGCTGATGGTGCGGCGGTAGCAGTCGGTCAGGGCTTCCACTGCAGTCTCCGGGGCAAGGGGCGCGCAGCCCGGGCAGTCCAGCACCAGAATGCGGAACCACGCGTCAAAAAGATGCTCGGTGTAGTGGGTGTCCCACGCGCCGCAGCGGGCGTAAAAGCCCAGCCGCCGCACTGCCATGGCTGCGTCCTCGGCCTTTTCCGGCATTTCGGCTTCAATTAAAATGGCCTCGGCGGTGTCCTCGTGGGCGGGCAGCTGCGCCAGCAGCTGCGCCCCAATGCCGTGGGCGCGGTAGGCGGGCACTACGGCAAAATAATCCAGCTGGCTCATCCGGCAGCCCTCGGGACGCACCATCAGCAGATAGGCGGCAAGGGTGTCCCCGTCAAACACGCCCCATGTGTGGGCAGTGCCATCCGCTTCGCTGTTCAGGATCATGCTCAGGGGCTTCAGCTCCCCGGCAGGAAAGTCCCGGCGCATCTCGTTCAGATACACATCGGTCAGCTCCGGGCCGGTGAGCAGCCGCCAGATAAACGCAGGCTCTCTCATACGATCCGGTTTCCTTTCTGGATGACAGCCTTGATGTTCAGCTCCTTGTCCGCAAGGATCACGTTGCCGTAGCGTCCGGCGGCAAGGCTGCCGTAGTCGTTGTCCACGCCAATGCTCTTGGCGGGGTTCTCGCTGGCGGCGCGGACGGCGCTTTCCAGCGGCACGTTCATCTCCAGCACGGCGCGCTTCATGCAGTCGTACAGACAGGTGTTGCTGCCCGCAATGGTGTCCGGGTGCTCGGTCAGGGTGGCGCGGGGCCCCTTGACCGTGATGGCCTGTCCGCCCAGACTGTATTGACCGTCCGGCAGGCCGCAGGACATAGCGCTGTCTGCAATCAGGCAGACGCGGTCGTCCCCGAAGGTGTTGAAGGTGAACCGCACCACGGCGGGGTGGATGTGCACGTTATCGGTGATGAGCTCCACCTCGGCATCGTGCTCCATGGCCGCAATGATGGGACCGGGCGCACGGTGGGTGATGCCGGGCATGGCATTGTACAAGTGGGTCATGTGGGTGGCACCGGCTTCAAAGGCCTTGACGGCGGTGTCGTAGTCGGTGCAGGTGTGGGCGATGGAGATGCGCACCTCGTTATGGCACTCCTTGATAAAGTCCAGATTGCCCGGCTCTTCGGGTGCAACGTCCACCAGCTTGATCAGACCGTTTGCACGCTTCTGCAAACGGCGGAACATGGCGGCGTCTGCGCCCTGCACATACTCCGGGTTCTGTGCGCCCACCTTTTTGGGGCTGATGAAGGGGCCTTCCATGTTGATGCCCACAAGGTCGGCACCCTTGCCGTTTTTATGGGCGGCAGCGGCGTCCATTACCTTGTTCAGGATCTCCTCGGGGTAGGTCATGGTGGCGGGGCAGATGGCCAGCACGCCCTTGCTGGCCTCAAAATCCGCCAGCGTCTGGATGGCCTCCTCGGTGCCATCGCAGAAATCCTTGCCCATCGCCCCGTGGAAGTGGATATCCACAAGGCCCGGCAGGGCGTACAGCCCCTCGGCGTCCAGCACCTCTTCGCCCTCTTCCGGGGCGGCAAAGGGCACGATACGGCCATCGTGGATGATGATGGTGCCGCGCTCAAAGGTGTGGCGCGGGGTATAGACCAGTGCATTCTGAAGGATCATACAAAACACCTCGTTCTTTCCTTGAAGCCGTTTTCATAAGCATTGCACCCCGCTTACGAAAACAGCTTTTTGCTTTTCACCCAGTATAGCACGCCGGGTGTTTTTACAAAAGTCCTTTTGTGTGAACATTGTACCGCCGTGCAAAAAGAGCGGGCCGCCGGGAGGGGGCGCTGTGCACCCCGCCCTGAAGGACGT
>OAVJ01000671.1_pt1 | contig 18400 bp, 16 predicted proteins | sample 1516901 | NCBI WGS metagenome assembly OAVJ01 (sample SAMEA2580073, study PRJEB22360) | human gut metagenome | biome: human gut; feature: human-associated habitat; material: faeces | place: Denmark | collected 2008/2010 | reverse complement strand
TGAGGATAAACTGGATGAAGTGGTTTTGGAAAATGCAAAGGTGATTGAGCTGACTGGGAATAATGTGTTTTGCCGGAATCTATATGAAGCTCGGAGAACTAATGAGTATGTTCAGTCTTAATGCCAATGACAGCCAGCGTGACCGTTCATGTGGATAAGGACGGTGCAATGGCCATTACCCAGAATCCGACACTTGCTCCAGCAGTACAGAAATCGAAGCATGAGCCGAAAGCACAGGAAACCGATGTCCGTGTCAGCTCTGATACAGTCAAGGACGCTACCGTTTTCTTGGAAACATTCTTTAAGCTGTATCCGACAGCTGCGGAAAAGGAACTTGCCTATTATGTCAAAGACGGAGTGCTTGCTCCTGTTTCTGGCGACTATGTATTTTCAGAACTGGTAAACCCTGTCTTTACCAAAGATGGCGATAACCGCAAGGTCAGTGTGTCTGTGAAGTATCTGGATAATAAGTCGAAAATGACACAAATCTCACAGTATGAGCTTGTATTACATAAGAACGATAACTGTAAGATCGTAGAATAAAATATTACAGCAGAATAGTATACAACAAAACAGAGTAATGTGGACATCCGTTTAGCACCGACCGTAGCGGAGCGAAGAACATTTAGATGCACAGATTACAATGAATGTCTACAATCATATTGCAGAGAAGTCTCACGTGGAAAATGAGATGTCTAAAATGAATCTGCCGGAAACTGACCTGCTGTGGTATAAACCATAAGCCGTTGTCGTAAAATGTGGTAAGAAAATCAGACGAATATATTTTTCCAAGAATTTGTCGTAAAAATGTGGTCAAATCAAGAAAATTGAGTGCGAAAGAGAATGTTACGCCATGCACAGCGAGGGAATAAATTCCCTCGCTGTCGCCCTATAAAATAGCAAAAATAGACGCCCTTGCAAGTAAACTTGCAGGGCGTTATTTTTGCTATTTTGCATGGCTCGTAGCGTTCACAAATTCTTCACAAAAAATTAGCACTCACCTCTTGACAGTGCTAATAATAAGTGTTATATTACAACTAGAACAAAGGAAGGGGAACAAAAAGAGAACAAAGAAATAAGTTCTATGAGATTCCTGATAACCTAAGTTCCAAAGAAACAAGGTAAAAATACATAACTGAGAGTCCATCACATGTAGATGGACGGTATAGAAAAGGAGAGATGACTTATGTTGATGCCTAGTATTTTTGGAGAAAATTTATTTGATGACTTTTTTGGAGATTTTCCATTTTATTATGATGACAGAGCAATGAAAGATACAGAGAAGAAACTTTACGGACGCAGAGCCAGCCATATAATGAAAACCGATATCAAGGAAACTGATAAAGGCTATGAACTGGTCGTAGATCTTCCGGGATTTACCAAAGATGAAGTAAAGGCTGATCTGGAGAATGGTTATCTGACTATCAGTGCAGAGAAAGGTCTGGACAAAGATGAGCAGGAGAAAGAGACAGGACGTTATATCCGTAAGGAACGTTACGCAGGTGCCTGCAGCCGTAGCTTCTATGTAGGTAAAGAAGTTGAGAAAGAAGACATTAAAGCAGAATTCAAACATGGTATCCTCACATTATTTGTACCAAAGAAAGAAGCAAAACCAGCAGTAGAACAGAAGAAAACAATTGCCATTGAAGGCTGATGAATAAATATTCTGACTGACCCGTTAAGGGTCAGCCAGAGATTAAAAACAGATATAAAAATAAAAGCTTACACTAAAAGATTGAAGATAAAAGGTTGAAAAAGCCTGTAAAGATAGATTTGGAAAGTAAATCTGGCGAACAGATTTGACATATATAAAATATATTAGAAAAGGAGATATGACTTATGTTAATGCCTAGTATTTTTGGAGAAAATTTATTTGATGACTTTTTTGGAGATTTCCCATTCTATTATGATGACAGAGCAATGAAGGATGCAGAGAAGAAACTTTATGGACATAAAGCAAATCATGTAATGAAAACTGATATCAAGGAAATGAATAACGGATACGAACTGGTTGTAGATCTTCCAGGATTTAAGAAAGATGAAGTTCATGCAGCACTTGAAAATGGTTATCTGACCATCAGTGCAGAGAAAGGCCTGGATAAAGATGAGAAGGAAAAAGAGACAGGACGTTATATCCGCAGAGAACGTTATTCAGGTGCCTGCAGTCGTAGCTTCTATGTAGGTAAAGAAGTACATCAGGACGACATCAAAGCAGAATTCAAACATGGTATCCTGACATTATTTGTTCCGAAGAAAGAAGCAAAGCCAGCAGTGGAACAGAAGCACAGCATCTCCATTGAAGGATAATAGATGTTAAGTTACAGCAACGGGAGGTCAAATCTTTTGGCTTCCCGTTGTTTGCATAATGAGGATTGCAGAAATATGAAGTCAGGAATGATTGCGTTAGAATGTGTTTATGAGGGAAGGTGATGATATTGAAAAGAGACTACTATGAAGTTCTTGGCGTGAACAAAAACGCAGATGCAGCAACGATTAAGAAAGCATACAGAAAACTGGCAAAGAAATATCATCCGGACAGTAATGAGGGAAATGCTTCGGCAGCAGAGCATTTTAAGGAAGTAAATGAAGCCTATGATGTTCTGAGTGATGAGAAGAAACGTAAACTGTATGATCAGTTTGGCCACGCTGCTTTTGAAGAAGGTGCCGGTAATTATGGAAACGCACAGGGAAGTCCTTTTGGCAGTGGATTTGGCGGAGCACAGGGCAATCCTTTTGGCGGCGGTTTCCATGGCTCGTACAGTGATGGCAATGGTTATCATGAATATCATTTTGAGAATGGCGAAGATATGGATGATATCCTGAAGAACATCTTTGGTGGTGGATTTAAGAAGAGTAAATCATCCGGTGGTTTTGGAAGCAGCGGCTTCGGTGGCAGTGGATTTCACGGAAGTGGTTTTGGCGGATTCGGAAGCAATGGAACTGGCGGCTTTGGCGGTTCTTACAGCAGTAAAGGTGAGGATCTTCATGCAGAGGTTACTGTCAGCTTTGATGAAGCTGCTTTTGGCGGTAAGAAGGTTATCCGCCTGCAGAGCAGCAACGGTGGCGTCCAGAATTACGAAGTCAATATTCCGGCAGGTATTGAATCCGGTAAATCTATCAGACTTAAAGGAAAAGGATATCCGGGAGTCGGCGGAGGTGAAGCCGGTGACCTGCTTCTGAAAGTAAACGTTCAGGATAAACCCGGATATAAACGGGAAGGCAGAGATGTTTACACAACTGTAAATATCCCATTTACAACAGCAGTATTTGGCGGTGAGGCGAAGGTTCACACTATTTACGGTGATGTTCTCTGTAACATTAAACCGGGTACTCAGTCCGGAACGAAGATACGTCTGAGAGGCAAAGGTATCGTTGCAATGAATAATCCGTCGGTACACGGTGATGAATATGCAACTGTACAGATTGAAGTTCCGACAAATCTGACACCGGAAGCAAGACGGAAACTGAAAGAATTTGAGCAGGAATGTAATGGAAGCCGCAGAAGTCGTGGATTTGGCAGCGGGAGTGCGGCGTGAAGAGTAATCAGAAATATTTTTGAGAATATAGTGAAGCAATTTTACAGAGAAACGAAAAGGATACATGCACAGTAACATTACCGTGTATGTATCCTTTTAGCATAATAGGGAAAAATATTCTATGAGCTTTTTCTGATATAGAATATTGTTTATCTGGGTTCTTTTCCATCACGGAAGAGCATCATCATTTCCTTGGTCAGGCTGATATTATTGCCCTGATCCGGGATTTTGTCACGTTCTACCCACTGTGCCATGGAGAGCTCTTCATGGTCAACGGTCAGGGTATCATCGCCGTCCACATCACAGAAGAATCCGAAAAGCAGGGTACCGCTGAAGGACCATGGCTGGCTTTTGTAATAGCGGAGATTCTTTACCTTAAGGCCAACTTCCTCCATTACTTCTCTGTGAACAGTTTCTTCAATGGTTTCTCCGATTTCTGCAAAGCCTGCGATAAGGGCGTAACGCTTAAATCTGCGGCCCTCATATTTGGAAAGAATGATTTTATCTCCGTTTGTGATTCCTACGATTACTGCAGGACACAGGACAGGGTACTCCTGATTGCCGCAGGAAGGGCATTCCATCATACGTTCTTTTTGGCTGTGCAGCATTGGTTTTCCACAGCAGCCGCAGAACCGGCGCTTGCTGTACCACTGGAAAAGCTGATGTCCTGTAACTCCTGCAAATGCCAGATGCTGTGGCCGGGCTGTCCGAAGATTTCGTATATCCTGAAATTCGTAATCTGGAAGAAGGGTGGTATCCAATTCCGGGATCAGATAGAAACGCTGATCATCGATAGAAAACAGATAAATATACTTGCTGTAGAGATCTGAAACTTTTTCCTCCAGATCCTGAAAACGTGGAAAATAAATATCTGCTTCCCGTTCCTGATGTGGAAGAAGAATACTGCCTTTTTCGTAGGCAAGGATAAAACTGTTCTTATCCGGGGCAGAAGGTTTGTATTCGTTGTGGTAAGTGTGTGGTGCGATATCCTGAATCATAGTAATGTTCCTTTTCTGTTACTGCCGCCGCAGAGTTGTTCTGTGAAATATATTACAGGTGCGGAAGTGAGCAGTAATCTATTATTTATTAAATGAGCAGGCAATCCTGCAGGCAGGATTGCCTGTACATAGTAATAGTATATTACGGCAGTTTTAGAAAAACAAGAGAAGATGTCCAATTGCTACAGGCAATCTATTACTGTGAACGGAGTGGATGGTAACATTTTGGCTTGCATGCCTCGGGATATTACCAGGGAACAGTAATACAGTAACATAAGAAATACTGAAAAAAATAAAAAACGTATTGCACTTTGAAAATGAGAGTGGTATAATCAACTTAACAAATTGGTAATACCAAAAACGGAATGAGTAATACTTGAATGGAGGGATTTTACAGTTATGGGATATGTAAAATGGAGTTATGACACATTAAATACTTTTTGCCACGACGTATTTCGTAAATTTGGTTTTAATGAAGAAGAGACGAATATCATCAAGGATGTTTTGCTTACCGCAGATCTGTACGGGATTGAAAGCCATGGAATGCAGAGAATGGTAAGATATGATAAAGGAATTGAGAAGGGAACCATCCATCCGGATGCGAAACCTGAGGTCGTATTTGAGACACCTGTATCAGCAGTGATCGACGGACATGACGGTATGGGACAGCTGATTTCCCATTTTGCAATGGAGAAAGCTATTGAGAAGGCGAAGAAAACAGGTGTTGGATTTGTATCTGTAAGAAACTCCAATCATTTCGGTATTGCAGGATATTATGCGGAAATGGCTTCCAAACAGGGCTTACTTGGTATGGCATGTACCAACTCGGAAGCAATCATGGTACCTACCTTTGGACGAAAAGCAATGCTTGGTTCCAATCCCATTGCAGTGGCAATGCCGGCAGAACCTTATCCATTCCTTTTTGACTGCTCCACAACAGTAGTTACCAGAGGAAAACTGGAAATGTATAATAAGATGGGAAAACCACTTCCACAGGGCTGGGCTCTGGGAGCAAATGGTCAGGAAAGCACAGATGCCCCGGATGTACTTGCCAATATTGTTGCCAAGAAGGGCGGCGGAATCATGCCACTTGGTGGTAATAAAGAGGTAAACGGAAGTCATAAGGGTTACGGTTATGGAATGCTCTGCGAGATTTTCAGCTCCATCTTTTCCATGGGTGTTACTTCTGATAAATGCTGTACATTTAAAGACAAGACAGGTATCTGTCATGGATTTGCTGCCATTGATCCCGCAATCTTCGGAAATGCAGATGATATCAGGGCACATTTTTCCGAATATCTGGAAACTCTTCGTCAGAGTCCAAAGGCAGAAGGCGCAGAGCAGATTTATACTCATGGTGAGAAGGAAGTATTTGCAGAAAAAGAGCGCAGAGAGAATGGCATTCCTGTAAATGACAACACAATGGTTGAGCTTGCCAACCTCTGCAATTATCTGAAGGTTGATTTTGGCTCTTACTTCAAGGGCTATGAACTGCCGAAGGACAGTAAGTTCTTTAGTGGTAATTATTAAATAAGCGCCCATCATGCTGATAACCATAACTATAGAATATATCATATAAAATTACTTTTTTTGAGACGCCCGTTTATCAGCATGTGGAAATAAAAAGAAACTGCATAATCAGATACGACCAGTAGAATTTACAGATCGTATCTGATGTGCAGTTTTTTGTTTTCTTTAATTTTCTTCAGTATTCTTCGGACAGTTATGAGCATTCATGTCATCGTTGTCTGTCATAAGATATTTGCGGATCGCAAACAGAACTGCGATACTGAGTACGCCAAGAAGAGTTTCTGCTGGCCCGAGGTGTTCGACTACCATCTGACGTGCTGTGGCAAACATCAGAACCTCAACAACTGTCTGTGCGGAATGCTGGCAGAGCATTTTTACAAATTCCACGCCTACTACCAGAGACAAAGCCTGGGAAAGGAAAGTGCTGAAAAATTCTGTATCCATGGACATAATAGAAGTATCTGCAACCTCCATGATCAGCCGGAAGCCTGCCAGTGCGATCACCAGCAGAATTACCATAGAAAGAGCAATTTCCGCGTAACGTGAAATATTGTAAATGATTGTGTTAAAGTGTTTACGAATGTTATGGTTAACCTGTCGTTTGGGGCTCATAACTGTGAGTCCTTTCTGTTTTGTTGTATATGGTGAATGTAAAGAAGCGTAACTGTTTATAGTGTTACGAAAAAGATTAATATAAATAATCTTTATTTACATAACCATATTTGCAGAGTTTCTGGGAGTAAACATACCAGTACTGTGCATCAGTTGTATCCACAAGCTGAACTGTATCGCCGGAATATAACTGTCCGATCTCGTTGGAAGAGTCGTAAGCCTTCGCAGAGCGCAGAGCCAGATAACCGGTAGCAACACTGACTGTTCTGGTGGCATATGTGGTTGTTCTGCCAATCAGATAATCTTTATTTACATATCCGTTTTTTCCTAACTTCTGAGAGTAAACGTACCAGTACTGGGAATCGCTGGTGTCGATAAGCTGAACTGTATCGCCGGAATACAGCTGTCCGATCTCATTGGAGGAATCATAAGCTTTTGCGGAACGCAGAGCCAGATAACCCTTGGCAACACTGACAGTCCTTGAATCTCCGGAAGAACTCTGTGCACTGGCAGCAGTATCGCCACTGTAATATAAGTAATCTTTATTTACATAGCCGGATAAGTTCAGTTTCGGAGAATAGACATACCAGTACTGAGAATCACTGCTGTCAGAAACTGTTACAGTATCACCGGAGTATAACTGTCCGATTTCGTTGGAAGAGTCATAAGCCTTTGCAGAACGCAAAGCCAGATAACCCTTGGCAACACTGACAGTATAAGAACCGGACGAACTTGTCGGCTGTGATGAGAGGAAATACAGGTAATCGTTATTTACGTATCCGGATCTGTTCAGTTTTGGAGAATAGACGTACCAGTAATCACTGGTGGTATATTCTGTAACTTCAACAGTATCACCGGAATACAGCTCGCCGATCTCGTTGGAGGAATCATAAGCCATGGCAGAGCGCAGAGCCAGATACCCTTTACTTACACCTACCTGATAAGTGTCAGATGCCATAACGATCTGTGAGCTGCAGGGTACAGATACAGCAGCAATCGTAGCTGCAAGAATCATGGGAATTGCAATATTTTTTCTTTTTTTCATAGTGAATCCCTCCTTTGGTTTATAATGTACTCTGAGAGTACATTATTTAATTATAGTAATCGTAAATCGTTCTGCTTAAGGTAGCGATCGTATTCTGTGCGGAACCGGCACTTGAGAGATTCTGGGACATAAATACGATTACTACGTCATTTTTGGAATCATAGATGATTCCGGCATCATTTTCCACGTTGTCAAGTTCTCCGGTTTTATTTGCGGTTTTGACTCCTTCCGGAAGCTGTGCGGGAATTTTGTTACAGCGTGTCTGTGCCTTGAGCAGATTAAACATATCAGTGGCATGGGTGTAGCCGGATGTATCCTGTTTATAAATCTCCTGCAGGAGATGACCACAGTCTCCTACAGATATGTAGTTATCATCATTCTCATTGCTGGCAAGGAGCATACGTCCCATGTGAGTCTGGTCATAGCCATGTGCCTGGCAGAAACTGTTGACAGCCTGCATACCTGCTGCGGAATCACCGCCGCCAAGATAAGTTGTCAGGGTATTGGCTGCATCGTTATCGCTGACTGTGATCATGGAGTACAGATTGGAGTCTACAGAATCCTTGCCGTATTGTCCGGTTATCTGATCATAATTCTCGTAGACAGCTCCCATGATATAGAGCTTGATCAGGCTTGCAGCCTGCATTTTCTGATCATTAAGACTGCCCTCGGTTCCATTTACAAGATCGGATATGAAAACAGCCCAGGTTCCGTTTTCAGCGGGAAGCTGACTTTGAACCTGTTTTAAAATTGTCTCCAGTTTCTCATCTGTGACCGGTTCTGAAGATGTGCCTGCCCCGGAACCGTTAAAGACGCTTTCAGAACTCTCTGAAGATGAAGAAGGGGAAAGCATTCCCTGACCTTCTACGGATGTTTCCGCGGCCTCTGTATTTTCAGCAGCATGACTGCTGTATGCAGGAGTAACAAGAAGGCTGAGCGATAGCAGAGGTATTAATAATTTTTTTGAAAACATTGCGTTCACCACCTGTTAAATATTTACTGTAAAACATTCGGAATCTGTTGATCTGTTATATAAACCGTATTTCTTCATGTTTAGATAAATCAGGTTTAAAAGTCTTATTGTGCAGACACAAATGATTTTTAAAATCTGATATCTGTATATACAAAATTATACAGTGTTTGGAGTTGTGTTACAAGTGTATTTACGGTTGACTTAAAATTTATTTTGGAATTGTTATAAGTAAGTTCCTGTGGAAGTTGCAGAAAATTCGTGATATATCGTGTGAATTTATGGGATAGTATAAATCTGGCGTAATACATCTGTCTTGTGCATGGTGTATATTGAGATGCGTTCATACAATTTGTAGGAATGCGGGCGTGAAAAATCCGCATATCTGATTATATATTTTGAATTGTATAAATGCTACAATAAAATCATCAGAAACGAGATAAAGAACGACAAATTAAACAAACCAATGTGGGAATGTGGGGGCATTTTCATATTGCATGAGGAGGTAGATTATATGTTAACACCGAAACAGAATATGCTGGAAGTTATAAAAGGTGGAAATCCTGACAGATTTGTTAATCAGTATGAAGCAGTGCAGCTTCTTTTTCATCCGTTTATGTTTACAAACCCGTTGCTTCAGCCCGGACAGGAAAATGTAGTGAATGCATGGGGGGTAACCAATACTTTCCCGAAAGGAGTTCCGGGTTCTTTTCCTGTACATACTCCTGACAAGATCGTGGTAAAGGATATTGAAGACTGGAAAGACTATGTACATGCACCGTCTTTGAAATTTACCCAGGATCAGTGGGATATGGTGAAGGCTCAGTATGATGCAGTTGACGGAGAACAGGCATTTAAAGCAGCTTTCGTTGCACCGGGATTATTTGAGCAGACTCATCATCTGTGTGAGATCAGTAATGCGTTGGTTTATTATATTACTAATCCGGATGAAATGCATGATCTGATCAAATATCTGACAGAGTGGGAACTGGAACTTGCTGAAGGTATCTGTTCCAACCTTCATCCTGATGCATTATTCCATCATGATGACTGGGGTGGACTGGACAGTACATTTATGAGTCCTGCAATGTTTGATGAATTTTTACTTGAGCCATATAAAGAAATTTACGGATATTATCACAGTCATGGCGTTGAGCTGGTTATCCATCATTCTGACAGTTACGCAGCAACACTGGTTCCTTCTATGATTGAGATGGGGATCGATGTATGGCAGGGATGTATGGAAACCAATAATCTTCCGGAACTGATCAGGAAATATGGCGGAAAGATCAGCTTCATGGGCGGTATCGAAAATCGTGCAGTTGATTTTGAGGGCTGGACAGATGAGAATTGTGATGCAGTGGTACGTCGTGTGTGCGAAGAATGTGGAAACAAATACTTTATTCCATGTATCGCTCAGGGTGGTCCTGGTTCTGTTTATCCGGGTGTTTATAAATCTCTCTGTGATTCCATTGACAAGCTGAATGAAGAGAAATTTGGCATTAAGGCATCTGAATCCACAAGGCTTCCATGGCAGATTATGTTCTGATCTCAGGTATTTGTCAGTGGCAAAACGGAATACAAATATCTGTCCGACATTTAGATGAAATTTCAGGTGTTGCAGAGGATGATGCTATGGAGGTGTTTGAAAATGATTATTATTGGTGAGAAAATTAATGGTTCTATCCCGATCGTTGCAGAAGCGATCGCGAAAAGAGACTCTGAATTTATTAAAGCAAGAGCAAAGCTTCAGGCGGAAAGCGGAGCTACTTATATTGACTGTTGCGCTTCTGTTCCGGAAGCGGAAGAAGTGGAAACATTGAAATGGATGATCGACTGTATCCAGGAGGTTACAGATCTTCCGATCTCAATTGACAGCCCGAGTCCGGATGTTCTGGCACAGGCTTATAAGTTTTGTAAGAAACCTGGAATTTTTAACTCTGTATCAGGAGAGGGACATAAGATTGATACGATTTTCCCGATCATAGCTGAGCCGGGAAATGGGGGATGGCAGGTAATTGCGCTGCTGAGTGACAATACAGGTATTCCGAAATGTGCGGCAGACCGTCTGAAAGTTTTTGACAAAATCATGGCGAAAGCGAAAGAGTACGGAATTGCTCCGGACAGGATTCACATTGATCCACTGGTTGAGATGCTTTGTACTTCTGAGGATGGTATTGCAACGAATATTGAGACGATCACAAGTGTACGTGAGCAGTATCCGACCATTCATATTACGGCAGCAATCAGTAATATTTCCTTTAATCTGCCGGTTCGTAAGCTGATTAATTACGGGTTCCTGGTACTGGCAATGAATGCAGGACTGGACAGTGGAATTATGGATCCGACAAATAAGGATATGCTTGGACTGGTTTATGCAACAGAAGCATTACTTGGTCTGGATGATTATTGTATGGAATATATAGGGGCTTACAGAGAAGGCTTAATTGGTACAACAAAGAAGAAGTAGGTTGAATCTGCAGAAACTGTGTAAATGAATTAAGTGGTTGGAATCTGAAATTGAGAAATAACAGGAGGATTTGATTATGTCTAAGATAAATGAAGTTGCGGAATTAGTTGAAAAAGGGAAAGCGAAATTAGTAGGACCGGCTGTACAGGAAGCCATTGATGAGGGTGATGATCCGGTTGCGATTCTGAATGATGGTATGATCAGTGCGATGTCTGTAGTTGGTGAGAAATTCAAAAATGGTGAGATCTTTGTTCCGGAGATGCTGGTTGCAGCTCGTGCTATGAAGAAAGGTGTTGAGGTTCTGAAACCGCATCTGGCATCTGGTTCTACAGGTGCACTTGGTAAGGTTATCATTGCTACGGTTTCCGGTGACCTTCATGATATTGGTAAGAATCTGGTTGCCATGATGATCGAGAGTGCCGGATTTGAGGTGATCGATCTTGGAGTCGATGTTCCGGCGGCTAAGATTATTGAGTGCTATAAAGAGAATCCGGATGTTAAGATCATTGCTCTTTCTGCGCTGCTGACTACTACTATGCCGGCTCTGAAGGAGACTGTTGAGGCGTTGAATGCGGCGGATTTCAGAGGTAATATTAAGGTTATGGTTGGCGGAGCGCCGATTACAGAAGCTTTTGCTGAGGAAATTGGTGCTGACGGATATTCTGATGATGCGGCTAGTGCGGCGTCACTGGCTAAGAAGTTGGCAGCCTGATCTGATTGCTTGTGCGGGTTTAGTATAACATGAAAATATTATGAGGGGACTGCTCTGGGGAGTGGTCCTTTCGTGTATTTTGGGATTTTTTGGAGTGTGTTATAATGGGAAAAAGGGGACGCTCAGAAAAATATTTTATTTCATGTGCGGTTTCGGGGTCTAAGATATTCTAAGTTCTCAGAAATCTGCTAAAGGCATGAGCCGTCTTGTCAAACTCGCTCCGTTGCAAACTTCGCTCAGACAGTGATGCAGCCGGCTCATAACGCAGATTTCTGAGAACTAAGAATATCTAAGACCCCTGCAAATGCACATGAAATAAAATATTTTTCTGAGCTGGCTGTTGGGTGTTGTGATGATTGGATTGGATATGTGGGAGGTTTTTATGGCTTGGGTTAAATTTGTGCGTGAGGATATTGAGATAGAGGTGGAGGATGGGATATCGGTACTGGAGGCGGAGATTCAGGCAGGACTGAGGCCGGATGCGCCTTGTGGCGGTCTGGGGAAATGTGGGAAGTGTCTGGTTAAGATTAATGGTGAAGTTGTTAAGGCGTGTCAGATTCGGATTGGTGAAGGTGAGACTTGTGTAGTGGAGACATTGGACAGGGTTGGCAATGAAAAGATTTTGACGGATGGATTTAACAGAGAAGTTGTGTTTGAACCGGGACTACGGATGGCTCAGGTTGAGTTGGAGAAGGCGAAAACAGGGGAGAAGCGGTCGGACTGGCAGAGGCTGGGGGGTACGCCGGGGGGGGGAGCAACTGCCAGGCTGCTGGATACGCTGGCGGAGACAGATGGTGAGGTTGAGCCGGGGCAGATGGAGGTGGATCTGAAGCTGGCGGGTGAATTGTATGGGATGCGCAGGGATTCTGAGGAATGGTATGTGATTTACAGTAGACGGCGGATTCTGGAAATGAGGAAGGAAGCTGGTCGGAGGTGTCTGGCAGCGTTTGATATTGGGACGACTACCATTGCGGGGTATTTGCTGGATGGTGCGGATGGGAGGACTCTGGCAGTTGAGAGCAGGATGAATCCGCAGGCGCAGTATGGTGCGGATGTGATCATGCGGGCGAATTATGCGCTGGAGCATGGAACAGAAGCGTTAAGTATGTGTGTTCGGAAAGCGGTTAATGAGATGTTGGGAAGTCTGGCAGAGGATGCAGGGATAAGGAGAGAGGATGTTTTTCAGGTGTGTGTTGTGGGAAATACCTGTATGCATCATCTGTTTCTGGGGATTTCTCCGGCTTCGCTGGTACATGCGCCCTATACTCCGGCTGTGAGTGAGAGGCTGGTGCTGAATGCGGGGGATTATGGTCTGGCTGTGCAGGAGCGTGCAGAGTTGATCATGCTTTCGGATATTGCAGGATATGTGGGAGCGGATACCTGTGGATGTCTGCTGGCTATCAGGCAGGATCAGCAGGAAGAGATTTCTCTGATGATCGATATTGGAACGAATGGTGAGATGGTTCTGGGAAACAGGGAGCGGATGGTGACCTGTTCTACTGCGGCCGGGCCTGCTTTTGAGGGTGCGAAGATTGAGTGTGGAATGCGTGGCGCGGCCGGGGCTGTGGATCATGTGAAGTATGAGGATGGGAAGTGGAACTATACAACTGTTGGGAATAAGCCGGCGGTTGGTTTGTGTGGTTCGGGATTGATCGATCTGGTGGCGGGTATTCTGGATGCTGGAATGCTGGATGAGAATGGTGTGCTGAGAAGCGGACAGGAGAAGCAAAGTGTGTTTATTCTGGTACCGCCAGAGCGGGGCGGTAATGAGAGAGGGGTTTATCTGACTCAGAAGGATCTCGGAGAGGTTCAGCTTGCGAAAGCTGCGATTGCAGCGGGAATTCAGATGCTTATGGAGCGGCTTGGGATTACAGAAGATGATATCTGTTCGGTATATATTGCAGGTGCTTTTGGCAACTATATGGATCCGGTCAGTGCCGGGAAGATTGGCTTGCTTCCGGCAACGCTTGTGAAGAAAGTGAAACCAGTGGGAAACGCTGCTGGTGAGGGTGCGAAGATCGCACTTGTGAATGAGAAGGAAATGCTGGAGATGGATGAGCTGGTGAGAAAGATTGAATTCGTTGAGCTGGCTGCTTCGGCTGATTTTCAGGATCATTTTATTGATGAACTGGGATTTGAGACAGGTGAATGACTTTATCCGCCTGATTGAATTATTGAGAAGTGCAGATTTCTTCTGATAAACTGCGGAGCAGTTATTCGGTGCAGAACTGAGGCGCGAAGAGGATAATTTTATTTGCCTGATGAGGTTGCTATAGATTATACAAGAGAGTAAGGGGTTAGATTATGGATATAAAAAAAATAGAGCAAATGGGAATGGAGCAGGGGTTTTCGCATGTGGTGTTGCTGGATTGTGATACGATTGAGCTGAAGCCGGAGGTTCGACAGATGTGTGCAGCAGATACCTGTCATAAGTATGATAAGTGCTGGAGCTGTCCTCCGGGATGTGGCTCTCTTGAGGAATGTGAAGCGAAAGTCCGGCAGTATAAGTATGGGATTATTGTTCAGACAGTTGGTGAATTGGAGGATGTTTTTGATGGCGAGGGAATGATGGAAACGGAAGCCAGACATAAGGAGTATTTTGTGGAATTTGAGAAGAAACTTCGGGAGATTTATCCGGATATGCTGGCGATTGGTGCGGGATGCTGTACGAAATGTAAGGTCTGTACTTATCCGGATGCTCCATGCAGGTTTCCGAAACAGGCTTTCTCATCGATGGAGGCTTACGGGATGCTGGTAACACAGGTCTGCCAGGCCAATGAGCTACAGTATTATTATGGGGATTGTACGATTGCTTATACGAGCTGTTACCTTCTGGAATAACATTTTAGCCGAATCAGGTAAGTCCCCTGTGGAGCAGTTATTTGGTGTAGCGAAGCGGATTACGAATATCTGCTTGATTTAAATCAAGTAAATTCTCTGGTTACTGTTCACTGGTAATATCCCGCGAGGTGTTTTTTGTGAGCGAAGGTCACAGAAAACCCGAGACATACCGCGCGAATTTATGCGATTAGCATAAATTCTGTGCATCGCGAAGCGTGTTACTGAGAACGGAGTGAACAGTAACATTCTCTGTGGAGGTTGCGGAAGGGGAAGTCAGTTTTCGTTGTAAATAACAGTGAGCTATGATAAAATACAGATATTGAAAGCGCAGAGCGTGTTTGAAAAAACAAAAAATCCTTCGCCGCAGGGCGGGGGATTTTTGGCAGAAGGTATTAAGGGTGGCTTGAGGATATGACAGTACTGGAACAGTTAAGAAAAACAATTGAAGACGGACATCCGGGGGAGACAGAGAAGCTGGTGAGGGAGGCATTGAAGCAGCATATTCCTGCAGGGCGGATTGTGGAAGAGGCCATGACTCCGGCTATGCGAACAGTGGGGGAGAATTACAAATCCAATGGTGCGGATATTATTAAAATTCTGGCAGCAGCCCGAAGTGTGCGCAAGGGTTTTGAATTGTTGGAGGAACAGGACTCGCAGTTTGGCAGGAGGAATATCGGAACTGTGATCCTTGGAACGGTGGAAGGTGATCTGCATGATGTAGGTAAGAATCTGGTTGCAATCATGTTTCGTAGTGCCGGATTTAAGGTGATCGATCTGGGAGTGGATATTTCTGAGAAGCAGTTTCTGCGTGCAGTGAAGCAGAATCCTGATGTGTCGATCGTGTGTATCTCCTCGCTTCTGAGTACTTCAATCCCGGAGATGGAGCAGGTGGTGAAGTCTCTGAAACGAAGCAGCAGTAAGCATAAATTTAAGATTATGGTTGGTGGAGGTGCAGTAACGGAGCAGCTGGCGAAGAATATGGGAGCAGATGCCTATACGGAGAACTGTATTGAGGCTGTGGAAGTTGCGAAGACGTTTATTGTGTGAGAACCGGGCTGACAGGTGCGTATAAGAAAGACATAATGTGAGTTAAATTGCTATAGAATTGACTGGTAAAATAGGTGCTTCAATTATGTGACAGGAGGATTGTAGACTTGCAGCTGTCATCAGTTTATTTATATGAAAAAATAAAAGAGAAATATGAAATTACGGAAAGGGGAACTTTATCCGGTTCAGACGGATATCTGCGCCCCTTTTTGTGTTATGAAAAAAAAGAAACATTTCGACATGGGCATGTTTATGTGGTACAGAGATATGACAAAGAGTGGGAATCGGCAGTTCTGACTGCTGAAAATATACTCTGGGTATTTTGTGGGAGAGAGAAAATTGATGCTGCATCAGAAGAGTTTCAGCAGATTCCGTATATTCATATTGCACTTGATAGTCTGAAAGAAATAGCAGAATTTATGAATGATGTGCAGGAGATTTTTGATGCGGCTGATGAATGGGAACGGAAGATTCATGATCTGATGTTAGAACATGCCGGAATGGACAGGCTTTTGCAGGTGACATCGGAATTTCTGCAGAATCCGATGACTGTAACAGGACTGGATTTTACCTTTGTGGCGGAAGCGGGAAGCGAGTATCTGCCGCCGAGGGCGCGGCTGTATACAGATGACGGGTTGAATATGGAATATGTAAATGCACTTTTGCAGAATGAGACTTATCGAGATATGGCAGATACGCATGAATATGTGATGTTTCCGGCTTACATCAGTGGATGTCGTTCGATGAACAGAAATCTGTTTGTGGATGGGAAAGCAACTCACAGGCTGGTTTTGACTGAGTGCAGATCAGAGATTACACTGAGAGTTATCTGTGTACTGGATATTCTGGTGGAGAAACTGGAGTATCTGCTTGCGCATGAAGCGGAGGAAGAAGATCCGGACAGGGATATGGAGCAGATTTTTGTCAGGATTTTGTCGGACAGAACTGCGGATTATATGCAGGTGAGTAGAGAACTGAGTGAACTGGGATGGAGTGGAAATCATGAATATATGTGCCTGATCCTGCAGATTACCTATCTGAATCAGCAGAATCTTTCCACAAAGGCAATCTGCCGATATATTAAGAAGAAATTTGAGGATTCTGTGAGTTTTCTTTATCAGGATGAAATTGTGGCATTTTTTGACCTTACCAGACTTGGAAAAAGCCAGGAGGAAGTAGCCGGAAAACTGGTTTATTTTATCAGGGATACTTATCTGAAAGCCGGATACAGCAGGGTGATGACAGGACATATGAATCTGAGACGGCAGTATGTGCAGGCGAAGACGGCTTTGGATGTAGGAAGCCGTAAGAAGCCTTATCTGTGGATTCATTATTTCGGTCAGGTGGCATTGACTTATATTCTGGAACAGGCAACAAGAAGACTGCCAGGAACAATGATCTGTCATGAAGGGCTGCTGGAATTGAAGAAGCATGATGAGGAGAATCAGACTCAGTACATGGAGACATTGAGAGTGTATCTGGAGCAGCATCTCAGTGCAACCCAGGCGGCAAGGGAATTGTTTATCCACCGCAGTACGTTTCTTTACAGGCTGGACAGGATTAAGGAAATCCTGCAGTCTGAGCTGGATGATCCGGAGGAGATTTTTTATCTGGAATTGTCATTCAGGCTGCTGGAGCAGGAGCAAGAGAAAGAATAGTACGGGAACAGAATAGTGCAGATATCTGGAAAGGTCAATTATTTGTGGAGGGAGATATTTTGATAAAAAAATTCAGGTACGCTTGAGCGTACCTGAATAAATGTTAAAAGAGATATTATGTTATTTAGCTTCTTCTTCGGCAGCAGCCTCTTCTTCAGCTTCCAGAGCCGGGTCTACATGAACGGCGGCTACGGATACAACTGCAGCTTCAAGGTCTGTCTTTAAGTCTACATCTTTGTCCTGGGCGATGGCGAGGTCTTTGACTTTGATTACGTCGCCGACTTTCATGTCACCGACATCTACCATAACTTTGTCTACCAGTGCTGATGGGAGAGCTCTGAAGGAGATTTCTTCCAGATGCTGCTGTAATACACCGGCTTCCAGTTTGTCGTGGTTTACAAGTACGATCTCTGCTACGGAATGTACTTTCTCGTTGCTTACCAGTGCCTGGAAATCTATTTCATCCACCTGTCCTTTTAACGGATTGAACTGGATCTCTTTAATCAGTACGTCATATGACTGACCATCTACATCCAGCATAATCTGGCTTCCTTTGTTATTTGTCTTGAGAAGTTTCTCGACAGCAGATTTCTCGATTTTAACAGGAAGAGAACCTTCCATCTCTCTGCCAAATACGTTACCTGTAACGTAGCCTTCTCTTCTTAATCTTTTGGCCTTTGTGTCCATTGTTCTTTTTTCAGCTTTTAAAGTATTCATTTGACTTTTCCTCCATTTTACAGCTGAGGTGACATGCTTGACACTATCTTCAATTTATGAGCATCCGAAATGCTCCAGGTGGTGTTAAGTATTTTTAAGTATTCAGTTGTTTGTTCTTTATCTTTGTTACAGCTGTATTATAACACGCTAAAAATGAAATGCAAGAGGAAAATGTGAAGAGTTTGTGAAATTTAAGTAAACACAAACAAAGCCCTCCGGAAGTGACCGCTTCCGGGGGGGGGGGGGCTTTGCATTTAATCTAAT
>OAVJ01000646.1_pt1 | contig 18873 bp, 16 predicted proteins | sample 1516901 | NCBI WGS metagenome assembly OAVJ01 (sample SAMEA2580073, study PRJEB22360) | human gut metagenome | biome: human gut; feature: human-associated habitat; material: faeces | place: Denmark | collected 2008/2010 | reverse complement strand
CAATATCACGATGCCCGGTATCCAGGAGATATTTTGTGATCAGATGACCTCCCCTGCAATCGTCCATCAGCACCTGGGGCTTGTCTTCCATCTGGTCGAAGCAGCCTTGAATAAACACATAGGGAATTCCGTATTCTTCCAGCCGCTCATACAGATGCAGATGTCTGCAGCTGATCTGGCTCTTACTGGGTTCGATGATGACCCCGTCGATATCCTTCTGCAACAGTTCCTCCAGACACCGCGCCTCCTGGCTCCGGGAGTTTCTTGTATTTTTTAATAAAATGCTATACCCCTGTGCCGTAAGAACTTCATCGATGCCCTGAATAACCCGGGGAAAAATATAATCCGACAAATAGGTGGTCACCACGGCAATGTTGTGAGACTTATGCTCCGGGCGGACCCGCTCCGACACAAAGGTGCCTTTCCCGTGTACCGCATAGATGTATCCCTCCTGTTCCAGAATGGCCAGTGCCTTGCGGACGGTCTGGCGGCTCACCTGATAAGCGGCGGCCAGCTGGTTCTCCGAGGGAACACGGTCACCGCTGCGCAGTTCTCCCAGTCGGATCTGTTCCTGTAAATCATGATGCATTTTATAGTATTTCAGCTGTTTTTCTTCCATACGTATCCGTCCGCCCCGCTCCTTCTCTATCCGGTTTTGTACAACTCTATTCCGTTTTCCGGGTATCGCTCCCCGGTACATTTCAGTATTTTTCGCCTTCCAGCAGGATCAGCCGCCGGATTTCTTCCGCTCCGCTGACACGTTCCCCTTCTATGGTATCATTATGGATCACATAATCACAGATCTTGCGATTACGCTTCTCCGCATCGATAGACAGGATCCGAAGTGTCTTTTCCTCGGTGTCATAGTCGGAATCAATGATATCGGCGATCAGCTTTTCTTTATCTCTCGCCACATAGATAATATGGGTGGGAAAGGAACGCTTCATGGCAATGGCACCGCACATATCCACGGGGATCACCGCAAACTTTCCCTGATCCAGCAAGGTCTGAATGTCTTCCTTTCTGGTGCCGTACCGTACCCCGGCATAAGCCGTTTTTTCAAAAAAGTTCATCCGGTCGAAGGCTTCCTCCGGGACGTACTTGTGGCCGTAGCGCCCCGGTTCCGTGCAGTAGTTCACCGGGCGGACAAAAATCTCCCCACTCTCTGTCCTTTCGCTTGTGCCTGTCCCGCGGCTACCGCACAAAGCTTCCGTAATCTCCCGTTTGCCGGAGCCGGACGGCCCCACCAGGGCCAGCACCGCCGGAGCAGTGATCTTCTCTGTCTTAGAAGTGGATGCTTTCATGATCTGCTTCACCAGAGAGACAAATTCCGCCATGGTATTTACGGACAACAGCCCCGTCATTTTGGCATTCCAGGGCTTCCGCATCAGCACCGGATACTCCGCCTTGCTCTCCAGAATATTGTGGATGGCATCATCCAGCACAATATCAAAATGGACACGATCCTTGGCACTTCCCAGAATAATATTTTCCGGTGGAAGCTCCGGGAACTGGGTCATGATCTGTTCTGCCCGCACTCCCATAAAATGTGGTGACACCGCAGTAATGAAAAAAACATCCGCGATCTGCATCAGTCTGCGGATCCCTCGTTTCGTCTCCTCGGTCGGGATCTGCCTCCGGTACAGTTCCGGATCGTTATAGAATTCTTTGATCACCGAAGTCCGCCCTTCGTTGGCCCAGGAAGTGATTTCCTCCATGCGATAAGGTTCCTTCGGATGATATTTTTCATTTGCCATACGGATGGCGATACTGTTAAACGGGGCGGTAACATCGTCCCAATCAATACCGATGCTGGGTCTGAGCATGCTGTAGTCCTCACTCTTTCTATGTTCAATGCGATCTATCACACCATGTGATTTTAGTGCATTATGCTTTTTGCACATTGTGCATTCCCGTTTCCGGAATACTTCTGCTATTTAGCATAGCATAAACGAATACGCAGTACAATCCATACCGCAGCCGCTCTCTCTGGCTCTTCTACCGTTCCAATCGGCATTGTTTATTTTGCCGTACTCTTTTTCCTTGGATATATCATGTTTTTGGGGCTTATCATCCATTTATCATATTTTTTGTTGTAATAATGCACAATCGCTTTTTTCTCTATATTGCCCAATTGTCAGCACTTTTGAACTGTGCTAGTATACATGTACAGGAGGAGAATTCATGACCAACCGGGAATTATTAGAGACGATAGTAATTAAATTAGAAAGTATAGACCAACGACTGGGCAGGGTGGAGCAACGACTTGATAAGGTCGAACAGCGACTCGACAGGGTGGAGCAGCGACTTGATTCACTGGAGCAAAGATTCGATTCTTTGGAACAACGTGTTTCCAATCTGGAATCCGGTCAGATTGCCATGGAACAGCGCCTTACCAATCTGGAATCCGGTCAGATTGCCATGGAACAGCGCCTTACCAATCTGGAATCCGGTCAGATTGCCATGGAACAGCGCCTTGCCAATCTGGAATCCGGTCAGCTCTCTATGGCGAATCGCCTTACCAATATGGAGTTGACTCTTGAGAATGAAGTCAGTCGTAATATCTGTACAATTGCAGAAGCTCATTTAGATTTATCCAGAAAATTCGACCGGGCCTTAAAAGTAAAAGAAGATGATGAACTGGTTCGCGTCCGGCTTAATGTATTGGAAAATGATGTCCGAAAAATAAAGCAGCGGCTGGAAATTGCATAGTTTATTCTTATCAGTACCTTATCTTAATGGATAAGGTATTTTTTTGCCCTTCTTTTTGTTGACTTATCAACATCCTTGTGTTACACTTCATAAAGTTGTTGCAGTGTCAACATTTTACAGGAGGAACCTTCATGCAGGATCGTTTTGAAAGATTTGTGGTATCTATCACAGAATTGCACCGTTATCTGCAAAAATTAAAAGAACTGGAAATGGGACAGATGGACTTAAAAGCCGGTTATACCATGTGTCTGTATTATCTGGGAAAGCACCCGGAAGGGCTGACCGCCACGCAGCTGACGGAGCTGTGTAAGGAAGACAAGGCCGCCATCTCCCGTACCTTAAGCCAGTTGAGTTCCAAGGGGCTGGTGTCCTGCGAGCTGCCGGAACATAAACGTTCCTACCGCACACTGTATTATCTGACAGAAGAAGGCAATACTGTAGTCAAAAAGATCAGTTCCCGGATCTATTCCGCACTGGCTCACGGCGGTGATGGCATGACGGAAGAACAACGGTTGAATCTCTATGACTCTCTGGAACGGATCTCCCATAATCTGGAGCAGTATCTTACAGAGTTTTCTGTCAAGCATCCCACAGAGAAATGATCCATCCGCAACTCACCCTGACCGGCTTTCCAACAGAATTAACAGCAAGGTGACATGAACGATGTCGTATGTCCATCCCGATGGATGCCCCGGCGCATTTCCGCCCGAAAGAATATTCATCATAACTATATATAGAAAGTACAGGAAACAATTATGGAAAAAATACGTTTTATCACGGACTCCGCATCCGATATGAACAATTCAAGAGAGGACGTCACGATTCTCCCCCTGCATATCCGCTTCGGTGAGGAGGAATATGCTGACGGTGTCACCATCAGTCATAAGGAATTCTATGAGAAACTGATCGAATGTGATACTCTGCCCACCACCAGTCTGGTATCTCCCGCAGTCTTCGAAGAAGCCTACGAAAAAGCTGTATCGGCCGGAGAAACTGTCATTGTGGTTACTATTTCCAGCAAGCTGTCCGGCACCTGCCAGAGTGCCCGGATCGCTGCCGAGGATTATGAAGGCAAAGTCTTCGTCGTAGACAGTCTGAATGCCACCATTGGGGAACAGATTCTGGTAGAATACGGTCTGCAGCTGAAAAAGCAGGGAATGACCGCGGAAGAGATCGTAAGCGTTCTACAAGAGCAAAAGCATAAGATCCACACCATGGGACTCTTAGACACTCTGGAATACTTGAAAAAAGGGGGCCGTATCTCCCCCACTGTGGCATTCATCGGAGGTGCTCTGGCCATCAAGCCCGTGGTAGCAGTCGTAGACGGTGAGATCATTATGCTGGGAAAAGCCCGTGGTTCCAAAAACGGCAGTAACTTCCTCATCCGTGAAATTGAAAAAGCGGACGGTGTGGACTTCTCCAAGCCCTTCTGTCTGGGCTATACCGGTCTGAGTGACGAACTTTTACAGAAATACATTCACGACAGTGAGCATCTCTGGAAAGATTATGCCAAGGAGCTTCCCGTCAGCACTCTGGGTGCCACCATCGGAACCCATGTGGGCCCGGGTGCTGTTGCCGTTGCATTCTTCGAACATTAAATCTATTACAATTTTTCCCATTTGCTCAAAATAGGACTAATTTCCCACAGCTGCCCCACTGACAAATTTCTCCTCTTATGGTATATTGTAAAATCATTTTATATTGTTTGTTCATTTTCTACATTACCAGAGAGGAGAATTTTTATGGGGTTGAACCTGTTACTATCCACAAATCATATCGTCATCCACAGTTACTCTCCCGTGGCAGATTTTCTGTTGGTGGTTATGTGTCTTCTGGCATTGTTACTGATCCGACAGACTTTCATTAAACAGAGCCGGACCTTTCGGATCTTCAAGTCCTGTTTTGCCTTGCTTTTCATTGCCGCAGTTTCCAATATTGCCTTTTATTATGCCGACCTTTTTTCCAGACAGAACACCCTTCTCTGGATCCTCCGGGCCGTCTACCATATCAGTCTTCTGTCCCTGTTCTGTCTCTATATTGCTTACCTGAAAATACTGATCGTCTTCCCGAAAAATATCGGCAGGAAATATACCTTTCTGTCCTTCGCCATCCTTGTGGTGACCGGAGTTGCCGATCTGGCATCTCCTCTGACCGGCTGGGGATTTCATCAGGATCATTACGGAATCTGGTATGAAAATATCCTGTCCACTCCTTTTATGGTCGGATATCTTCTGTATCTGGCGGTGATCCTCTTTCTGTTGGTTTGCTACCGCCGCAGACTTCCTACCGCACTGTTCCATATGCTGATATTTACTGAGACGGTCTGTGGATTGATTGTAGTCATGGAAGCTGCCATGAATACGACTTCTTTCCTGGCCACAACCTATTTTCTGCCGCTTCTGGTGGTATTGTACATGCTCCATGCCAACGCCTACGACCCGAAGACCGGTGCCCTGGGTTCCACATCCTTGGATGAATATCTGCGCCAGCAGCGACAGACCGCTCAGGATACCTACTACCTGTGCCTGCGCTTTGACATGGATTTCGAATACGTCATGACAGAGGAAATGGGAAAGCTGTTCTACAGCTTCTGGACGGATTATTTTCGAAAGGGTATGTTGTTCAATCCTTCCACCAGCTTCTTCGTACTGGCAGTGGACAGCCACAATGTCCCGGATGCCACAGAAAGGGCAGTATCCCTGATTAAAAAGGTGTTCCAGAAATATTATGAAGAATATAAGCTTCCCTACAAGCTGGTACTCTTCGACCATCTGGACTTTTGTGAGAATCTGGAACAGTTCTACGAAGTATTCAATTACTTTTCCGAAAAAGTAGCGCAGAATTCCTATCGTGTCTTCGGGGAAGAAGATTACCAGACTTATAAAGAAATGCATTATATCAAGTCCCAGTTGAAGGATATTGCGGAACACGGCTCCTTAGATGACGAACGCGTTCTGGTCTATTGTCAGCCGGTACGGAATGTCCACACGGGTACTTACGATACCGCAGAATCCCTGATGCGTTTGCGTCTGCCACAGACAGGACTGGTATTCCCGGATCGTTTTATTCCTCTGGCAGAAAAATACGGCTACATCCACCGCCTCAGCATGATCATTCTGAATAAGACCTGTAGACAGATCAAGCAGATGCAAGATGAGGGCTATCAGATCTCCCGTGTATCCGTAAATCTTTCTGTGGAAGAGCTGGGCGAAAAGGACTTCATGGAAGAATTCAAATCCATCGTACGAGCCGCCGGAATCGACTTCCACACCATTGCCGTTGAGTTTACGGAGTCCCAGAACGATACGGAATACGAACTGGTACAGGAATGCGTCAGTGAGTTCAAACAGTTGGGGGTATGTACTTATCTGGATGATTTTGGAACCGGTTATTCCAATTTCGACCGGATCTTAAGCCTGAAACTGGATGTGGTCAAATTCGACAGAAGCCTTTTACTGATGGCGGATCAGGATGCCAATTCCCGCTTCATGCTGGATTACTTCTCTACCGCCTTTGAGCGTCTGGGTTACAAGGTACTGTACGAAGGTGTAGAGACCGATGCCCAGGAAGAACTGTGTATCATCAGTCATGCAGATTATTTACAGGGCTATAAGTTCTCCAAGCCGATTCCCATTGAAGAATTGCCCCGGTTCCTTACGCGGGGCTGATATTGCGATTGCCGCATCCATTATTATTCCGGACACCGCTTCTGCGGTCCCCGCATACACAATAAAAATCCCGAAGGCCTTTCACAGTCTCCGGGATTTCTCTTTGCTTAACTTTATTTATCTTTTGTATCTTGCGCTTATATTAAGCAGCCTTCTTAGCCTTCTTCTCTTTCATCTGCTTAGCGAAGGTCTGTGCGCCTTCCACTACCAGGAAGATTGCCAGCACTGCCATTGCAGTTGCGAAGAACAGCTGGAACCAGTCACCCCATGCAGCGGTGCCGGCGCCGATAGCCTTACACTTGTTGATTACAGTGATCACCAGGCTGGTCAGGGTTGCAGCAAGCATGAATACCATAGGGAAGTAGAACATCTTGTTGTTCTTACCAACTTCACCCAGCCATGCAGCTACTGCCATCAGTGCGATACCTGCCAGCAACTGGTTGGCTGCACCGAACAGACCCCAGATCTGGCTCAGAGACAGACCACCCAGGATACAACCGATCAGTACCATAGAAACAGTACCGAACAGAGGATGAGCCAGCACTTTACGTGCGCCCTTGGCATCCTTGTAGGTAGCCTCGCCTTCCTTCAGGAACAGCTCGGAGAACATGAAACGGCTCAGACGGGTACCGGTATCCAGACTGGTCAGCGCGAATACGGATACAGACAGAGTTAATAGTGCGTAAATGGTGCCATATGCCTTGGAAGTCTCGGTACCGAACATGGATGCGATACCTGCAGCGAATGCAGCTGCGGGAGATCCGAACTCACCGTTTAAGTACTTCTGATATACTGCACCGACTGCTACCAGAGCGATGATACCCAGAGCAGACTCGATCAGCATGGAGCCGTAACCGATTGCCTTGGCATCCTTCTCGTTCGCTAACTGCTTGGAAGAAGTACCGGTAGCGATCAGGCTGTGGAAACCGGAACATGCACCACATGCTACAGTGATGAACAGCATAGGGAACAGGGTCTGTCCTGCCTTGGGCTCCCAGCTAGTGAAAGCTGGAATATCGAAAGCAACAGTACCGGTGAAAGCACCTGCAACCACACCGATGAATGCCAGACCGATCATAGCGTACAGCAGGAAGCTGGACAGATAGTCACGGGGCTGTAACAGGATCCATACGGGAACCAGGGAAGCTACAGCGATGTACACACCTACGAATACGATCCATGCGATACGGTTCATTGCAAAACCAACGTTCAAGCCAAGAACAGTGATCAGTACGATACCGATGATGCCACCGATGGTAGCGGGCAGAGTCTTGACACCCATTCTGTTGGTCACATAACCATAAATAACAGCCAGAACGATAAATAACAAAGAGATCATAGCGGTAGACTGGTTACCGGTAGGATTGGTCACAAAACCGAAAGCGGTCTTGCCGGCTTCGTCTGCCACAGTCAGGAAAGTACCTGCCACGATGTTAACGAAGGAAGCGATTACCAGAATCAATACCAGAAGTGCGAAGATGATGAAAAGCTTCTTTGCTCTGGATCCCATGGAATCCTCGATGATCTCACCTACAGATTTACCGTCATGTCTGATAGATGCGAATAAAGATCCGAAGTCCTGCAGACCGCCGAAGAAAATACCACCGATAATACACCACAGGAATACGGGAACCCATCCGAAGATGGAAGCCTGGATCGGTCCGTTGATCGGGCCTGCTCCGGCGATAGAGGAAAAATGATGTCCCATAAGTACGGCGGGCTTTGCTGCAACATAGTCTACACCATCCTCCTTCTCAATAGCAGGAGTCTTCTTGGTAGGATCAATGCCCCACTGTTTTGCCAGCCAGGAGCCATAGAACACATAGCCGGTAAACAATAATACGATAGCGGCCAAAACAATTAATAATGCTGTCATTTGTGTTTCTCCTTTTCTTATACACAGATTTCATTTTTCGCAAATACACGAATTGCTCCGCTAAAATCCGCTCTCGCAATTCTAAAACTGTTCGGAATCCGTTAATTTACTGCTTCCTCACAGTTTTTGGGTCCATAAATTCAAATATCTTACCATGCAAGCATGCACGATATTTGGAATTTCTGTCCCTTGTATTTACTGTATTGCCTTTTTCACGAGCTTCTTCAGAATCTGTCCGTGGCGGTTGTGGACGATCCGACCCGAAGATAACTCGGCGACAATCAAACGGTAATTACTCCAGCCATGAAATCCCCAGAGGTAACTCTGATAATGCTTGCACTTTTTCACCTGTGTAAGCGCATCCTCCTCTGCATGACCGGTCAGAATGATCAGGACAACATCGCTGTTCCGATGATTGGATGAGGGCTGCACGTTGGCAGTTCCCCGTTCCCAGGCGATGGAGTCCAGTTCCAGAAGGCGATCCTTTGATAAAGATTCCTCTGTGGCAAAATACACAGTCTCGTTGGTGTCAATATCTGCCACCTTAGCTTTCTTGATCAGAAAGTACTGCTCATTATGGGATCCGAAGATTGCTTCGGCTGCGAATGGCGGTTCTACAGCCTCTGTTTTGATATTGTAGTAGGTCTGATAAGATCGCAGGACGCGTTCCAGCGCTTCCCCGGGAGTAAGTGTCTTTTGTAATTCCATTCTGCTTTCCTTTTAAGCATGCGTAATCGATTACATTTACGTTCATGCTATCGATAGCTTTAGCACGTCGAAGTGTCAAATGCAACGGATTTTTTAGCATTTCTTTACACTTTTTTATAAATACATACTTTATCGTTATATGTTAGTCCTCTGACAGCTTTTTTCCAAGGTGCAAATTTAACCTATATACCATTACAAATTTAATCTCTTTATCTGGATAAACTTATTGACTTTTGTTGGGTAACCGGAAATCATTCTAAAAAAAAGCAGCCGATTTTCATCAGCTGCCGATTTTTAGGAATGATTCTTCTCTTCCTTGATCTCCCAATGGATCAGGAAAGTCAGTGCCGCACGAAGTCCGATGATACCGGCTACGGTAACGATCTCCTTCCAGTCTCTGACAATAACGGTCTTAAGGATCTCACTGCACAACTTGAATTCCAGCCCTACAGCAAGCCCCTGCGCCAGGGTGATCTTCATATCCGGCACCCGACGCACATAATTATAAAACCCTTTCAGACCGGAGAGAATAATAACGATCACTCCGACAAATTCAAAGAACAGTATTGCCACCTGGACAATATTGTTCATCACATTTTCCAGGAATTCAATGATAAGCTCTATGTGGAACATGCACAGCCCCCCGCTTTTCTTACACTTCTTTTTTCATTGTAGCGTATCCAAAAAGGGCGTGCAAGATGTATCTTTATCTTTTTATCAGCTATTTTTCTTCTGTTTTCAATAATTCCTGCATAGTATGCCAGCCAAGCACCGCGCATTTTACCCTGGCAGGCATGTGGGCGATATCCTGCAATACGGAGGCTTCCTCCAGTTCTTCCCTCTCTTCCTCGGTAATACTTCCCTTGATCATCTTGAGGAACAGGTCTGCCAGATGCAACGCTTCCTCCTTGCTTCTGCCAATGACCAGCTCCAGCATCATGTCCGCGGAAGCCTGGGATATGGCACAGCCGTCGCCTTCGAAGGCACCGTCAACTACCACACCATCCTCCACTTTCAGCTCCAGAAAAATGTCATCACCACAGCTGGGATTAACGCCCTCCAACACCAGATTCGCATCCTCCAGCTTGTGCTTGTGATACGGATGCAGATTGTGCTCCGTCAGGATTTCATTATAAAATGTCTTATTCTCCATAGCCCATCTGTCTCCTTATCTTTGCAAGGCTTTCTAAAAATGCCTGAATCTCTTCTTCCGTATTGTAGACACCCAGGCTTACTCTGGTGGTGGACAATACTTTCAAATGTTGCAATAACGGCTGGGCACAATGATGTCCCGCCCGGACCGCGATATGATCCGCATCCAAAATAGAAGCCACATCATGGGGATGCACACCGTCCAGTTTGAAGGTCACAATGCCGTGATGGTCTTCAGCTTTCTGTGAGCCCAGAATGTGTACTGCGGGAATCTCTTTCATGCCATCCATCAGCATGGCTGTCAGCTTCGCTTCTCTCTCTTCGATAAAGTCAAAACCGATCTTCTGCACATACCGGATTGCCTCTGCCAGTGCATAGGCTCCGGCACCGTTTACCGTTCCTGCTTCGAACTTATGTGGCACTTCCGCCCACACGGCTCCAGTACGGCTGACGGAATCGATCATTTCCCCGCCGCACAGGAAAGGAGGCAGTTCTCTCTTCGCATATAACGCACCAATTCCCATGGGAGCATACATCTTGTGTCCGGAAAATGCCAAAAAATCCACATCCAGATCCTGTACATCCACTGCCATATGGGGAACGCTCTGGGCTCCGTCCGCTACAAAATAAGCACCGGACTCATGGGCGATCTGTGCAAAATGTTTGATGTCATTTTTGCAGCCCAGTACATTGGATACCTGGGTCATGGCCACAACCTTCGTCCGATCACTCAGAGCCGCGCGGAATGCTTCTTCGGTATATTTTCCATCCTCGGTACACTCCAGATATTTTACCACAGCTCCTGTTCTAGCTGCTGCCTGCTGCCAGGGCAGGAGATTGCTGTGGTGCTCCATGATGCTCACCAGGATTTCATCCCCAGGCTTCAGCACCAGGGAACTCAGACTGTAGGCCACCAGATTCAAGCCTTCCGTGGCATTGCGGACGAAAACGATCTCCGCCGCCTCTCTTGCATTTAAGAACTCCCGGACCATCTCTCTGGCTTCTTCGTATTTTTCGGTTGCCGCCTCTCCCAGCTCGTATAATCCGCGCAGGGGATTGGCATTGTATTTTTCATAAAATGTTCTCTCTGCCTCCAGAACACAGGACGGCTTCTGGGAAGTCGCCGCCGTGTCCAGATAAATCACATCGTTACTCATAAGCAGAGGAAAATCCTTACGGATCTCGCTGATTGAAGTCGTCATACTTCCTCCTGTTATCTTACTCTTCCGCTTCCTCTTCTTCCCCGGCTCTGCCAAGGAACTCCTGTACCTTAGCCCGTGTAGCTGCATCAGGAATCTTGCGGCAGACCGCATCCACCTTGGCCATAGCCATCATCTCATAGATCTGCTCTCTGTTCATGCCGCGGCTCTCCAGGTAGAACAGCAGCTCATCGTCCAGTTTGCCAATGGTGGCGCCGTGATTACCTTCCACATCTTCCTCCGCACAGAGGATCAGGGGAATGGTCTGGTTCACCACATCGTTGGATAATAACAGTACATTCTCTTTTTCATTGCCTACTGCGCCTTTAGCCCCCCATTTGAAATCAATGGTGCCACGATACAGCTTGAAAGCATGATCCCGCAGAACGCCGCCGGCCTGCATATTGCTCTGGGTCTTTTTGCCTTCATGCACAGCTACATAGTTCATATCCAGTCTTCCGTCACCGCCCACGATATAAGCGGTGTCGGCATTCAGGCTGCTCTCTCTGCCCTGTAAGGTAGTCTTGCATCCAAGGTAAGTATTCTTTCCGCCGAGGATCAGCTGGATCACTTCCAGGGAAGCCTTCTCTTCACACAGGGCTCCGATATCATTCATAAAGGTAAATCCATTGCCCAGTCTCTGAATCTGGATCAGGCGGATCTTCGCTCCCTCTTCCAGATGCAGTCTGGTGGATACTGCCGCCTGCCCTGCTGCCTCCCTGTCGGAAGCAAAATCCTGGATCACAGTGATTTCACTGTTTTTCCGGGCTCTCACTGCTACGGCACCGGCCTGTAAACTATTTTGTACGTAGGTATAATCCAACAGCAACGGCTGTGCTTCTGTGGTTTCCTCAGACACCTCATAATGTTGTGCCTTCACTCCCGCTGCTGTCAGAAGACCGTCCATGTCCTCTCCCATGCCGGATGGGATGCCTGCAAAATCCGCATTCCAGGGCTGGGATCCCTCATTTTCTGCTGTTGTTATTTTTTCCGGCAGGCTTACCTTTACCCCTCCTGCCGTAGGTACTTCTATCTTTTCCAACTGCGTCTCGTTCATGCGAAGCCAGTTCCAGGTCTTCGCCGGCAGTCTGTTAATGGTCATATTATATTCTTTTTCCATACTGATCTCCATTCCTCCTGCCACATTAACCGATGCTGCCCTTCATCTCCAGACGGATCAGATTGTTCATCTCCACCGCGTATTCCAACGGCAGCTCCTTCGATACATTGTCTGCGAATCCGCTGACGATCATGGCTCTGGCATCCTCTTCTGAGATACCGCGGGACATCAGATAGAACACTGCTTCATCGCTGATCCGGCCGATCTTCGCCTCGTGTCCGATATCGGCATCCTGGGTACGGATATCCATGGCCGGGATGGTATCGGAGCGGGACTTGTCGTCCAGCATCAGGGACTGGCAGGATACGGCGGATTTACTCTTTGCCGCACTGTTCTTCACCACTACGGAGCTTCGGAAGGTACTGATCCCGCCATCCTTGGAGATAGACTTCGTGTTGATATAAGAAGTGGTCTCCGGTGCATTGTGGACCACTTTGGTACCGGTATCCAGATTCTGTCCGGCTCCCGCAAAGGTGATGCCGGTGAATTCCGCTCTGGCCCCCTTACCGTTCAGCACGCTCATGGGGTACAGATAGGATACGTGGGATCCGAAGGAACCGGATACCCATTCTATGGTACCGCCTTCTTCCACCAACGCCCGCTTGGTATTCAGATTGTACATATTCTTGGACCAGTTCTCGATGGTGGAGTAACGCAGTTTTGCATTTTTCCCCACGAACAGCTCCACACAGCCGGCATGGAGGTTCGCCACGTTGTACTTCGGGGCGGAACAGCCTTCGATAAAATGCAGGTATGCACCCTCGTCCACAATGATCAGGGTATGCTCGAACTGTCCGGCTCCCGGTGCGTTCAGTCGAAAATAAGACTGCAGGGGAATCGTCACAGACACTCCGGGGGGAACATATACGAAGGAGCCGCCGGACCACACAGCACCGTGCAGCGCTGCGAATTTGTGATCTCTGGGGGTCACCAGCTTCATAAAATGCTTCCTCACCATATCCGCATATTCCCCATTCAGGGCACTCTCCATATCGGTATAGACTACGCCCTGGGCTGCCACTTCTTCCCTGACATTGTGATATACCAGCTCGGAATCGTACTGGGCGCCCACACCGGCGAGGGACTTCCGCTCCGCCTGTGGGATCCCCAATTTTTCGAAGGTATCCTTGATGTCCTCCGGCACTTCGGACCATTTGGCGCTCATATGGGTATTAGGTTTTACATAGGTTACGATGTCTTCCATGTTCAGACCCTCAATAGAGGGACCCCAGTCGGGAACTTCCATCTCATTATAGATCTGCAGAGACTGTAATCTGAAATTTGCCATCCATGCGGGATCCTTCTTTTTCTCGGAAATCTCCGCCACAATATCGGGAGTCAGTCCCTTTTTAATACGATAGACGTCCTTCTCCTCATTACGGATATCATAAATGCTTCTGTTGACGTCTTCCACGTATGTCTTTTCACGTTCACTCATTCAGATCGTCAACCTCCTTATGCTTCCAGAAAACGCTCGAAACCATGCTCGTTGATCTCGTCTACGAGAGAAGCATCGCCGGATGCCACGATCTTGCCGTTTACCAGAACATGGGTCTTGTCCACATGCAGAGACTCTAAGATTCTGGTGCTGTGGGTGATGATCAGCAGAGCACCCTTTTTGTCCTTCTGGTACTCTTCCACGCCCTTGGATACGGTACGCACTGCATCCACGTCCAGGCCGGAATCCGTCTCATCCAGAATGGCCAGTGAAGGCTTCAACATAAGTAACTGCAGAATCTCTGCCTTTTTCTTCTCGCCGCCGGAAAATCCGACATTCAGGTCACGGTCACCGTAGGAAGGATCCATCTGTAAGACTTCCATAGCTTTCTCCAGTTCCTTTTTAAATGTCCACAGCTTGATGCGGGAACCACTTCTCTGTTCCACGGCATTACGGATGAAATTCCGAAGCGATACTCCGGGTACCTCCAGGGGATTCTGGAAGGATAGGAAAATACCGTCCTTCGCTCTCTGGTCTGCAGTTTCCTCTAATAATTCCTTCCCTTTGAACAGGATCTCACCACCGGTCACCTCATAACGGGGACTTCCCATGATGGTGTAGCCCAATGTGGACTTGCCGGCACCGTTGGGTCCCATGAGGACGTGGGTCTCTCCGGGACGAACCTCTAAATCTATTCCATGAAGGATGGGCTTGTCCTCTACACTTACGGACAAGTTACGCACCTGTAATAATTGTTCTGACATATACTTCCTCCTATCTCTATCGTTCAACTAGGAATTACTATATCATTATATACACGCATCTGCAAATATGCAACATATAATTCCTACAAAAGTACCGTACATTCTCGGCAAATTGTATTACACTTTGTGGTTAGTCCAAACTTACTATAGAGCAAAATGCAGGCCACTGCAAGGGGAACTCATCCTTCCCCTTACAATGGCCTATGTTTTTTTCTTTATACTTCTTCTTTGTCCAGAAGATTCTTCATGCTCTTGGTGCTGATCCACAGAGTAGATGTATTATGCAGAAGAGCGGACGTAGTGGGAGGAATGATTCCTGCTACACCTAAAATGATCAGTCCGGTGTTGATACCTACGATCATGCGGTAATTTTTATGGATCCGCGCCATCAGGGAGTTGCTCAATTCCTTCAGGGTAGCTACTTCATACAGATTGTCCGCACCGATGGTGACATCGGCGATCTCTCTGGCGATCTGTGCGCCCTCGCTGATGGCAATACCAACATCTGCCGCAGACAATGCCGGGGAATCGTTGATGCCGTCACCGATCATAATGACTTTATGACCTGCCTGCTTCTCCTGCTCCACGAACCTTGCTTTGTCCTCCGGCAACACCTCGGAATAATACTCATCCACGCCGACGGTACCCGCAATTGCCCCGGCGATACGGTCGCTGTCTCCTGTCATCATGACTACCTTGTGGATTCCGAGACTCTTCAGCTGTCGGATGACCTCCGGAGCCTCTTCTCTGAGAGGATCCTCGATGCAGATCACTGCAGCCAGCTTGCCGTCAATTGCCATATACAGGCGGGAGTATTCCTCAGGCAGCTGGTCGAACAGCTCCTGTCTGCCCTCCGGAATCTGTGCCTGCTCATCCTCAAATACGAAATGGTAGCTGCCGATGATGATCTTCTTGCCTTCCAGAGTGGAAGAGATTCCATGCGCTACAATATATTCCACTTTGGTATGCAGTTCTTCATGTACCAGCTCCTTGCGGGCTGCTTCCCGCACCACTGCCTTTGCCATGGAATGCGGGAAATGCTCCTCCAGGCAGGCGGCGATCCGAAGCAGTTCCTCTGCTGGCTGTCCGTTAAAGGATACCACATCCGCCACGGTAGGCTGTGCCTTGGTCAGAGTACCGGTCTTGTCAAATACGATGGTCGTGGCATCTGCCATAGCCTCTAAGTATTTGCCGCCCTTCACCGTGATCTCATAGGTGCTTGCCTCACGGATCGCAGACAATACTGCTAACGGCATAGACAACTTCAATGCGCAGGAGAAATCCACCATCAGCACGGATAATGCCTTGGTCACATTCCGTGTGAACAGCCATACCAGACCGGTGCCTAAGAAAGTATAGGGTACCAGCTTATCTGCCAGGTGCTCTGCCTTACCCTCCAGAGAGGATTTCAGCTTCTCGGATTCCTCTATCATGGTCATGATCTTCTCATATTTGCTGGAGCCGCCGTTTTCTTTCACACAGATAGTCAGCTCACCTTCTTCTACCACAGTTCCGGCATAGACAGTTCCACCGGGAATTTTTCTCACCGGAACGGATTCTCCGGTCAGAGATGCCTGATTCACCATACCTTCTCCATCCGTCACTGTACCGTCGAAAGGAATCACATTGCCCATGTGGATCCTTACCAGATCACCCGACTTAATGGATGTGGACGGCACCAGGATCTCCTGTCCGTTGCTCACAACCCATACCTTGTCAATGTTTAAGGACATGCTCCTCGCCAGATCACCGACAGACTTTTTGTGCGTCCACTCTTCCAGGATCTCGCCAATGCCGAGCAGGAACATTACGGAACCTGCTGTGTTGTAATCACCACGCAGCACAGATACACCGATAGCAGTGGCATCCAGTACCGGTACTTCGATCTTGCCCTTCGCCAGAGTCTTCACGCCGTGCCAGAGATATTTGAAAGACTTCACTGTGGTGATCACGGAACGGATGTCCATGGGCAGAAACAGCCTGATCCCATAATGCATTACCACTTTATTGATCAGCTGATCCTTATATTCCCGGTTCATCTCTCTGCCGGAATTAGCAAGATAGTTCTCCGGCACTTCTGTACCCTGATATGTAAAATTCTCCAGTGTCTTCAGTGCCTCCTCCCTGGAACCGGTATAGACTACCGTGACATCCAGGGTGCGCTCCTGAATTTTGGCACTGACAATATTACTCTGTCCATCCAGATAGTATTGCAGTGTATCTGCCTGTGCAAAGCTCATACGGCTCTGCAGAATGTGAACCCTGAGTCTCCCCTTTATCTCATGTTTGATCACAAATCTCATAATTTATGCCTGCTTTCATGAAAACACCTGCGATGCCGAAGCATGCAGGTGTCATTTATTCTGTGTTGTAAGATTCGATGGATTATTCAGCGTCTGCTGCAGTCTCTGCTGCTTCTGCCTCAACCTCGCCGTCAAACTCCTGAGCTGCCTTTGCTGCTCTGTCCTCGTTGATCTGCTGAGCTTCTGCGTAGATATCCTCTGCGTTCTCCTGGATGGTGGTCGCAGTCTTCATGACACACTCTTTTGCGCGCAGAACTGCTGCGGTGCAGTTGGTGTACAGCTTCTTCGCATCCTTGCTGGACAGTACTTTGATGCCTGCGGTTCCGAACAGAACGCCTGCTGCGAAAATACCGGTTTTTGCTTTATCAATCTTTTTTAAACATTTCAACATAATTCATTTCCTCCTGTGCGAATTCTTTGGTTTATTCTATTTATGAATGAATATTATAAACACCTATTTTTCCTATTTCCAGCTTTTTTCGTTTAATGAAAAATTTTATCATTTATCAAAAACACAAAAGGCCAGTGGATCAAAATCCACTGACCTTCTTGTATTCCTGTAATTTTTCTTTTGCTGCCGGGGTCAGATTCTTAGGCACCTGAATCTGGATCACGACATACTGATCGCCGTGGGCATTTTTATCCTTCATGGATACCACGCCCTTGCCTTTCAGACGGATCTTACTTCCGGACTGCGTACCTTCCTTCACTTTGCACATGACATCACCGTACAACGTGGGTACACGGATCTCGCCGCCCAGGGCTGCGGTAGTATAGGGGATATTGACCGTGGTATACAGATCCTGTCCTCTACGCTCCCAGCCCGGCTTCTCCTGTACCGTCACCTTCAGATACAGGTCACCGCTCTCACCGCCGGAGTAACCTTCACCACCCTTACCTTTCAGGCGGATACTTTTACCGGTGTCGATACCTGCCGGAATATGCACCTGCACGGATTCGGACTTGCCGGTAGCCGGATCTCTTAAGGTAAAGGTCTTATCGCAGCCATGCATTGCTTCGTCAAAGCTGATGGTGATGCCGGATTCCACATCCTGACCTTTACTGCGGTAGTTCGCCCGGCTGCCCCGTCCGGAGCCTTTCTGTCCCTTGAAATACTGACCGAACAGATTGTCGAAAATATCCTCATCCCCGCCGAAGCCGCCAAAATCACCGGTACCGAAACCGCTTCCTCCGGTGCTGTAATGGAACGTGCCGTTGCCAAAGCCGCCGAATCCATCGGTGCCGAAGCCGCCTCCGTTCTTAAACTGCTCCTGATACTGTCTGGCTGCCTCCTCATTAAATCCCTCCTGGAAAGCAGCAAAACCGTAAGTATCATATAGTTTCTTCTTTTTTTCATCCCCCAGCACATCGTAAGCTTCGTTGACTTCCTTCAGCTTCTCCTCTGCCACAGGGTCTCCTGCATTGGTATCCGGATGGTATTTTTTCGCCAGTTTCCGGTATGCTTTTTTTATCGCTGCGGCGTCCGCTGTCTTGCTGACACCCAGTACTTCATAATAATCTCTTTTTGTTGTCTTCGTCATATTCCCTCCATTCTGCCCAACCGGTGAGCCACACAACCAAGACGTTTTCCATGTAAAAATCAGCCGACACAGTTCCCTGCGCGGCTGACCACTTCACATCTCTTTTCAAACAATTGTCTGCTGTTGCAGTCGCTTGTTCCTCTTACAGAGATTATATTATCACTACTACTTAGCACTCGCAAGTCCCGAGTGCTAAAAAATATATTAAATAATCATAAAATCCATAAACCGGCTATTACAATTTGCCACCCTTAGAACCGCCAAAGCTTGCGGAATTCAGGATATTGGTGTCAAAGGTAAAGGTCAGTCTCTCCTCGGTGCGGGCTCTCTTCAAAGACAGCTGGATCATACGATCCAGAAGCTCTTTGTAAGGAACTCCTACCGGCTCCCAC
>OAVJ01000645.1_pt1 | contig 18879 bp, 17 predicted proteins | sample 1516901 | NCBI WGS metagenome assembly OAVJ01 (sample SAMEA2580073, study PRJEB22360) | human gut metagenome | biome: human gut; feature: human-associated habitat; material: faeces | place: Denmark | collected 2008/2010 | reverse complement strand
TGGGGACACCGGCAGTGCCGATGGAAGCGATCGTCGCGGTGGCAATGACGGTAGCAATGGCAGCCGGGGTCAGAGGAATACCGTAAGCCTGTGCTATGAAAACAACTGCTACGCCCTGCATAATGGAAGTACCGTCCATGTTAATGGTGGCACCCAGAGGAATCGTAAAGGACGAAATCTGTTTGGAGACACCGATTTTTTTATACAGAGTGTCGATAGACAGAGGGATCGTCGCATTACTGGTGGAAGTGGAGAAGGCAAAGGTCATAACCGGGAAGAACTTTTTAATGAACTTAAAAGGATTCAAGCGGGTGAACACAAACAGCATGACCTGATATACCACGAAACACTGTACTGCCAGCGCCAGAATGACACTTCCCATATATTTCAGCATAGGCACAAAAGCGTCGAAGCCGATGCCTGCGAAGGTCTTCGCAATCAGGCAGAAGACACCGACAGGGGCAGCTTTCATGACTGCAATCGTCATTTCCATCATAATGTCATTGAACTGACTGAAAAAGTTCGCCACAGTGGAGACCCGGTTGCCCATGGCAGCCAGAAGAATGCCAACAAATAAAGCAAAGAAGATGATTGGCAGCATATCTCCGGCGGACAGAGAGGTAAAAATATTTTTCGGAATAATATTCAACAACGTCTCCGCAAAATCTACCTGGGTGGTTGCGACTTCGGTGGCATCCTCCGGCAACGCAATATTTAAACCGACGCCGGGATTGATCAGACTGGCAATACCCAGTGCCACGCAGATCGCCAAGGCAGTGGTGCACAGATAGAACAGGATCGTTTTCACACCCACAGTTCCCAACGTTTTCGTATCACCGATGGCCATTGCGCCGCAGACCAGGGAGCAGAATACCAGAGGAACCACCAGCATCTGCATCAGGCGGATAAAACCATTTCCCAGTACATAGAGAATACCGTTGATCAGAATCGTATCTCTGAAGTACCCTTCCGGCATATAATAATGGATCAGTACACCACATACCGCACCGGTTAACAGGGCGATAAAGATTTTGGTGGACAGACCGAGTTTTTTCTTTTCTTTTTTGTGTTTTTCCACTATTCCAGTCCTCCGGTTTCTTTCATGTAGGAAGCCAGTGTCTCTCTCCAGCCACTGGGTTCTTCGATGCCGGTGAGACGCAGCATCATATTATCCAGTACGGAATATTTCTCCGGGGTGCCGTCTTTTACTGTGACAGTAAGCCGGTCCTCTTTTCCGGCAAGACGCAGGATCTCTTTCGCAAATTCCAGGCGTGTGCAGGAACCGCCACTGCATACGGCGTGATAGATGCCGTAATGATCGTTGTCGATGAAGAATTTCACCACCCGGGCAAGCTCTGCGGCGGAGGTAGGTACCGCACGGTCGTTATTTAGCAGTTCCATAGTAGATACCTGGGAGTCCGCGGCAGCTTCCAGTACTTCATTCAAAAAGTCTTTGCCGATGCCGTAGATCCAGGAACTGCGGATAATGACATAGCGGGTCATCAGTTGGATGACGAATTTCTCTCCGGCATATTTGGATTTCGCAAACAAGCCCACAGGATTTACATCATCGAACTCATTATAGGGTGTGTCGGATGCGCTGGAAAATACATCATCCGTAGAGATCTGGATGAGTTTTGCCTGAATGCTTTCCGCAGACTGCGCCAGATTCCTTGCACCTACGGCATTGACCTTGTAAGCCATATCCGTCTCCGACTGCGCTGCACCGGCGGAAGGATGATATCCTGCACAGTTGATGACGACATCGGGACGATTCCGGTGCATGAACAGGGAAACTGCATGTTCATCCGTGATATCCAGCTCATCCTTGTCGGTCTCGTATAATTCATATTCCATCATGTCTAACAACCTGATCAACGCCTGCCCCATGTGACCGAGGGAACCGACGATCCATATTTTTTTCATTGTATACCTCCTTTATTTTATATAATGTTGGGTTTTGTAGAAATGATCAAGAAAATATCTGGGAACAGTATAGCATACGATACCGTGCGAAAGAAAGCACAAAAGAGAAGTGAGAATAATTTCCTTGGCATATATAGACTGACGATATATATTGTGTGTAGAAAGCCCATATAGAGAGGAGCGTATACATATGGCAATCGATAGGAATCTGGTACAGGGAAGTATGGCAATGATGATCCTGCGTCTATTGGAGACCAAGGACATGTATGGCTATGAGATGATTGAGGCACTGCGAGAGAGATCTAACAATGTCTTCGAACTAAAGGCCGGGACACTGTATCCTCTGCTGCACTCGCTGGAGAGCCGTGGAGATGTGGTGTCTTACGAGGACAATACTTCCGGCAAGACGAGAAAATACTACCAGCTGACTCCTGCAGGAAAAAAGCATGCGGAAGAAAAGAAGAAGGAATGGCAGGAATACCAGACTGCAGTTTCCGGAGTGTTGAGTCTTCAGAGAGGGTGCTGATTATGGGAAAGGAAGAAAAAAGGGTAGTGCTGGCAGCGCATGAGGAGGCAGAACAACCGGCGGCGGAAGAGAATACGGATTGGCGGAATGCCGGAAGCATCCGGGATTATCTGGATGCCATAGGAGAACAGATCGAGAATCCCCATGCCAGATGCGCAATCCGCAGGGAGATTGGCAATCACATTGAGGAACAGACGGAGGACTACCACCGGGAGGGAATGACACCCCTGGCAGCCGCACAGGAAGCGGTACGCCAGATGGGGGATCCGCTGCAGACCGGCAGGGAATTGAACCGGATCCACAGGCCGAAGTTTCCGACAGTGTTGTTTGGCATCACGGTGATACTGACACTGGTGGGAATTGTCATGCAGGGAATCTTGTTTTCCCATATGGAGACGGTGGGAGCGGAAAATTATCTGCGTAATACGATCCTGTATAACGGAATCGGACTGTTGCTGATTCTCGGACTTCTCTATGGAAACTATATGAAACTGGTACGTTTCAGCTATGGGCTGACGGCGCTTTTTATAGCTGCAGGGCTGGCAGGCAGTATGCTGGGGACACATATGTGGAGTGGCAGTTATCATGACAGATACGAAGCTGTCTATCTGCTGTGGATGTTTCTTCCGGTTCTGTATGCCTTGCTTTTGTATCGCATGCGAACCTTAAGCTGGAAGGTAATCCTGATTCTGGATGCGGTGTATCTGGCAGCGGTGCTGCTGTTATCGCAGGATATTACCTGCTCTGCCGGTATGATGGAAGCTTTCTTGTTATCTATCGTAATTTTGTTCCTTGCCATCAAACGGGGCATTCTGCCGGGAAAAAAGAGATTACTCTATTTGGCGGCGGATGGTTTACCGGATGGGAAAAGGGGAGACCGGTTATATTGCCAGCAATATTCAGCAGGAACAGCATGGCTTTTCATTGTTGGGTGGGGGAAAGATCAGTGAGGCATTACTTTTTACCTCAGATCAAAATAACGGGACATGGTCCCTGTCACAGGAGAGCTGTACAACCTACATTATTCACAGCATTTTCCTGTGGTTTGGTATCATTGTGGGAGTATTGGTGATCGTGGCACTGTTTGCTTTTGCGCTTTATGCACTCCGTGTCGCTCTGCGTCAGAGTAATCGTGCGGCATTGCTGTTGGGCAGTGTGTGCAGTCTGAGCATCATGCTTCGGATCGTCAATGCGGTTCTGGTGAATTTTGGATTTGGCATTTACTACACCATATCCATTCCATTTCTGGCTTATGGGCTGGGGAACTGTCTGGCCAATTCCCTGATGGTGGGAGTGATTTTATGTGTCTTTCGTAACAGCAATGTCATGATGGAAGAGCTGGAAAGAAAAACTGGTATACAAACTGCCGATATAAAAAGAAGAGAAACAAAAACAGAATCGTAAACTTGTATAGGTACAAAGGTGTAATTTAGAATTTCATATTCATAGTGCATAAAAAACCCCCTTCAATAAGAAAGATAGTCCCCTTATCTTTGAAGGGGGCTTTTGCTATACTGTTAACATAAAGTTAAGGGGAACGCAAAAAACAGCTAAAATTAGCCTATTTATTAATGGAAGGGAAGGACGAAGAGAAGGTATGAGTGAAAAAGAAGTCATAGTATCCATGAAGGATATATGCAAAAGCTTCCCGGGAGTAAAAGCACTGGATCATGTACAGTTTGAATTGCGATCCGGAGAAGTCATGGCCCTGTTGGGAGAGAATGGCGCCGGCAAGAGTACGCTGATGAAGATTCTGAGCGGTGTGTATACCAGAGACAGTGGAAGCCTGGAAATCTTTGGCAAGGAGTATGGGGATCTGACACCGAAACAGGCACAGGAAGCCGGAGTTGCTATTATCCATCAGGAACTGAATATGTGTAAGCACCTGTCCGTAGCAGAGAACATGTTCTTAGGCAGGGAGAAGACAAAAGGTATTGTATTGGCAAACGGTGATATGGAAGCGGAAGCCTCCCGGATATTAAATGATCTGAAAATCGATATTGACCCGAAGCAGGTCGTGGGAGAACTGCCGGTATCCAAACAGCAGATGGTCGAAATTGCCAAAGCATTGTCGGTCAATGCGAGAATCCTGATCATGGATGAACCCACATCCGCACTGACAGCAAAGGAAATAGATGATCTGTTCCGCATTATTAAGGATCTGCGATCCAAGGGATGCGGTATTGTATACATATCCCACAGACTGGAAGAGCTTCAGCATATTGTAGACCGTGTGACCATCATGAGAGACGGACAGTATATTACTTCCATGAATTTCAAAGATACCACGATGGACCAGATTATAGCCAATATGGTAGGACGAGAGATCAAGGAACAGTTCCCGAGAGAGTCGTGTAAAAAAGGGGAAAAGATTCTGGAAGTCAAGGGATTAAACGCAGGTCGCATGGTGCGGGATATCAATTTCGCATTGTATGAAGGCGAGATCGTGGGCTTTGCCGGACTGATGGGTGCTGGAAGAACAGAAACGACAAGAGCAATCTTCGGAGTGGATCCAAAGGACAGCGGAGAGATCATTCTGGAAGGGAAAACATTAAAAATTACAAATCCCAATGATGCAATCCGCGCAGGAATCGTACTGGCACCGGAAGACCGGAAAAAGGATGGATTGTGTACCAAACTGAGCATCCGGCACAATATTGCATTACCTAATCTGGATATTCTCTGCAACAAACTGGGAGTAGTCAGCAGCAAGAAGGAAGATCAGATGTGTGACGAGGCAGTAGAAAACCTGAAGATCAAAACACCGAACGTGGACATCAATGCCGGTAACTTATCTGGTGGTAATCAGCAAAAGGTAGTCGTAGGAAAATGGCTGGCACGGAATTCAAAAGTCGTTATCTTCGATGAACCCACCAGAGGAATCGACGTGGCAGCAAAGGTTGAAATCTATAACCTCATGAACGAACTGAAAAAACAGGGAATTGCCGTAATGTTCGTATCTTCGGAGATGCCGGAAGTCATGGGAATAGCCGATCGTATCATTGTAATGTGTGATGGAAGGATTACTGGGGAATTGGATGCCAGAAACACAACGCAGAATGAGATCCTGACCCTGGCAACCCAGTTCGAGAAGAAGATCGCAGCTAACGCTTAAATTATAACCATAAGAAAGGTGAAAATATCATTATGAAAAAGCAAAGTCCGTTGAAAAGAATTTTTGCGATCAGAGGAATGGGAGGAGCCCTTACCGCTTTTGCCGGTCTGATCATCATCTATATCGCTTTTGGTATTATAAATCCGGCCGTATTTTCCGGTCAGAATGTAATGAACCTGTTACGATCCATGTCAAAGTATCTGATCATTGGTATTGGTCAGAGTTATGTGCTGATCACCGGTAATATCGATCTGTCCATTGGATCTGTGGTAGGTATGAGTGCCATGATCGCAGCAACACTGATGACCATGGGTGTGAACCCTGTAGTAGCTATCCTGATTACTTTTGTATGTTGCATGATCATCGGGGTACTGAATGGTATTCTGGTAGGTAAGTGGAAACTGCCTCCCTTCATTGCTACTCTGGGAACCATGTTTGTAGCAAGAGGTGTTGCTTACATGGTAAACGGCAACCGTAATACGGATGCCATCGCATCCGGTGTCGGCAAAGATGCCGGAGAGACTTTCCAGAATGTTTTCTACTATGGTAAAACATTGGGCGTTTACAATACTTTCTGGATTGCAATTATTATCTTTATCGTATTCTTCTTTCTGCTGTCCAAAACACGTACCGGCAGACATATTTATGCCATCGGTTCCAATGTGGATGCAGCAAAGCTGTCCGGCGTCAGCGTAGTAAAGACCACCACCAAGACCTATCTGGTCAGTGCATTCTGTTCTTTTGTGGTAGGATTGATCCTCTGCGGTCAGGCCGGAATGGGTAACATGGAAGCCGGTAACATGTACGAGATGTATGCGGTAGCCGCAGGCGTTATCGGTGGTATTTCTCCTTTGGGAGGAACCGGATTGCTGTTGGGAACTCTGGCAGGTGCTTCCGTATGGCAGACACTGGAGAATGGCCTGAATATGATTGGCGCCCAGGGAGGGATCCAGAGACTGGTTATCGGTATCATCGTAGTGTTTGCAGTACTTCTGGATGTTGTTGTAAGGAATGGTGTATTTAAGAAGAAACCGGCTAAGAATTAGACATCAATTAAGATGCTAAGATAAATCAATGAACACTTTTAAGGAGGGTTTACAAAATGAAAAAGGTATTATCAGTAGCTTGTGCATTATGCATGACAACAGCAATGCTGACCGGATGTGGCAGCAGCAACAAAGCCGGAACCCCCGACTGCACTGACCACCGGTGAGGCACAGAACAGTGCGGCAGCATCCACCACCACAGAGCAGGCTTCAACTGCAACAGACGCAGGAACCACTCTGATCGCTCTGATCACCATGGATTCTCTGGATCAGCACTGGGTAACTCTGAATGAGGGCGCACAGAAGGCAGCAGCAGAGCTGGGTGTAACAGTTCAGTTTATGGCTCCCAATACCAAGGATGATGCTCAGCAGATCGAGTGTGTAAACAACGCAGTCAGTGCAGGTGCACAGGCTATCATCGTAGCAGCAAACGGTCCCGATGCGATTTCTTCCGCACTGAGAGAGGCATCAGATGCAGGCGTTAAGCTGATTTACGTAGATTCCCCTGCGAACGTATCCGCAGAAGCTACTTTCTCTACCGACAACAATGCTGCAGGTAAGACAGCAGGTGAAGAGATGAAGAAAGCATTGGCAGATGCAGGTGTCACCAGTGGTTCCATTGGTATCATCAATGTAAATGCAGCAACCGATTCCTGCGTTATGAGAGAAGAAGGTTTCCGTTCTGCATTTGAAGGAACTGATTTCGAACTTCTGGAGACTCAGTACGGCGAAGGCGATGCAGCAAAATCCCAAAGTATTGCAGAGAACTATATTACCCAGGGCGTTGTAGGTATCTTCGGATGTAACGAAGGTTCCACCACCGGCGCCGGTAACGCCATCAAGGCTTCCGGTAAGGATAACGTAATCGGTGTAGGCTTTGATAAGTCTGATGCTATCCTGGGTCTGATCGATGACGGATATCTGCTGTGTACCATGGCTCAGAATCCCGATGTTATGGGTTATGAAGGTGTAAAAGCAGCTGTAAAAGCCATCAATGGTGAAAGTCTCGGTGGTGCTGTAACCGATACAGGAGTATCTGTTCTGACCAAACAGCAGTAAGCAAAATCTTTTCTCTTCCATAAATATAAAAATTCAACAGGAATATCCGGAAATATGGGATATTCCTGTTGAATTGCATTTAAACGAGTGCTAAAATAAATCTATATTTATGGAAAAAAGGCTAATAATGAGGCTAAAATTATGTGGAAGGTAATGATCGTAGATGACGAGAAGCTGATCTGCAAGCTTGTCCAGGCATTGGTCGAGTGGGACAAACTGGGAATGCAGATGGCGGCACAGGCAGAAAATGCCATACAGGCACTGGATATGCTGCAGCAATATAGACCGGACATTCTGATCACGGATATTCGCATGCCGGGAATGGACGGGCTGGAGCTGATAAAAAATGCAAAAAAGATATGTCCGGAACTGGAAATCATCATTATCAGTGGATATGCACATTTCGAGTATGCACGAAATGCGCTTTCCCTTGGTGTGGGAAATTACCTTTTAAAACCTATTAAACAGGACGAATTGAACGAAACACTGCGAAAAATTGGTGAGCGGCTGGATGCAAAGAAATCTGCCCAGGGTATGGAAATGGCTGAGCGGAGAGTCAGTGAGAGCGATGTAAATCGCCTCAGATATGCGTTGCTGAAGGATCTTGTAGAAGATGCCTATAATCCAACCGCAGTGCAGCTGCAGGAGAACTATTATTTTAAGGCGGAAGCTGATTGTTATCAGGCCATAGTGGTGAAAGCAGGATATGATCCGGAACAAATGAGTAAGGCAGCACAGACTGTGATCTGTGAAAAAACGAAAGAGTTGTTCTATCATTGCCTGTCAAAAAACTGTAATGACTGCCTTTTTGATTATGTGAAAGATTCCGGGTATGGTATTCTTAATTTTATAAAAGAAGATACGGATAAAATAAGAACTTTGCTTTTGGAATTTTTGCGACAACTGGAAGCGAACCGTTCCATGTTGGGACCGGTAAGATTTTCACTTGCCATTGGCGGTGTGACAGTGGATGCGGAACAATTGACCGCATCCATAAGAAAAGCAGAGCTTGCGATTCGGGAGAGGATCGTGGAAGGCTGGGGAAGACTTCTGGAAGAAGTACCTCCGGCATCCGGATTACCAATGCAGGATATTCTGGATCGATATTGTAAAGAAATGGAACATGCCATAGAAGTTCTGGATCCGGCAGAAGCCAGCAAGTGCGGAGAAGAACTGAAAAATGCGGTGATGAGTGTACCGGATGTCAGAGGACGGGAAATTCAGGAAACGGTGCTGTCAGCAGGAAGATTTTTTATTGTGCGTGTAAGAGCTACATCTCCCACTATATTTGAAGAAAAGTGTATGCATTGTGGCTCTGCGGAAGAATTGTTTCATGAACTGTCAACGCTGCAGGAAGAACTGATGACAGAAGCTCTGGAAGCCAGACAGGGGGAGACTTCCCGGCCGATCCGCCAGGCAAAGCAGTATGTTCACAAACATTATGCGGAAAATATTACATTGGAAGAAGTATGTGACCATGTGGGTTTCAGTGTAGCATATTTTAGTGCCCTATTTAAGAAGGAAACAGGAGAAGGGTTTGCCAAATATCTGATGCGGGTAAGAATGGATGAGGCTAAAACGCTGTTGAGAGAAACAGGATTGTCTGTGACCGAGATCTGTGAGCGGGTAGGATATAATGACAGAAAGCATTTTACCCAGACTTTTCATAAGATTGCCGGCGTAAATCCGGCAGAGTACCGGAAGCTGTACGGTTGAGAGGAGAGCGTATGAAGCAGGGAAAAATGCATTATCTGAACTTTCGGACATTGTGTGCGTGGAGTTTTATGGTGTTGTTTCTGGCTGCGCTCTTGGGATATCTTATCTATGAAAAAATCAGGGGGAATGGGGCAGGCTGGTTCCCGGTGATCTTTGGAGGGTGCCTGTTGGTGCTTGGTATCTGCTATGCTGTAGTGGAGATATGGCTGCCTTACCGGCGTATCGAGAAGCGGATAGAATTATTTCTGGACGGTTATACCACCAGCAATCTGGTGGGAGAAGATGGGATCCACATTTCTCCGGAGCTGGAGAGTCTGGTCAGCAAAATGCAGTATCTGATGCAGTCACAGGAGATGCTGAACCTGAATAAGAGACAGGCACAGTATCTGGCATTACAAAATCAGATCAATCCCCACTTTTTATATAATACATTGGAGAGCATCCGTAGTGAGGCACTGATTGCAGGACTGGTAAGTGTCGCAGATATGACAGAGGCATTGGCCACTTTTTTCCGCTATACCATCAGCAAAGTAGAAAATCTGGTGTCAGTGGAAGAAGAATTGCAGAACTGTATGACTTATTTTAAAATTCAGCAGTATCGTTTCGGCGACAGACTGCAGCTTTCCGTTGAATGTGATCCCGAGGAAAAAGCAGCGATTTACAGCTGTCGTATCCCCAAACTGACCTTGCAGCCGATCCTGGAAAATAGTATCATTCATGGGACAGAGTGCAAACTGGGAACGGGACATATCCGGATCCTACTGGAAATGACGGAAAGTTGTCTGCTTCTGTGTATCTCGGATGACGGCAACGGCATGGAAGAACGCAAAGTAGCGGATATCAATGAAAGATTGCAAAAAAGCGGAGGTATTCTCGCAACGGGAGAATCCGAGACAAAAGGCGGGATCGCACTGGTAAATGTCAATAACCGTATCCATTTACTATTTGGAGAAGAATATGGAATTCATGTGTATTCTATGCCGGAGATTGGCACGGATGTGAAGATAAGAATTCCTGTAATCTACAGTGATCGTAATCTGATTCATATGGAAGAAAGGCAGGAAAACTACTGTTGATCAGGGAAGTGCTGCGCATGGAGAAGGTGACCTACAAGGAACAGGGAAGAATTCTCCTGGATAATTTTAATATAACGGTACGAAAGGGAGAGGTATTCGGTCTGATCCCGGTCAATCGTTATGGAATGGATGCTTTTCTCAAACTGTTGCAACAAAATATGCCGCTTCACTACGGATATGTATATTATCGTGAGCAATTGGTCAATCAGTGGCAGAGGTCGCATAACCGGACGAACAGGATCAGTATCATCCGCAACAAAAGCAGTCTGGCGGAGGATCTAACCGTGGTAGACAATATTTTTGTCCTGCGGAGAGGATTTCATAAGTATCTGATTCATCCGGGAATGTTGGAACGACTGCTGCAGCCTTTTCTGGATGAAATCGGGATCAATATCCCGGCGGGGGCTTATGTCAGCGAACTGACAATATTTCAAAAGTTTGTGACAGAAGTTTTGAAAGCGGTGGTGGCAGGAAGTCAGCTGATCGTATTGGAAAATGTCAGTACTTTTATTAGCGAGAGCGAACTGGAGGAATTGCACAGGATCATACGACTGTACGCAGAAAGAGGAATTTCTTTCATTTACATCACGGCTCATTTTGAAGAAGCAACCTATCTGTGTGATCGTATGGCATTAATGGTAAACGGGCAGATCATCAAAACGTTTCAGAGAGGTGATCCGATTCCTGATACATTTCCGCTACAGAGTGTGGAGGAATATGACAGGTGGGTGAGATCTCAACATAGACGACAGGAAGCAGATACAGACAGACAGACCGTATTGATCATGGATAAGATACAATATGGTAATCTGAAAGATATTACGATTCGGGTCGGGCAGGGAGAATGCGTTGTATTGCAGGATCTGGATAATCGTTGCATTGCTGATTTTGTGGAGCTGTTTCAAGGAGAGATTCCAGAGAAAGGAAGCTTTTATCTGACGAAAGGGACACAAAAAAGTGAGAAAAACAGAGATATTGCGGTAATCCAGGAGCTACCCACAGAGACTATGCTGTTTCCTCATATGAGTTATTTTGATAACCTATGTTTTACCATGGATCATCGAATCCGGGGTGTGTGGAATCAGTCTGGAATCCGGAGAAGTATCCAGGAGGAACAAAAAGATCTGTTGGGGGAGGACGTATTTGACACTCCGGTGTGGAACCTGACCAGGCAGCAGAAGTATGATCTGGTATATACGAGAATTCTGATGCAGCATCCGCAGGTCGTGTTGTGCGTACAGCCGTTTAAAAATGCGGAAGTGTCCGTGCGCAGTCATATCTGGGAGCTGATGGAACGGTTTTTGAAAAAAAATATTGCAGTGGTGATCCTGGCGGTGAATCTTGCCGATTCTCTGGCTCTGGCTGACCGTCTGATCCGGATACGGAATGGACAGATTCAGGAAATCTATGATCAAAAGGATTTCTCCAGATTGCCAGAGCATACACCCTGGCTGCATTTATATCAGAAAACCTATGGGAATAGATCGGAAGATAAAAAATAAAAAGAAAGAAGGAATCACTATGAAATTGGGAGCATTAGAAGCGGGCGGAACAAAAATGGTCTGTGCCATCGGAGATGAAACAGGAAAGATCTATGAGCAGGTATCTATAGCTACAACGACGCCGGAAGAGACCATTCCGAAATTGATCGCATATTTTCAGGACAAGCAGATAGACGCATTGGGAATTGCAAGTTTTGGACCGGTGGAACTGGATCCAGCATCGGAAAAATATGGATATATTACTACCACATCTAAACTTGCATGGACAAACTTTGATTTTTTGGGAAGCATGAAAGCAGCGTTAAAATGTCCTATGGGATTTGATACCGATGTAAATGGTTCAGTACTGGGTGAGGTTACTTTCGGGCAGGCAAAAGGGAAACATTGCGTCATGTATTTGACCGTGGGAACCGGAATCGGAGCAGGCGTGTATATTGACGGGAAGCTGCTGCACGGTATGCTTCATCCTGAGGCAGGACATATCCTCATCACAAAACGGGATACAGACCATTATGAAGGAAAATGCCCCTATCACAAGGATCATTGTCTGGAAGGAATGGCGGCTGGCCCTGCCATAGAAGCCAGATGGGGCAAAAAAGCAGTGGAACTGGCAGATTGTCCGGAAGTATGGGATCTGGAGGCAGACTACCTTGCGCAGGCATTGACAAATTATGTGATGGTACTTTCTCCGGAAATGATCATTCTCGGAGGCGGTGTCATGCATCAGGAGCAACTATTCCCATTAATACGCAAAAAGCTGATTACCTATATCAATGGCTATGTGATAACAGAAGAACTGGAGGATCCGGAGCATTATGTAGTACCTGCGTCACTGCATGATGATCAGGGCATCATGGGATGCCTGGAACTGGCGAGAAGAGCATTGGAGGGATAATCTATGCCTTTATGGAACAAAAGAGCGGTAAGCAGCGGACAAACAGAAGAATCATATAAGGAACAGCTACAATCCTTGAAACAGACTGTCAATAATCTGGGATTGGTATCCGAACAATTTGAAGGTGCGGCAGAGGGGCTGACAGAGTCCTCCGATAAGGTGGGACATGGCATACAGGTGCTTGCGGAAGGTGCCTCAAGGCAGGAAAGAGATGTATTGCAATGCCGGAAAATAGCCGAGGAATTCACAGCGAAGATCACGGATATGGATCAGGAGACTGCAACTATGCAGACACAGGTTCAGCAGATGCAGCAACAGAGTGATCTTGGCAGACAAAGAGTGGAACATCTGGGGAAAACACAGGAAAAACTCAAAGGTTCCATGGATACGATCACAGAAGAGATTCGTACGCTTCTGGATAAAAATGCAAAGATTGAATCTGTCACAAGTGTTCTCTATAGTATTGCCAAGCAGACGAATCTGCTGTCTTTAAATGCATCCATCGAGGCTGCCAGAGCCGGGGAAGCCGGAAGAGGATTTGCTCATGTGGCATATGAAGTACGAAAATTGTCGGAGGAATGTCATAAGGCAAGTCAGAGTATCAATGCATCCATTCAGGAGATTATAGGTTCGTTAACAAAACTGAAAGAGATCATGGAGGAATCCGATGCAGCTTTTGAAGCACAGAAAACCGCGGTAGGGGATACAATTTCTTCCTTTGAAAATATAAATCACAGTGTGAAAGAACTGGCAGAAGCGCAGTTTTTTTTCACAGAACGTATGGATGAAGTCAATGGGAAGAAGGAAGAGCTACTGGAAGTCATGGAATCTATTGCAACAATCTCCAGTCAGGCATCGGCATCCTCGGAAAACGTGGCGGGAATTACTGCAGAACAGAAGCAGAATGCCAGCCTTATGGGGCATGTATCCGAACGATTGAACAGCGAATTAAATCAGCTGAATGAAATCCTGGCTAATATACCGGTGGATTATGCACCGGTACAGCGCAGGAAAATTGCCATGGTATGGGATCTGGATGATCCTTTCTGGTATCCGGCGACGAAACAGGCCTATCGCACTGCCAAAATTCTGAATTTTGATATTACGGTATTTGCACCTAAGGGAAGAGGAGAAGCAGGAACTCTGGAAATGGTGCATTTTCTGAAAAAGGTGTTGGAGGAGCGTTATGATGGAATCTGTATCTCACCCATTGCGGATCTCAGAGTGGAAAAATTGCTGCAGAAGATGGCAGAGAAGGGTGTGGAGGTGATTTTCATCCTGTCTGCATTTGATAGTGTTCCCTATCGCACACTCATCGGAACTGACAGTTATCAGTGCGGACGGAGTACCGGAGAGGCTGTGAGAGAAGCCTTGGGAGCCGACGGTGCCGTTGGCATTATCAAGTGGAAGGATAACCTCATTGAGACTGTAGAGGACAGATACCACGGTGTTGTAGATGTTCTGAAAGAAAACAGAATTCCTTATTATGATATGACCGGTCCGGGAGAACCTACTGCTGAAGAAGCAACAAAATTAACTGACCGGCTTCTTACGGAGCATCCGGATATCTCTGTACTGTGCGCTACAAATGTAGGATGGGGATTGGCTTTTGCCAGATATCTTAAGTCCAAAGGGAAGAAGGTAAAACTGGTAACAGTGGACTTCACGGATGAAGTTGGAGAATTCATGAAGGCCGGCTATGTAGATGCTGCAATTGCGTAGCGTCCGGAGAGCTGGGGATCCATGACACTGGAAAAAATAGAGGCAGTATTTGAAGGACAGAGTATACCCAAAACCATTGACACCGGAACCTATCCGGTAACACCGGCCAATATCAGAATTTATGTGAAGGACTGATCCCGTTTCTTGCGGTATTGCAGCGGCGACATCCGAAAAGAAGCGTGAAAGCTACGGATAAAATGACTTACATTAGAAAAGCCGGACTGCAGGGCAACCTCTGTAACCGGCAGAGAGGTACTCTCTAACAGATGGCAGGCATGGGTCAGTCTCAGATGCATCAGGTATTGCGTCAGGGTCAGATGAAAGTGTTGTTTAAAATAGCGGGACAAATATTTTTCGGATAAATGAAATTGCTCTGCCAGGGTTTCCAACCGAAGGGGTTCCGTGTAGTTATACTGCAGATAAGTCAGTATCTCACGCTGCATCGGATCGTTCCTTTTGGAGCCCATCGGGTTAATGGTTCCACAGGAAGCAATTTTTTGTATAAGTGACAACAATAAAATACGTAATCGGAAATACCCACTCAATGTATTTGGAAGCTGTCTGACAGACAGGATCTCACAGATGAGAGAAATGATGTCAGGACAGCTTTTTTCGTGGGAAAGATTATGATGCAAAAGCAATTCATGGTTACGCAGGGGAAGGAGAAACTCCGTTTCCAACAGATCGTCCGTCTGAAAGGAAATAAATTCCAGTGGAAACAACAGGGTATGATAGTCTACGCCCGGAATTGCGGAACCTATAAAATGAAGCTCACCGGGATTCACAAAGAATACGGAGCCGCCGGCCGCTTCGTATTCTTCCCCTTCAATGATGACATTAAGAGAGCCGGAGCGGACATATATGATCTCGACCTCCGGATGCCAGTGGACAGGAATCTGAAAAAAAGCAGGCATATCATGCAGGTGATAACAGCTAAAAGGAAATTCTTTTGTTCCGTGAATGCGTTCTTCTCTTAATTCAGGGTACATAGGCAGGCCTTTCTGTGAAGTGGATCAGAGGATATTATGGTCAGATTACTATAAAAGTAGAAATAAGTCAATTTTCTGTGGTAAAAATGCAAGCTTTAGGAAAGATAAAGTAGTAATATGTAAAAATTGAAGAGGCTATTCGGAATAGTATTCTGAATAGTTGTAAAATGAAAATGCAAATTTTTAGGAACCGCAGAAAGGATATAAAACCTACGATGGAAGGACAGAATAAGTCATTATTTCAATTATTTGTACCACTGTGTCTGGAGACGATCTTTTACATGTTGTCCGGAATGGTGGATACCTTAATGCTTTCTTCTGTGGGAGATCAGGCAGTCGGAGCAGTCGGAACAGCAAATACTTATATTGGTGTATTTATTATTATGTATTCGGTAGTTTCTATGGGAATGCTGGCTGTGATGACACAGAATATCGGTGCGGGCAGACCGGGGATCGCCTGTCAGGCAAAGACTCTGGGATTATGGTTTAATGGGATTCTGGGTGTTGTAATGTCTGTGTTTTTGTTTTTCTGTTCCGATGGGATTCTGTATGTGGTAGGTATTGCACCGGCATTGAAGGAGCCTGCCGTACAATACCTGCGGATCGTCGGAGGCGGAAGTATACTGAACGCTATGATTCCCATATTGGCAGGATATCTGCGTGCATTTGGATATACGAAACAGCCTCTGATCGCAACTGTGACAGGTAATATTTTGAACTTTATATTAAATGCCGTGTTTCTGTTTCGTTTCCACCTCGGTGTGCAGGGGGTCGCATCCGCAACAGTGATCTCCAAAGTAGTGAATCTGATATTGATAGTGATCTTTGTACGGCGGCTGATCCCTGCAAAAAAATATTTGGAGAGGGTAAATTCCGGAGAGATTTTGCGGAAGATCATCCGGATCGGATTACCTTCCGCTTTGGAGAATACTATTTATAATATAGCGATGACACTGGTGATCCGTTTTCTGAACCAGATGGATACGGAGGGAATCAATGTGGCTGCCCGCTCCTATACGGCACAGATCACGAATTTATCCTTCTGTGTGGGAAGTGCACTTGCACAGGCGAATGCCATTATGACCGGATGGTATATGGGTGCGGGAAAATATGAAATATGTGATAAGCAGACGAAAAAATCTGCGGCGATCGGAGCAGTACTGGCGATGGGAACAGAATTTCTGTTTGCAGTCAGTGCCCCGGTCCTGATCTCTTTTTTCACGCAGGATAAGAGTATGGTAGAACTAGTGCAGAAGCTGATGTTTATTGATATTGCCCTGGAAGCCGGACGAGTCACAAATCTGGTATACGGAAATGCACTGAAAACCAGTGGAGATGCTGTATTTCCGGTGATCCTCGGAGCTGTTTTCATGTTTTTGTGTGCAGCGGGAGGAACGTATCTGTTGGGGATACAGCTGCATCTGGCAGTAGTGGGTGCTTATATCGGTCTGACAGCAGATGAATGCTGCCGTGCGGTCGGCATGCTGCTGCGCTGGCGGAGCGGAGCGTGGAAGAAAAAAGGATTGATCGAAGATTGATGGAAGTGATCCGGGAGTACTATAAGACGGTATACCGGCTGGCTTTTGCCCGGGTGGGCAGACGGGAGGATGCAGAGGAGGTCACACAGGAGGTTTTTTTACGTTTCGTAGCTTATCATAGCATAGCGCATTTTTTATAATTAAAATATTGACAATATGAAAAAATGTGTTATAGTTCTAAATGCAAATGCAACTCATTTGCATTTAGAACTAATATATGATTAAGTATTTATTTGATAAAGAAAGTATGGAAAGGTAAGAGTCATGTCGGAAGTTATTTTAGATACTTTAATAGATAGTATAAAGCTGGTACCATTTTTGTTCCTGACCTATCTGGCTATGGAATATCTGGAGCATAAGGCTGGCGAGAAGACCACACATATGGTGCGAAAAGCAGGCAAAATGGGACCGTTGATCGGTGGCGTGGCAGGTGTGCTGCCTCAGTGTGGATTCTCAGCAGCGGCATCCAACTTATATGCAGGCAGGGTGATCACCCTGGGAACACTGATAGCCATTTATCTGTCCACTTCTGATGAGATGCTGCCGATCCTGATTTCGGAGAAAATGGATATCCGCTTTGTACTGGGTGTGTTGGGAGCGAAAGCAGCCATTGGTGCCGTAGCCGGATTTGTGATCGATCTGTTGGTCCGGGAGAGGAAGATGCATCCTCATGACCATGTTCACGGGCATGAGGAAAATGATCATGAAGAGGAAGAGCACATTCATGAAATCTGTGAGCATGAGAACTGCCATTGTGAAAAGGATGGCATTTTTCTATCTGCGGTAAAGCATACGCTTCACATTACCTTTTTCATTATAGTCATTGGATTTGTTCTGAACACAGCACTGCATTTTGTGGGAGAAGATGTTCTGGCCGGACTGATCCTGAACCGTCCCATACTGGGACCTGTGCTGGCAGGATTGGTTGGACTGATCCCCAACTGTGCAGCATCTGTGACCATAACGCAATTGTATATCAGTGGTGTGATCAGCCTTGGAGCCATGATGTCCGGATTGCTGGTGGGAGCGGGAGTAGGACTGCTGGTGTTGTTCCGCGTGAATCCGGATAAAAAGAAAAATCTGAAAATCGTGGGAATTTTATATGTGATTGGCGTTTTAGCAGGAATTGTGATAAACTGGCTGTAGGCACAAGCAGTGCCAAAATTGAGAGCTGACTCTTTGACTGCTTGCAGGCATAAGAGGCAGATCCAATTTTGATAGGGCGACGCCCGTCCAGTGAGGGAACGCAGGGCGTTACCGAGCTGAGCAGCACTGCGGATGCCCCGGATCGCGATATAAAAGGACAGATATCTATGGAAGAACATAAATGTGAACACAATGATATTTCCTACCCTAAGGGATTGAAATGGACCAAACAGAGAAAATGCGTGTATCAGGTGCTGGAGGAAGCGACCGAGCCCCTCAGCGCCGTACAGATTTACAATCGTATTGAGAGAGATCACGAAGGCAGCGATTATGCTGTATCCACAATCTACCGGATCCTGGCAACATTTGAAGAACACGGAATGGTAGAGAAGACTACATTCATGGGAGACGGTACCGTAGTATACGAACTGAACCGCGGGGAACATACCCATTATGCGGTCTGCCTGGAATGTCATAAGCGGATTCCGCTGCCCAGCTGCCCCTTTGCACATGTGCATTTAGAGCAGGATACCGGAGATTTCACTGTCACCGGACACAAATTAGAGCTTTATGGCTATTGCAAAAAGTGTCAGGGAGCCCGCGGAAAACACTAGAGCTCCTAA